>Ga0265292_1000042_pt1 | contig 297361 bp, 283 predicted proteins | sample Munlanlewell296A_FD_189080 | JGI IMG/M metagenome (GOLD analysis project Ga0265292, IMG submission 189080) | Leachate microbial communities from a municipal landfill in Southern Ontario, Canada - Leachate well 296A | ecosystem: Engineered > Solid waste > Landfill > Unclassified | place... | reverse complement strand
TGCTATACGCTGCAGGTATGTCTCTTGGTTCATCTTGCGGTTGGCTTGACGCAAACCCCCGGACCCCCGCCTGATTGGCTAGAGGAGAGATAGGGATGGATTTCTCTCTGGATTACCCGGTTGGACCCTGGTAATGACAGGATGATGGAGGTCGAAGTCCTCGAGGCGGGGTCTGGGGCCGAGAGTTGAGCTAACCGCAAGAACGCTTAACTATATACATGTAAGCGAATTCGAGGCCCCAGCGGTTTTTGCATACTTTTTGCCGCCAAAAAGTATGAGGTGCATTTGATTTGTTTTTTTGCATTGCCCCGAAATGGTCCGATAGGTACGATTTGAGGCAATGGGATGGTTCTAATTTTTTCTTTAAACCTTGTCCTGATCCGCGACCTGATCACGGGCATGATCCGGGATTATTTCCAGCTGACTGGCACGCGAACGTTGCGGATGATATCCTGTGTCTGATTTTATGGCCAAGTCCATACATTCTCACCCTGAAAAAAAGAAGGCTTACGTCATCTCGGTCAATATGGGTTATGGCCATGAACGCGCCGCTTATGGCTTACGCGATTTGGCGCAGGGTGAAATCATCACGGCTAACGGTTATCCCGGCATCCCGGATAAGGATAAAAAATTGTGGCGCGAGAGTCGTGCGGTTTACGAGGCCGTCTCGCGGCTCAAACCCATCCCTATCTTGGGCGATGCGGTGTTCGAGGTCATGGACATGCTGCAGCGCATCCCGCAGTTCTATCCGCGGCGCGACATGTCGGCGACCAACCTGCAGATTCGCCAAACCTACTACTTCATCGAAAAACTCGGACTGTGTCGGCATCTGATCGAAAAATTGGCGCAAAAACCCTTGCCTCTCATCTGCACTTTTTTCCTCCCTGCTTTCGCAGCGGAAGAATTCGAATATCCCGGAGACATCTACATTGTGGTCTGCGACGCCGACATGGCACGCGCTTGGGCGCCGCGCGACCCACGCAAAAGCCGGATAAGATATTTCGCGCCTAACGGCCGCGTCGTCGAGCGCTTGCGTCTGTACGGCGTCAAATCCGAGAATATCTTTTTGACCGGCTTCCCCTTGCCCAAGGAACTCATCGGCGGGCCGGAAGGCACGATCATCAAAAAAGATCTCACAGCTCGATTATGCAATCTCGACCCCAACGGAATTTTTTTGGACAAATATCATCGCACGCTTGAAGCCGAGCTCGACCACAGTACTTGCGCCCTCCACGGTAACCATCATCTGACCGTTACTTTCGGCATCGGCGGCGCAGGCGCGCAAAAAGCCTTGGGTCGGACTGTGCTCGAGAGTTTAAGCTTAAAACTCAAGAATAATCAGCTTAATTTCCGTCTGGTGGTCGGTACAAAAAAAGAGCTGGAAGATTATTATCGCCAGAGCCTCAAAGAACTGAAGCTCTACGGCAGGTTGAATAAGAATATTTTCATCGACTATTTTCCTGATCGGCGCTCCTATTTCATCGAATTCAGCAAGATTCTGCGCAAGACGGACATCTTGTGGACCAAACCGTCTGAACTGTCGTTCTATTGCGGCGCGGGCATCCCTATCATCATGGCGCCGTCCATCGGCTCGCAGGAACAATTCAATCGCATTTGGCTCAAGTCGGTCGGCGCAGGCGTGACCCAAGGCGATCCGCGCTACACTAACGAATGGCTGTTCGACTGGATAAACAGCGGCGGCTTGGCGCGCATGGCCTGGAATGGTTACATTGAAGCGCCGACGCACGGATCGTATCGCATCCAAAGCGTGCTGACGGATGAAAAATTCCCGTTGCCTCGGCTGCCGATGATTGTGTAGAGATAGTTCAAAGCTTAAAGTTCAAAACTTAAAGCTTTGGATGGGTCTGTTTGAATCTTTAAGTTTTAAACTTTAAGCTAATTCCATGCTTACTGCTGCTCAAGGCCTGTTGCTCGGCACTATCCAGGGTCTGACTGAATTCTTGCCGATTTCGTCGTCCGGTCATCTGATTCTGGCGCGCGATTTGCTGCACGCCAATACGGAGAATGGCCTGGCCTTCGACGCCGTACTCCAGCTAGGCAGCATCCTCGCAGTCTACGTTTATTTCCGAAAGGAAGTCTGGCGGCTCATCTGTGCAGCTTGGTCATTCGTCCGACCCGACATTCGATATTCGACATTCGATATTCGATATTATCGCTCGCTGCTTAAAATCTTGATCATCGGCACGATCCCAGCGTTTATCCTCGGCTTGTTGCTCGAAAAAACCATGGAGACGATTTTCCGCAGCGCCGGCTTGGTCGCCTTGATGCTGATCTTGGGCAGCGGTCTTTTTTGGCTGGCGGAAAAGTATGCGAAGCAAACGAGCGATCTCGCGAAGCCTAAACAAGCCTGGTGGATCGGTGTGTTCCAAACGCTCGCCCTCGTGCCCGGCATGTCGCGTTCCGGCTCGACCATCAGCGGCGGCTTGCTCTTCGGGCTCAAGCGCGAAGCCGCGGCGCGTTTTAGCTTTCTGCTCTCGCTCCCCGTCATCACGGGCAGCGGCTTGCTCATGCTCTATAAATTAACCAAACACGGCGCGCAGGATTTTTCCGGCGTGTCACTTGCGCTCGGTTTCGCCGCGTCGCTTGTCGTCGGCTACGCCTGTATCGCTTGGCTCATCGGTTATCTCAAAAAATACTCATTGATGGTTTTCGTATGGTATCGGTTGCTGCTGGCGGCGCTGATTTTTATCGTATTATTAGCTAAATAACCGAGTCAATCCCTTGTTTTTGGCTGAAATATGATATGCTTTAGGCATAGTAAAGGTTTTTATGCTTAAAGATTTCGTGCCTACCGTGGCCGCCGGGATTTCGGCCGTCATGTTGATAGTCGGAGCATATTCGCTTTCAGTCAACGCTACGGGCCTGCAGCTGATTGCGGTCCAAAAATTGAAGCCATTTGTTTATCAGCGCCGAAGAGTTCATTGATTTGATCGGCAAAGTCCAATAATTTGCGCTAGCAGGTTTGAAAAGACGCCCCCGAGGGCGTCTTTTTATTTTTGCTTGCCGGACGATGCCAAGGGCACGGACTTTAGCGTCAAGTGTTTGACTTCCCTTGTTTCGACAGTCACGTTGGCGAAACGCGTAAGTCGCAAAAGGAAGAACAACAGCTTGGCGAATAAAATCGGCACGAAGCCTAAAACCAAGAGGATGGTCTGGAGCAGAAGAAATAGACCGACGCCGAGCACTACTGGTATCGCATCCTTGGCGGCGGGCGGCATCTGTTTTTCCACATCGTCTACCGTGGCTTGGGTCTTTTTGCGCGCTTCTTCCAGCGCGACTTTTTTTTGCGCCGGCGTCGCCTTTTGTTGGTTGATGGCGGTTTCCGCTTGGCTGAACAGCCAGGCGACGATTGGCGTCTTGATTTCCGGCGGCACGATATAATTACGCCGCGTCGAATCTTGAATATAACCGAGCCCGAAAGCCACGCAGATTTGCGCTACCAGAATGGAGAGGAGCAACAGCTTCATGTCAGACAGCGGATGGGCCGAAAAATTAATCTGATTTTTCAGTTGTTTTGTCACGTACAACAAAAAGAGACACATCAGGACGGCAAAAACACCGGCCGCGATCCAAGTCGAATTACTTGGCCCTACAACCAAAGGATAAGCGACCGCGGACACAAAGAAAGCTGCAATCACTATCCAATACGGACGGACGAGAAGCGCCACCACGCCAGCCATGAGCACGAAAACTGAAATCGAAACCCCCAGCTTGATGAGCCAGGTGAGGGATGCAGCCGTGGTCGGAATCAACACCAGCATGTAATTATCCGCCAACTCGCGGCAAACGTATGAGAAATAAGCGACGGCGGCAAAAAACAACAAGACGCAAACTATGGTCTTGATGACATAACCTGCGCTGATTTTTAACGCAGGCAGCTGCTTAGTCGAGGTGTCCGGTCTATTTAACAAAGGTTGTCTTGGCATATTGTCTATAAGTATAACAAATTATCGGTAATATTCACGCTTGGGGCCAAGATACGTCGTTTGCGAACGACGTGCCAAGGGCCTAAGGATCAAGGGCTAAGTGTCCGAGGATTTGGTAGAGAAAGACTCACGCGAAAGACAAACGCCGAAATCACCATCCCGGCGGTCACGGGAGTTCCTGCTCACGATCGCGCCGACCGGATCGGCAGAGCCGACGAACACAAAGAGCCCACCCGAGGAGCGAACATCGGACCAGTGCCACTCATTCTTGAGGATGCGTTCGCCCTTGCCTTTGCCGTTGAGATGTTCGGTTGTGATTAAATGGAGGGCGATGGCATAGAGCATCTGGAATGGTTCAGGGCGATGCAATCGATCACGTGGGATATCAAGCTTCTTGGCGTATTCCTCGATGGCGTATTCTTGGGTGTGTTGGCGCGTGAAGATGTCTCCGGGTTCGTGATGATGGCGTTTGCCCTTTGAATCGGGTATGGTCTGTTTGGTGATGAGCTTCCATTCGTAGCTCAAACCCAGCTTCTTGAAGAAGTCCCCGTTTTTGTACCAATCGGTGTTGAACAGGAATTTGCCTAGGTCGAGTTTGTCGTATTCCGCTTGAATGAGCTCATGCATGCGCTCACCGGTGAGGGGTGTTCCGTCCTTGTCCGCGACGAAGAGGATGAGCATCTCTTCGATGCCGGTCTTCTCTTTGATTTCTTTGGACTTCTCAAGATCCTCGGCAGTGTATGGGATGGGTGGGACTTTGGAGATATCGACGAAACCTTGTCCCAACATGGCTTCGACATCTTCGATGCCGTGGACATTCTCGCGGCCCAGGATTTCGATAGCTTCCTTCAAGCCGGGTTCTATCTCTTTCTTCTCGACCGCATTCTGGAAGGCTTTGAGCAAATCAGCCACCTTCCTGGCATCTTGAGCTGATAGCTTTTTATTTTCTTTCAACTCTTCGAAGTTCTTGGCGCCGTACTTGGCGTAGATTTCTCTTATCTGGGCAGCGAGCTTGTCGGCATAACGCCTGACCGACGTCGGCAAATCCTGCCGACGGATGTGGGAGGTGGTGAGATTCGGGGCGGTTTCGAAGGGGTTGGTGGGCATGTTATTTTCAGTCTCTATTCCCAGCCGTATCTTTTCACGAACCAATTTTTCATGAGCTGCGTGAGCATGAAATATGCGGCGAGGAAAGCGGCGATGTAGAACCAATAGTACAGCGGCAAAGGCACAAAGCCCAAATCCGCGCCGACGCCCGAGAAGGGCAGCCAGATGCCGATGGCGACGATGGCCAGCGTGGTCAGCGTCAGCGGCCAGCTGGCGCGGCTTTGGATGAACGGGATCTTGCGCGTGCGGATGATGTGGATGATGAGCGTTTGCGTGAGCAGTGATTCCACGAACCAACCCGTATGGAAAAGCGCCGGATTGCTCCAGGCATTGAAGACGTAAAGCATCAAAAAGTACGTCGCGTAATCGAAGATTGAACTTATGGGGCCGATGGCCAAGACGAAACGTTTGATCTCGTCGATTCTCCAGCGCCGCGGCGCGCGCAGATATTCGTCATCCACGCCGTCGGTCGGGATCGAAGTCTGCGAGATGTCGTACATCAGGTTCAGGACCACGACTTGCAGCGGCAGCATGGGCAAAAACGGCAGGAAGACGCTGGCCCCGACCACGCTCGCCATATTGCCGAAGTTGGAGCTCGCCGTCATCTTGATGTATTTGACGATGTTACCGAAAGCGCGGCGTCCTTCCAGCACGCCGTCGTGCAGGATAGTAAGGCTCTTCTCGAGCAAGATGATGTCGGATGATTCTTTGGCGATGTCCACCGCGCCCTCCACCGAGATGCCTACATCCGCGGCTTCGAGCGCCGGCGCGTCGTTGATGCCGTCGCCCAGATAACCGACGACATGGCCATTTGAACGCAGAGCGCAGATGACGCGGCGTTTTTGCGCCGGTTCCAGTTTGTCGAAGACATTGGCCTGCTCCACGCGGCGCGCCAACTCCGCCTCGTCCATCTCGTCGATCTCGCTGCCTTTCAAGATGCCCTTGATCTCAAGCCCCACCTCGCCGCAGATCTTGCGCGTCACGATTTCGTTGTCGCCGGTGAGTATCTTGACCGCGACGCCGTAAGTGTCGAGCTCGCGCAAAGCTTGTCCAGCGGAGATTTTTGGCGGATCCAAAAAAGCCAAAAAACCGACCAACGTCATGTCAGTCTCGTCTTCCGGCGAATAGCGACGCTTGGTCTCGGCTATCTCACGGTAGGCCAAGGCGATGAGCCGAAAGCCCTCAGCGCTCAACTCGCGCACTAATTTATCTACATTCAAATGATGGCTGCTGCTGACCTTGGTTTTAGACCCGACATTTTCTTCGACCTGCGAGCAATGCGCCAGCACCTCCTCGACCGCGCCTTTGCAGATCAAGATATGTTTGCCCTCGCCTTCCACCACGACCGACATGCGGCGCCGCTTGAAATCAAACGGTATCTCATCCACTTTGCGATATTTATCTTCGAATTTGCGCGCTTCAATCTTGTCATGCTGCAAGACCGCGGCATCCATCAGATTCTTGAGTCCGGTCTGGAAGCGGCTGTTGAGATAGGCTAGATTGAAGACGCGCGTGCTGTCGTGTCCCTCCAAATCCACGTGGCGGATGAGCGCGACCTTGCCTTCGGTCAGCGTCCCGGTCTTGTCGGTGCACAAGATATCCATGGCGCCGAAATCCTGAATCGAGTTCAGGCGTTTGACGATGGCTTTTTTGCGCGACATGTCGAGCGCGGCTTTGGACAGATTGACCGTCACAATCATGGGCAACAATTCAGGCGTGAGTCCGACCGCGACCGCGACCGCGAACAGGAAAGCTTGCAGCCAATCGCCTTTGCTCAAACCGTTGATCAGGAAGACGGCCGGTACCATGACCAACATGAATTTGAGCATGAGCCAAGTGAAACGCTGCGTCCCCAGATCAAAGCTCGAAAGCTCGACGCGCCCGCGCAAATCACGCGCCAACTCGCCAAACTTGGTGTTTTTTCCCGTAGCCAGCACCAACGCCGTGGCGGTGCCGCTGGCGACGTTCGTTCCCATGAAGGCCAGGCATTGGCGCTCGAACGCGGTGGTGTTCGGCGTGGCATCCGGTTCCGCGTGCTTCTCGACCGGCAAAGATTCGCCGGTCAAAGTCGCTTGGTTAATGAACAGGTCACGCGATTCGATGAGCCTTAAATCAGCCGGCACCAAATCACCTGCGGAAAGCGCCACGATGTCGCCGGGGACAAGATTATGCAAAGGCACTTCATGCCGCCTACCCTCGCGTATCACAGTCGCGGTGGTGCGCACCAAGGCTTTGAGTTTTGTCGCCGCAAAATCAGCGCGGCGTTCCTGATAAAAACGCAAGAACACGCTCAAGCCTAGCATCACCCCGATGATCGCCGCCGCCTTGCTGTCGCCGGTAAAATACGAGATGAGACCTAAACCTATGAGCAGCAACAGCAGCGGATCTTTGAAATACGAAAAGAATCTGCCGATCCACGAAACGCGTTTTTCCAGCACGGCCTCGTTTGGCCCATAAGTCTTCAAACGTCGCCGAACTTCTTTTTGGGATAAACCCCTGGGAGACACCCCGAATTGACCCATTATCTCTGCGCTCTCACGCTCCGCAAACGCGACCGACAGATCCTTGGCGCCTTTGGCGGTCTTGAGAGGGGCTGGGTCGACCCGACACGGATCGGCGGTCTTGGGCATAGTTACTGGAATTATATAGCTTTAATGAGCTAAACCGAAATGAACGCATGCCTAGGTGGCGGCCCTTCTACCCCGTAGGGGCAATTCATGAATTGCCCCTACGCGGCCGAAGGACACTCGTTACAAAAAAGCCCCGAATGGGGCTTTTGGTTTTATTTTTTCTTTGTTGCCGCGAGGAAATCGGCGCGTGCCCTTTGCACTCCTTTATTATACGAGTGCTTGACCGCCGTCATGCCCATGCTGCCGAAACCGCAATATGGTTCTGCCATGGCCGCCCAGCTCAATTCCACTCTCTCGCGATATCTTTGGTTGGCTGCCGGATGATCTTTGCCGTATTTTGCGATATCGGATTCCATCAGCTTCGCGGTCTTATCGTTCAGATTTATCATGTCCTTGGTCAAACAGCGAGTCGCGATAGATGAAGGATCTTTTTCGTCGGTGCTAGAAATTTTTGCTACCGATAATTTGACTTTCGGTGCTGCCTTTTTGACCACAACCACTTTCTTTTTTGTTGCAGATTTTGCTACCGCGGCCTCGGCGGATATCGGCGCCAGGACAAAGCCTAAGGTAGAAATTAACGTTAACGAAGCTAAAAAGCTAAGTATTCGATGTTTCATATTAATACACTACACCGCACTAATCAGCTTGTAAACGCTCGACTGGACAAGTTGATTGAGAGAAAAAATCCCCTGACTGTGGATAAATGTCAGCGCACGCAGATTCGCACTTCGCCCAAGTCCGCATCGACCTCAACTTCATCGCCGTCTTTGAGGATTTGCGTCGCGTTTTGCGTACCGATGATGCACGGTTTGCCGAGTTCGCGCGCGACGATGGCCGCATGGGTCAAGATGCCGCCGCGATTTGTGATGATCGCGCCAGCGAGTTTCATGAAAGGCAAGTAGCGCACGTCGGTGTTGTCGCAGACGAGTATGTCGCCCGGCGCAAAAGGCAAGTCGGCAGAAAATTCCAAGACTATTCGCGCCGTGCCACGCGCCTTTCCGGGATTCGCAATCGCACCGTGAATGACTTCATGAGATTGCGAAGCGTTCAAGGCAATCGTTTCCGGGAGATATTTCGGCAGAAGCCGGTTGTAATCGATCAGGTAAGCTTTGCCGTCCGGCCAGACCGTGGCTTCGAAATATCCCATGAGATGACCCTGCGCAAAACGCGCGCCTAAAGATTGCACCAAGCCTCGTTCCGCCGCTTCATCGGGCACGCGCAACTTGGCGATGATGCGCGCGATTTGTTCCGCCGCCTCGGGATCGGGTTTGGACCAAGACCAAACATAAAAATCAAAAGAAAATTGCAGCAACTCTTCATTGGTGTCGCCGTGAGTCAATTGGCTGTGCAAGCCGCGGATCATCTCGCCGTAAATCCCCTGCTCCGTGATGACGAAGGTGGCGGACCAGAGAAGAGTTTCGGAATGCGGACAGATGAAGGCGGAATAATCATCCGCTTCGATGGCTTGTTTCAAAAACCAATCCTCGTAGCACTGGCGGATGGACAAACCACGCTGGCGCAATTTAGGCAATTCGGGTTTATGCGGCACGAGGCGAATCGCGCAGAGTTCAGCGCCCCGTTCGTCCAGGATTTTTTTGAAGCGCGGTCCCAGATCAGCCAACTCGCGCGCCGGCAATTCCTCGGGCCTTTCATAGGGTGCGCCCAGAATTTGATATAGGATCTCCAAGCGCTCGGCTTTTTTGTTATCTTCAAGGCGGAAAGAATTCGATTCCTCTTCTTCACCGATGGCAGCGAGCCACTCGGTGATGGACGGCTGGTGCGAAGTTACGACAGCTTGGGACATGGGGGAGAGATAGCTTAAAATTTAAAACTTAAAATTTAAAGTTGCGGTCGTTTCGGGTTTCTTCTTCAAAATCTTCTGCCGAACAAACAAGGCCACCAAGGCGACCGGCAAAGAAATGGCGGCGTTCTCCGGATTAACTTTATCGGCGACGAAAATCAAGATTACGCTGCCGAAGGACAATAATAGGCTCCAGAATACCGCTCGCTCATTCAGTTTCCAATAAAACGAACCTAAAATGGCGGGGAAAAGTGCCAGCGACAGGCTTGCCATGGATAAGCCAAGGGCGATGATGTTTTGAGAATAGACAGCCACGACGACGGCCAAGAATACAAACGCCAGCATCAATAGCCTAGTCATTTTTTTCATCGACTGTTCGCTGAATTTTAGCGTGTAATTCTTCAAGTCGCGCGTAAAGATCGAGGAAAGCATGAAGGCGATCGTGTCCGATGAAGATAAAGCGACGGCATACAAAAGTACCATGCCGAATTCCTTCAACCCCAAAGGCAGCAACTTTGAAAATCCGACGATCAATGCATCTTCCGGGACAATCCCTGGAAAAAATTGTTTCGTGGATAGACCGACGACGCTTATGATGACGGCCAGCAGAGGCAGCATGATCGCGGAATATCCAAGACCACGCCTTAGGTTAGTCTCATCCTTAGTCGCAAAAATCCGTTGCCAAAGATCAGGCGCGACAAAAATTCCGATGCTGCCGAGCAACAAGAATCCGATGAGATTACCGGCGCCGGGCGCGAATGGATTGAATTCCGCAACCGGAATCGTCGTTTTGCCGAAGAGAAAAATAGCGACCGTCAAACTCATCACGAACATTATCATTAACTGAAAAAAATCAGTTTTGATCACGGCTTTAAAGCCCGCTAAGAGCAGATAGGAGAGAATCACCACGCCGCCGATAATGACTGACAGATTGTAGGGCAGCGGAAAAATCAGCGACAACACTTTTCCGGCGATGATGAAATTGACGATCATCAGCAAAAAATACTGTACCGCCAGCAGAAAGGAGAACATGAGTCCATTCCGCTTCCCGAAAATTTTATAGAAATATTCCGGCATCGTATAGGCCCGCACTTCATCGGCCTTGCGTTTGATGATGATCGCATAACGCTGTCTCAAAAGCACGAAACCAATGGCCGAACCGATGAACATCCACGAAGCCGACATGCCGTACAAGTATATATAGGCCAAATAAATCGAAAGCGTCGCCCCATCAAAAAAACCCGCGCTCATCGTAGCAGCCACTTGCACGCCAGAAACTTTTCTATCAGCAATCATAAAATCTTCCTCGGTTTCTTTTCGGGAAGAAATAAACCCGATCACGACCACGACCGCGATATAGATCAGAAAAAATACGATTGAAAGCGTCATGAGTTCGAGCTTATATTTTTTTCAAGATTCTGACTACCCCCTCATCCGCATCCACCTCGACTTCATCGCCATCGTTCAAAATTTGCGTCGCGCTCTTCGTGCCCACGATGCACGGTATTTTTAGCTCGCGGGAAATTATCGCGGCATGGCAGGTTATCCCGCCTTCGTCGGTGAGGATGGCTTTGACGCCTTTGAGGTAAGGAATGAAATGCGGCGTGGTCTGTTGAGTGACCAGGATTTTTCCTGCCAAAAATTTGCTCTTGGCGCCCAGTTCGTCCTTTGTCATGATCACGATTACCTCGCCTTTAATTATTTTACCGTCTGTGTAAGCAGCCTGTCCGGAAATGACATCAGCGTTTTTCTTCTCCGCTTCCGAATGCGCAATGATTTCACCGATAGTTTTGATCGTATCCGCATCGTCCACGACGGACCTGCTCTCGCGCAGATCGAGATAGGCAAAACCCTGCCACATCCTCGTCGCGACGGTCGCGTCGACATCCAAGTCTTTTCCATCCAACCAAGCAAGAACTTCGGTCAACGAAAGATAGCGCATCAAATCCAGGGCGGAGGTCTTGAGCTTTCTTTCCGCCGCCATGAAAGTAAAAAAGTCATACCAACATTCCCCCATCAGCTCTTCTTTGAGCGCGACCGTGTTGCGCCACACGTCATGCGTTCGCAAAGCCTGTTCCGTCGCCGCGTTTACGCCCGCCTCGGTCAGCTTGAGGCCGAGCGAAAAGATGACGATGAATTGAGCACCCGTCTCGGCATACGATTCAGCCACCCGTTTATATTCGGTGATGGCTGTCGACATTTCGCGGGCCTTGACTGCGCGATCCAAGACTTCGCACGCGCGCGCTATGCGAACCCATGTCTTATCGTTCTCTTTGATCCGTTCTTCGAGGAGCTTTGGATTCTCTAAGATTATTTTGCGGCTGACTTCATGGAAGGCCTTGGCCTGCCCCACATTTATCGCGCGCACCGGCTGGCCGCCGACCGGCACGAGCATGGTCTCGGCAAAATCCAAGCCGTGCAGGTCTTTGACGTAGCGTCTCACTCCATCCTGCTTGGCCGAATAAAAAAGCAACGAGGCATCGGCCCTGACGCCCAGGAACCATTTTTGGGAGCGTATATAGGAAAGCAAATTTTCGTTCTGCATATCAAACGCGCTTTAAAATTCGTACAATTCCATTATCCGCGTCAACCTCCACCTCATCGCCGTCACGCAAGACTTTAGTCGCGATTTTGGTGCCGATGACACAAGGCTTACTGAGTTCGCGTGCGATGATGGCAGCATGACACAACAATCCTCCCTCATCTGTCACGAATGCAGCCGCACGACGCACGGCTGGCAAATAGTCAGGACTGGTCATGGCACAGACCAGGATATCCCCTTCCCGTACTTTGTATGAATCTTTGGCCCCAGGCGCCACGCAAGCACGTCCCCGCACCACTCCCGGAAAAGCTGACCTGCCCGCAACGCTGGCAACTTCCCCTGTCGGTAAGGACAAAGCGGAGTCGATCAAAAGCGCCGTTTCATGCGCCGCCTCCCCGTACCAGACGGACGCTTTTCCCCATTCCATCAAGTAAATGTAGCCCTTCTTCCTCTCTTCAATTTTAAGGTCCGCGATCGAAATTTTACCGTGCAGTAAACCAAAAATTTCATCGCTAGTAAGCAGGGCTAAATCAAAAAAGTCAATTCCTAAGGTTCTGGCCAGTCGTTTGAGAAATGGAATCAGCCTAGCGTGGGCTCTAAGCAGGCGTTCAACGCTTGATGTCAGTTCAAAACCGTATTCTTTGGCGAGTTTAACCAATTCCATAACGTCGCAATCGCTCTTTACGATTTTAAGCAACTTTTTCCCAAGTTCAATTTGCTTCCTTTTCGACCGTTCCTGTAATTCATGCTGTTCAAAAGCGTCACCTTGGATTGCATCACGCACGCAAACTTCAAGGTCTGTCAGGGAAAGAGGTTCGCGAGGCAATAATAGGAAAGTCTTCATCCAGGCGAAATGGTCGAGATATTTCATGGCGGCTTTCCTTCCTGATTTTGAACCCAAATATCCGGGAGAGGCTTTTTCCTTGGCTACCAACGATAAAAACGATCCCTGCTCTCTTTGGAACTCGACGATTTTGTCAGGAAAAATCAAAACCATGAGTGCATTTTGCGTATCCGTAATTTTTCCAATCTGAGCCGCGTAACGCTTCAACTGCAACTCAAGAAGATCGGTCACTATGTTCTGTTCTGTAACGTAATATGGGAAGAAAAACCAGGGTATTATTTTGCAAAAAAGAGAATCGTACGTTTCCCATAGATCGGCGAGTTCGGCAAGCAATAGAGCGTCCAAGTCCAAGCAAGATATATGCCGCGCCAGACGTTCGAATTCCGCAACCCTTTGCCGCGTCAGGTGTAAAAGATGCCGTAATCCCTCCAAATCAAGCTTTTTTATGTAATTCAGAAGACGTTCATGCTGGACAGTATTCACGTAACCTTTATTCAAGTCCGTGTAAAAATAGTCTATCGATCCGAAATTGACGTTGAGTTCTTCGGAAAAATTAAAGGCCGCCGAGCGGCACCAAAAGTCAGCCATGAGAGGCGGATGGGCATCTCGCTGTTGGCCTTCAAAACTCCACTCCGACGTACTAAGCCGATTAAGCAGTTCTTTTATCTCAAGCATATTAAGCGCGCTTTAAAATACGCACGATTCCATTATCCGCATCCACCTCCACCTCATCGCCGTCTTTCAAAACTTTAGTCGCGATCTTAGTGCCGATGATGCACGGTTTTTTCATCTCACGCGAGACGATGGCGGCGTGGCAGGTTATCCCGCCTTCGTCGGTGATGAAAGCGGCGGACAAAATCATGGCTGACAAAAAATCCGGACGAGTCATCGGGCTGACTAAAATGTCGCCCTCATCGACTTTATGCAAATCGGATTTAGTAAAAACCAACTTGGCCAATCCTTTGACCTTGCCGACCGATGCGACTTGACCGCGCAGCTCATTCACAGCTTCCTTCGGAGCTTCATCAACCAAATCTATTCCCAGCTTAGCCAACACTTCATCCCGTTCGCCGACATGAATCGTCCCCTCGAAATAGATAAACCCGTTTTTGTATCGTTTAGCTTCTTCCACCAAGACATCGACCGAACAACCGCTGAAAACCGTTTGCGGCAAAACAAAATGGGCTAAGTCACCCAACTCCGGAAATAATTTGGCGAGATTATGATCGAACAGCGCATCCCGAAGCGAAGTCAGCTCTTGAGTTGCCTCGCGAATCGACATGGCTCGGCTCTTGATCTCCGCCGGCAAACTCTCTATCAAAGGCGCGGTCCAAATCACGGATTCGCCGTAAAGATAATCCAAATACAACTCGTAGAGCGATTTTAATCCGCTCAAATCCGCGACCGTTTTCTTTTTCTCGAAGAAGGGACTGATCTCATCGACTACTTCCAAAAATCGCGACGCGACGCCTTCGAAGTATCCCGCGTCGGCCGCGAGTTTTCCGAAACGCTTGAAAATTTCACCTAATTCGCCTTGCGGATAAAATATTTCAGCCAACGAACCTCCGGAATAAATAAAAAGCGGATGACCGGTATCAATCCGTTGCTTCATTTCCGGCGTCGAGCGAGCGGCAAATTCGGCATAGGCGACGACCTGAAACAATGAGTAGTTTCGAGCAAATTCCTTGAAGTACCTAATACTCATAACGTGGTTATCGGCCGCGACTGCACGATGTAAAATTTATCGTTTTCCAGCGCCCACTCTATGTCGCACGGAAAAGCGTAATGTGTTTCGATGGTCTTGCAGATTTCAGCGAGTTCAGAGATTTTTGCGTCGGCGAGTTTTTGCGCGGCGCGTTTTTCCTGCGGCACGTCCACCAAAGCGTTGCCGCTTGGACTGCGCGCGAGCATCTTGTCTTGTTCCGACACGTTGACGTCGATGAGCGTGCCGTCGCGTTTGTCCACGACATACGCATCCGGCGTCACGCGGCCACCGACGATCAACTCGCCCAAGCCCCAACACGCCTCGATGATCATTTGGTTCTGGTCTTTGGTGACCGGATGGACGGTAAAGGTGATGCCCGCGACTTCGGATTGCACCATCTTTTGCACCACCACGGCGACGGAGACATGCGTGCCGTGCAAATCTTGTTCATGCCGGTAAACGATGGCGCGCGGAGTAAAGAGCGAGGCCCAGCATTTTTTGACGTTCTCGATGAGTCGTTCGCGCGTGGTGTTGAGATAGCTTTCGAGCTCTCCGGCCCAACTAGCGGCGGATGAATCTTCAGCTGTGGCGGAGGAGCGGACGGCGACGAATTCCGCACCGAGCGCATCGAAGCCTGCGAAGATTTCATCTTCGATTTCCTTCGGCACTTGCGCCTCTGTGATCAAACCGTGGATGGCGGCCGAGGCATACTCGACCGAGGCGACGTCCTGGTAATTCACTTTGTCGAATTGCGCCGCGACTTCCTGCGTCAAATCAGTGGCGTGCAGGAATTCGTCGAAGGTCGGAGCTAAAACCACGAACCCGGGCGGCACGGGTATTTTTACTTGGGTCATCTCACCCAAAGATGCGCCCTTACCCCCGGCCGACGCCACGTCTTTAGCCGTAAGTTCGTAGAAATTCTTAGTCCGCATAGCGCGGCTAGATTAGCACGAAGTAGAGGGTAGACGGTAGAGGGTAGCCGGACATTCTGTCATCCTGATCCCCGCATCGAGTGCGGGGTAAACTCCGCGCTAGCGAAGTCGAAGGACCTTTATCAGCGACATCGGTTGTTGCTTGAGTAGGGGCGACCCGCTGGGTCGCCCCTACGAATACGCTAGCGTTGCGCTCGCCACGGCGTTCGCGAACGCCGTGGCTCGTAATGACAATATTTTTATTTTCGTCGTCGCGGTACTTTACCCTCTCCCCATCATCGAACTCAATTGCGCGAATTTGAAGAACATAAAGGAGAAGACTGCAATCATGACGAATGGCGCGACGAGCGAAAGCCAGTTGCGCTTACCGGGGCGGAAAGTGCGCAGCAGGAGCGAATTCGAGACGACCGAGACCGAGCTCAAAGCCATGGCCAGACCCGCGAGCTCCGGCTTGAGCACCAGGCCCAAGAATGCCAGGGCGCGCGCCGCCACGGGAATGCCCACCACGTTGTAGAACAAGGCGAAGAACATGTTCTGTTTTATCTTGGACACGGTCTCGCGCGACAGTTCGATGGCCGTGACCACGTCGCGCAAATCGTTTTTCATGATCACGATGCCGCCGGATTCCATGGCCACGTCAGTGCCTCCGCCCATGGCGATGCCCAAATCAGCTTGCGCTAAAGCCGGCGCGTCGTTGATGCCATCCCCTACCATGGCCACTTTCTTGCCGGATTTTTGCAGCGCCTTTACTTCTTCGGCTTTGTCTTGCGGCAAGACTTCGAAGCGCACATTTTCGATTCCGACCTGCGCCGCGATGGCTTTGGCCGTGCGCTCGTTGTCGCCCGTCACCATCCAGACCTCGATGCCGCGCACCTTCAAGCTTTCCACGGCTTGTTTGGAAGTCTCTTTGACCGTGTCCGCCACGGCGATGCCACCCATGATTTCCGCGCCGCGCGCCAACAGCATCACAGTCTTGCCTTGCTCTTCTAGTTTTTTGATTTTGCGTTCGAACCTAGACGTTTCGATTCCGACTTCGGCCATGAGTTTGCGATTGCCCAAACGCCAGACCGCGTCCGCGATCGTACCCTCGACGCCGTGCCCCGGGATGGCTTTGAATCCCGCGACTTGTTCTGGTTCGACGGCTTCTTCGTCCGCGTAATTCACGATGGCTTCGGCTAATGGATGTTCCGATAAACGTTCAAGTCCGGCTGCTGCGGCCAAAATTCCGTCTTCATCTGCCGCGCCCAGGACGAGCACGTCCGTGACTTCAGGTTTGCCTTTGGTCAGCGTTCCGGTTTTATCGAAGATGATGGCGTTGATCTGGCGCGCTGCTTCCAACGGTTCGCCGCCTTTGATCAGGATGCCTTGCTCCGCGGCTTTGCCCGTACCCACCATGATGGCGGTCGGCGTGGCCAGACCAAGCGCGCAAGGACACGCGATGACGAGCACCGCGACTGCTGCCATGAGCGCAAAACTCAAGCTGGCACCCAGGACAAGCCAGGTCACAAGAGTCAGGATGGATACGGCGACGACCAGCGGTACGAAGACAGATGAGATGCGATCGGCGAAAGCCTGGATCGGTGCCTTGGAACTCTGCGCCTCCTCGACCAGACGGATGATCTGGGCCAGCGCCGTTTCCGAACCGACGCGCGTAGCTTGAAAAGTGAAACTGCCGGTTTTGTTGAGCGTCGCGCCGATGACCGTGTCGCCAACATTTTTTTCGACCGGCAAACTTTCTCCCGTGATCATGGATTCGTCCACGGACGATGCGCCTTCGACAATCTTGCCGTCCACCGGGATTTTTTCTCCCGGGCGAACCAAGATTTCTTCGCCTTTGCTCACGTGCTCGGCCGGGATGTCGATGAATTTGCCGTCGCGCTTGACCCGCGCGGTCTTGGGTTGCAAACCAATCAAGCGCTTCAACGCTTCGGATGTCTTGCCTTTGGTGCGCGCTTCAAGCCATTTGCCCAGGATCACGAAGGTGATAAGGAAGGCTGAAGTCTCGAAATATAATTCCGGGATTTTCATGCCAGCAAGTCCCACCAGCGAACCGGTCTTGAGGAAATATGCCGCCAGATTCGCCACGCTGTAGGCAAAAGCCGCGCTCGTGCCGATGGCGATGAGCGAGTCCATGCCGAACATGCGCATGCGGATGTTTGACCACGTACCAGTGTAGAATCCCCGACCGATCAAGAATTGCACCGGCGTGGCGAGAACGAGCGAAATCAAACCGACGTAGGGATTCAAGAGTACGCGCCCCGGCAACCAAGGCAAGAAGTCCAGGAGCATGAAGTAGAGCATGGGCGCGGAGAGTAGTGCACTCGCCAAGAAGAGACGGAAATTACCTCTAATCGCGCGCTGCCGTCGTGCCGCTTCGGACGCCGCATCCTTACCCGTCTCGTCCGCCACATATCCCGCTTTGCGCACCGCGGCGACCAGGGTCGCGACATTCGTCTTGCGCGCGTCAAAATCCACCCGCGCTTTTTCTGTCGCAAAACTCACGTTCGCCGCCGTGACGCCCGGTACTTTGCGCAGGGATTTTTCGATGATGCCGGCGCAAGAGGCACAGTGCATGCCCGTGACGATCAAGTCCGCGCGTCCCAGGCCGATGCGCGGCGTGTCTGATTTTTGATCTTTAGTCGGCGGTGTTTCAGGCGACATGACTATGTGTTCGGCGTGGTCGAACATGTCCGTGGCGCCGACCATATCCAAAATCCTCTTGGCTTGTTCCTTGGCCTCGCCTTCGGGCATATCCAATTCCATTCGCTTACGGTTGGTCACGCGGCCTTCGAAGTAATCCTTGCCGTCCGAATCTTTTTTTATTTTGCCTTCGGCTTTTATTTCGGAATTCACCGACAGGCTGACACGCTTGCCGTTTGTTTCGGGCTTCTCCGTTTCAGTCTTGCCTGGCGCTATCTCGGAGGCGTAACCGGCGCGACCGATAGCTTCGACGATTTGAGTTGCGCCAGTCCGCGAATCATCTACGCGAACCGTGCCTTGGCCCGTCGTGTGATCTATTTTGACATCCGAGATGCCCGGCAGTTCGTCCAGTTCGGCTTTAATCAACTTTTCACATGACGCGCAATGCATGCCATGCACTTTAAATTCGATAGTTTGAGGCATAGGTTGAGAATTAATGTTGAATATGGAATGTCGGTGACCAAAATCCTGTCTTATGGATTCCATCCAGTGATTCGATCATCCTTTCCATTGTTTATTGATTATTAATTATTTTTTTGATGCCGTAGCCTGCGTCTTTAAGCGCTGATTCCAGGACTGACAGCGGGATTTCTTGCGCGCTCTCGATGCGCAATGCAGCTTGGCCGGAATCCGCGATGGCCGTAATGCCCGGCAACTTCTTGAGCAGCAGACTGCATACTTTAATGCAGGCAGCGCAATGCGTGCCGATCAACCGGTAAGTCTTGGTCATATTTCAGAATGTCTAATTTCTAATGTCTAATGCAGGTCGAAATTAGTCACTCGACATTAGTCATTAGTCATTCATTGTTAATCATATTATTGCGCGATGATAGTTCCGCGCGGAACGCCCATAGCGCAGGTGATTTGATAGGTGCCGGCACGCGGCGTGAATTCCATGACGACGACCTTACCTGCTTCAAGATAGGTCGGCGTGTCATATAAGCCGGGAATCAGAATCGTGCTCATGCAGCCCGAACCGTTGTCTTTGGGCGTGACTTCGAAGCGCACCGGCACGCCGGCTTTGACGGTGAAGGTATTGGGCACGATGTCGTCGCTCAAAGTGTAATCCGCTTTGATGACCTGAGTCGAGTTTGCGTCGTCACCGCTCGGTGCGACGCTGCCGGTAGTCGCTGGCTGGGGTTTTGCTCCGCCGCCGCATCCGCCGCATCCGCTTCCACCCCCGCAACTGACTTTACCCTGGGGTACGGTCGCGGCTTGGGCAGCTTGGATAGGTCCGGCGCTTTGCGTTTGCCCATCTATTACGTTGAATGAACCGACATACATGCCCATAGAGCAAGTGAAGCGCAGCGTTCCGACTTTGTCCGGCGTGAACTCGATGACATTTTCGCCCGGCGCAAGATTTTTTCGGATACCCATGGCCGACAAGACAATCGAGCTGGAACATGAATATGGATCAGTGGCGTCGATGATCCATTTGACCGGCACGCCTTTGCGCACGGTGAAGCTCGACGGCGCATAACCGGATGAACTTTGCGTCATGCGCGCGACTTGCACGCCATTCTCAAGCGTCACGTCAGGATCCTGTCTCACCACGCTCGCTTCCGCGCCGGTCCCCCATCCTGTCAGCCGCCAACCGTTCTGCAGATTGAAGACAGCGAGCGCGATGACGGCAAGTCCCGCGAATTTGAAGAACTTGCGCGCGAAGGCGCCTTTGATGAGCGAGGTCAGTCCGCCCACGCCCAATAATCCCGGCGCCGTGCCGAGCGCAAACAGACCCATGATGGTCGCGCCTTTGACCAAGCTGCCGGTGGAGACGGCAAAAAGCTGCATGGCCTGCGTAAAGCCGCAGGGCAGAAAGAAAGTCGCGGCGCCGAGATACATCGAATTTTTATGCGAGTATTCTTTTTCATGCCGGCCGACGCCCAACCAGCGCGCGAGGCTTTTAGGCAAGACTAATTTGAGTTTTTCCACCCAGGGGAAGATGTCCAAGAGCTGCAAGCCCATGACCAGCATGACCAAACCGACGAACAGCGTCAGCAGGCCGAGCGTCAATCCGGAGAGTTGGAAAACCGAACCTAAAGCTCCTAGCGCGCCGCCCAAGACTATATAGGAAGCGATACGACCGAGATTGAAGTAGATGTGCGGACGGAATTTTTGCGCCGGGGTTGCTTCGGGGTGTTTTTCCGCGTGTCGCGCCGAGATGCTCAAGACCAAACCGCCGACCAGCGCCATGCAAGTCGAGAATCCAGCGGTCAATCCCACCAGGAGCGGCATGGCCGCGCCGGAAGTCGAGCTTGGCGAGACGATGTTCAGATTGGCCAATCCGAAATATTTTATCAGAAAGTACGCGCCCATGAGTACGAGGGCGGCGACGCTCAAATCGCGATAATCTTGCGGTGACAAACGCATGAACGGTTGCGCCTCCGCATCACCGACGCTATATCCAGCGGTTTGCACCGCATCTTCGAGCGCTTGCGACGCGGGTTGCCGTTCCGCAGCGTACGCAATCTCGGCATGACCGGTCCTGTGGTCGACTTTGACATGGGTCACGCCCGGGACTTTGCCTACGTGATCCTCGATCAGCATTTCGCAGGATTTACAATGCATCCCGCGGATATTCAGGTTGAGAGTGTTTTTTTGATTGTGCATAAGTAGAGGATAGAGAGTAGGGGCGCATACCATGCGCCCTGTTGGTAGCCAGAAGGTATTTTGGGATTTGTATTTAGTATTTTGGAGTGGCCCAAAATACATAATACAAAATACATGCTACAAACTCCTATCACTCGCGTTTGACGACTGCACCAATATCAACGGACCTTGGTCCGGCTCTGGTTTGTTTGAAAAGATGGACGCTACGCGCTTCCCGCTCCGCCAGCTGACCTTGCGGCCAAGGCAGAAGCGCGGGTGCATGATTGAAAATTTCCGGGACGATGGAGTTTGGTTGGTCTGGGTCGTGCCGCATGAGGCAGCACTCCGGTCGCAGAGTACCGTGAGCGGGTTGGACGGAAAATGCCGCGGAGCTTTGTGCGAACATGTAATCGGCACAGTTCTCTTGCGCATGCTCAAACGCTGTCGCTTGCACCATGGTGGCACAAGAAACAAAACCACCCCACAAAATTGAGAGGAAGATGGCGATGGCGGTCAAGCGGCGTAAATACATATCAACGATTAGCTAGCTTGCTGACGTTGAGGATCTCTTGAACCATCTCGACCTTTTTCTTATGGCCCTTCGAATCCATGGCGTCCAAAAAACAATGTTGCAAATGATTCTCCATGAGCGACTGATGCGCTGATTTGAGCAAGCCGATGGCCGTCATATTCTGCTGCATGATGTCCACGCAATAGGCACCCCCTTCAGCTAACTTAATGGCCCGGTCGATGACTGACGCCGCTTTGCGTAAACCGATCAAGGCTTTGCGTTTTTTGTCTTCGTGCATATCACTACCCCCCAGGGGGGTATATCGGTAAGGTATACCAAAGAATATACGCGGTCAAGCTGCCTCTAAGCTGTAAGCTTATAACTTTTGCGCTTAATCCCCAGCTCCAGGTCATCCTCGCCCCCGCTGGCGTAGAGGCAATTCATGAATTGCCTCTACGGGAATCTGGGTCACGGGAATTATATTTTAAAAGTTATCCACAACAGATAAAACCAAGCGGCAAAGTCCAATAACATCGGCATTTAGCACGGATTAATCTCGACTACGAAAAATTAGGATTAATAAGTATTGAACACTGTCAATTGAGTAATAAAAATGCTGTAAAAATTGACTATGAACAATTTTTGGATTCAAATTGGATTTTCACCGCATAGCTCCAGCATGTTCAGCCTCCTGATTTTTCCATTAAATAACGTAAATTATTTAAACCGCGTGCTATACTGGTCTTAATATTTATTAATTAATATAATTTTTATGCATCTGCGTACCTATCTCAAGCTATCTTGCGCCAGTTGCTTCTGCCTACTTGCGTTCCTCGTACAGACCTCCCCGGCTAAAGCGAGCGTGGGGACATATCTGACGCTCAACTCCGTCACGTCAGGGGTTGACAACCTGATCGGCGCGACCAACGCTCGTTGGCGCTTTGCCGCCACCACGACGGACACGCTCGTGCGCGGGGATATCATCCAATTCACCTTCCCTACTCCCGGGCAAGCGCAGCCCTTCACCTTAAACGGGGTCACCGTCGCGTCTTCATCCGGGATTTCCTTGAATAGCGCGCAGGGCGTACAGCTGTCCAACAAATTAGCCAATCCTTCATTCGAGAATACGACCACTTCTTGGACTGGCGCTTATGCGATCAGCGGCACCTTTACCGCCACGACGACCGCGTCTAACGGTTCATCCGCCGAGGCGCTCGCCGTGGGTGGCGGGGGCGGTTACGCGGCGTTGACCGCTGACCCCGTAGCGCTCTTGGCCAATGCGACGAATACCGTCACCTATTATGCACGTGGACTCTCCGGTGGAGAAAAAGCGAGAATACTACTGCTTGATACAAACGGGACTTGCAATCCGGGCAATCAGCGCTACTTGAATTTTACGAGTCATGTCTGGGAATGTCACTCGGTCCTGGATGGCACACTTTACGCCGTCGGATCAGCCTATGTCTCGGAAGCCGACCTTACGACCAGCTTTGTGCGACAGACCGTCGTTTTCCGTACCGACACTACCAGTACCCTGGTGAGCGTCGTGTTGCTGGTGGGCGGCGATCCGGCCCTGGCGAGCCAAACAGTCATCTACGATGCCGCGCAGCTGGAATCGGGCACGGTCACCGCCTATAACGCCGGCGGTTTCGGAGCAGATACGCCGGGCATGAATTTCGGCGGTCCGCAGGGCAGCATGGCTTTTGCCTACGTCAGCAGCACCATGACGACCGGCACGGCCTTTAATGTAACTTTAGGCGGAATAACCAACGCCGCCGGGCAACTTTCCTCGTTCCAAAACATGATTTGGAGCGTCAAAGCCGGTACGGCGGCCAACAACCCCACCGACGCGCCCACTGCAATCAAATACCAGCAGACCAGCACGGACAGTCTGGCGCGCGCCGGCGGAGCCTTGGTCTCCGACTCGAATTCAAGCATCACACCCTCGAGTTACGCGCTAAATGCCGTGGCGACTTATACCTTTGCCATTTCCGCCACCAGCAGCATTCCCAACGGGGGTAAAATCGTGATAAACCTGCCGACGGAATATAGCTTGCAAGGAGTCACCGTCAACCTGGCGCAGCAAATCAGTAACACCACGAGCAGCGTACATCTCGCCTCATTCACGACTTCGACCCAATTCAACCAAAACCGCGTCATCCTGACCACCACCGGCGGCGATACCGTCGCGGGCGATATCATCACGGTAGTTCTCGGCGGCTTGACCAACCCGGGAACGGCCAACGTCTACCGACCCTTCTACGTCTACACCACCAAATCCAATGACGGCTTGCTGGACGGATCATACTTTGGATTCGAAACCGCGGACTACGGCTCCACGAGCGGACCACCGCCAACTGACACGGTGCATATCGGAGGCACTAATACTATCCATGTAGCCGTGTATAAAGACGTCAACGGGACGCTTACTCCGCTAAGCGGCGACGAACTCACCCAGGTCAAAGTCGGCATCGGTTGCCCGGACAAGGGCTTTTTCGCCGGAGAGCGCTGGCTCAACTCCAATTCGGTCGCGACTTATACCAACCTGCTCGACTGCAACTACATCGTCGGCGCCATGCCCTTCAACAAAGGCGATCAGTCGTTCTATAACACCTTTCTGCCGCCGGCCATGAAACCGGTAGTGGCCATGAACGGAAGAACTGTCACGAGTACCATGACCTTCGGCATCCCCGATGGCAGCATGAAGCTTGAGATCACCAACGGCGTAGCCGGACAAAACGCCTTCGTCCACGCATTTTCGGCGGATCTGGAATCCTTCTCCCCGGTCTTCACCAGTCCGACCTTCGTGACGGAAGGTTTCAGCGCCACGGGTACAGGTTACGTCATGCTCAAGTCCAAGAGCGGCACAAATTGGAGTCTTAACGTGGAAGGCGGACTCTATGGCAGCGAACAAAACTTCTCTAGCGGCGGAGTCAAATATTGGCCGCCCGCCATACCACAGCAGTACATCGGTTCCGCCGGGACGACTACGCTCGGCGCGTTCCCGTTCGTCCAAGCCGATAAAGCGCTGGTCGTAAGCCTGGTCAAAACCACAGGCGGCGCCATCAGCGATTCGTGCGTAGGCGTGAAACGTTCCGGCGGCGGCTTATTCACAGGATCTCAAGACGTGATTTGCCAACCCAACAGCGGCTCAAACTATGTATTTAAGGTACCGAGCGGCTCAATCACCATCGAAGTCATGCGGCCCGGTTTCGGAAAACCGGAAGAATATCCCGTAGGCATCACGGCCGCGACCACGACCAAGATCCTGTATCTATCCGCCCCGACCAACTACATCCAAGTCACGGTCAGAGACGGTAGCTTGCGACCTCTCGGCGGCGCTTCACTCTTTGCCAACGGATCAAGCGGCTTCGGCCAAGCCATGACCAACGCCTCGGGCACGGCGCTTATCTACGTACCTAATGGGACTTACAGCGTGCAAGGTTTCGCGCCAGCGCTCGGCCCGCTCACCGCCCAATCAGTCACGGTCAACAGTAACAATCCAACGCTGACCTTCACCATCAACTTATCCAACTTGCGCACGATTTCAGGCACCGTGACTATCGGGGGCACCGGGGTAGCGGGGGTCAAAATCGGCGCTCGCGGCACCGGCAGCACCAACGGCGGCAACGGGGCTGAAACGGATGCGAGCGGCAATTACGTATTATATGTGCCGTCCGGAACATACGAAGTCGGCGGTTGGTCGGATGACACCGGAGGATTACCGCCGCAGAACGTAAATGTCAGTACCGCCAACGCAACGGATATCAACTACACGTTGGCCGCGCTCGGCACTTTACGCATCTTGATCCAAAACGCCTCCGATATATCTCCCCTCTTCGCTGGAGCCTTCAGTGCTTCTACGGGCCGCGGCAACGGAAGTAATTCATGGACCTTGAGCGGCACCTCAAAATATACGGATATCAGGTTGCCGGCCGGTACCTATAATGTCCACGCCAACTCTCCGCTCGTAGGTGAAATCGCCCCGGCTGGGACCACGGCTGCGGTGATCGCCAACCAAACAGTGACTTCGACCTTGAATGTGGCGACTGTCGCCGACATGGTGAGCGTAACGGGAACCGTCTCGTTCGGAGGTACGGGCGTGCCGGATGTCGCGGTCTGGGCGAGCCGATCGGGAGGTCCGGGTTTCTACTCCACGGTTACGGATTCCGACGGTAACTATTCGCTCAAAGTCCCCACCGACCGCACCTACAAAGTCGGTGTGAAGATTCAAAACTACATCGCGACCAACGGCGACGAAAGCCTTTCCATCACCACCAGTACGAGCAAGGAATTCACGCTCTTAGCCGCCAGTTCGGTCATCAGCGGCCAAGTTTTGAGCGGTTCTACCGGCCTGGCCCAAGCCTGGGTCTCGGCCAAAAAGACCGTTGGTTCCAACGAGGTTTGGGTCAGCGGCGCGACGGATAACGCCGGCAACTTCTCGCTGAACGTGAATAGCGGCAGCACTTGGACGCTGTATGCCGATGCACCCTGCTACACACGCTCCAGCGGTCTATCCGGAATCGCCGGGGAAAGCGGCGTCAACCTCTCCTTGACCGCGACCGCCGGTTGCTCTGCACCCACGCCGGTGGTCAACGGTGTCACGCCGGCTTCCGGAGGTTCGGTGGCCAACTCCGATGTCTCGCTCGACTTCCCGGCCAACGTCTTGGGCACAGGACAAAGCACCGCTTCGATTTCGATCTCGGACGCCGCTGTCGTAAAATCTTCGGCCAACGCCACGCCTCTCCGCGGTTCGGTCCAAAGCATCACGGCCACCGACAGCGACGGCCGGAATATCGATTTGCAAGGCAATTACACAATCACCCTGAACTACGATCCCAATGCCCTGCCGACCGGATTCGATGAAGCTAGTCTGCAACTTGGTTACTTTGACACCAACTCCGGACAGTGGGAGCCCGTGGCTTCGACCGTAGATACCGTCAACAACAAGATTTCAGCGCAGCTCAACCACTTCACCGATATCGGCCCCATCCTGCCCGGCGTACCGGATAGGCCGACGGGACTGGCCGCCACTACGCAATCCGCGAGCGCCATCAATCTTTCGTGGACTGCGGTTTCCGGCGCGACCTCTTATGTCATCTATCGCCAAACGACGAATACCGACCCCTTCACGACCTCGATCGGCACGGCGACGACGGCGAGCTACAGCGATACTGGACGCAGCGCCTCGACCCTGTATTACTACAAAGTCGCTGGCGTAAACAGTAACGGCGAAGGCTTAAACTCGGTCTCCGCCAACGCCACGACCAACGCGGCAGCCTCCAACGACCTGGGCAGCGGCGCAGTCGGTTCTGCCGGACCCGGAGGAGGCGGCAGCAGCCAGACGGCCTATAATCCGACGTTCCAAACCCATACGGCCGACCCGAACAAAACTTCCAACCTATCTAATCTGGTGACACAAAAGGTAAACATCCACGCTCTGGTCAAATTGCCGGATGACGGCAACCTGAAAACGCAGGAAGATTCGGCCGTCTATTATATCGGCGCCGACGGCAAACGCCACGCTTTCCCCAATGCCAAGATCTACGCCACCTGGTATCTGGATTTCTCCGGGGTAAAGGTAGTGACTCCCGCACAACTAGCTTCGATCCCCCTGGGCGCCAATGTCCGTTACAAACCCGGCGTCAGGATGGTGAAGTTCACGACTGATCCCAAAACTTACGCCGTGTCGAGTGGCGGACAATTGCGCTGGATCAAGACGGAAGAGTTGGCGAAACAACTTTACGAGAGTGCCTGGAACACGAAGATTGACGACTTGAGCGACGCCTTCTACGTCAACTATACGTTCGGCAACGAGCTCTCGACGGCAACCGACTTCGTTCCGACCAAGCAAACGACCGGAGTAAGCCAAATAAGCGACGATCTCGGATTGTAAATCTAATCGAAACAGTCGCGAAAAAAGGGCCTTGCGATAAAGCAACGCTCTTTTTTTTCGAGTCCGCCAAACTCTTTCTACATGTCCTGTTTTTGGTGTTGCCTCCTCCCCGGGTTTCGCTCCAGCCTGCGATTCACACCCTTTCGGCGGGGACCTACCCTAGAAGCACAGCTTATGGACAAACCTAAACGCCCCGTGGAAACGGGGCGTTTTGATTTCAGTCAACCTCAATCCGGTTCAAATCAAAATTTGAACATGTCGGAGAATCCGCCGATCAAAGGCAGCGGTTGCTGTTTGCCGCTCGCGGCGTTGCTGATCCCGATGATGAGCAAGACTAAAGTCCCCAAGCTCAACAGCCAGCTGATGGTCATCCAGAGATAAAACGGGATGAACCAACTGACCACGTTCAACACGACCACCAACAGGAACAACACCAGGCCTTGTTTGGTGTGGTATTTCACGTAAGGATCTTTCTTGGCGTCTCCGGTCAAGAGCGGAACGAAAAACAGGATGTAAGCCACGATCGCCATGGTGGTATTTCGTGGTTGAGCGCCGGAAGATGGCATGACAGGTTTTTGGTCCATAGAAGAATGAGTTGATCGTTACTTATTAAGCGCCGCGTTTATTGGCTGGCCGCCAAGTTCCAATACAAGACTTCGAGTTCTTGATTTTCGCCGCCGCCGCTGTAGGTAAAAGTCAAAGATATGCTTTCGCCTTTCATCAAGGTCACGTTGCCGGAATCGGATTCTGCGGCGCTGGACAGCACCGTGTAACCTTTGCTCTTGAGCTCCGTCACCAATTTATTCAGATCCTCCGCCGTTACCACGCGCGGCACCTTGACGGTCGCCCCAAAACTACCGCTCTGCCCCCCCAGGTAACCCGTGCCATAAGCGGTTATTTTTGCTTTACCGAAAACCGCTTTGAGCGCCGGCTCGATTTCGCTGGACATGATCGGCGAAATTTCGCCCATCACGGTCGTCGCCTTGGTAGCATTGAATTTATCCTCTGGGGTCTTGGCCGCCTCGCGTGCTTCTTCGGCTTTCTGCTGCGCTTCACCCTGAATCATCTGTTTGGCGACTTCTTGCGCCACTTGATTGGATGCGCTGCCGCCGCCGGTTATCTTGCCCCACAAACTAGTATCCACTCCGTACGCTCCCTGCAAAATCTGGTTGACCAATCTCTGCTGGCGCCAACGGTTATAACCGTAATAAGCGCCGCCGACTACGATCAGCACCACGGCGGCGATGATCAGCGTATTTTTGTCCATTTTGACATTCATAGGCCAGGCCTTTCTTCCAATCAAAATGATTGGTAAGGGAATTAATTAAAGAATAAACGTCGACATTATATCACTTTACCGCCTCGAACCCCAATTCCAGCCATAGCTTCAGCGTACTCAATAGGTCACGTCCAAAAACGCTTTATACAAGTTGTTCACGGAAAAAGTCATGACCAGGAAATAACCCGTCTTATACATCGTCAATTGGTTGACTCCCTCGTCTTGTGTTTTATAACCGATGCCTTCGAGCTGCTTCTTCATCGCGACCACATCGTCACTCGTGATGACTCGAGCAAAGACATAACTCAACATCGATCCGGACATGTTGTCTATCAGTTTGACTTGTTTATCATACAGCTGGTTCAGGATCGGCAAGAGTTCGTTGTGGATGGTCAGGCTCTTGGCATTGATCGTCTCGACCGGGACTTTTCTTTCGAAATTGATCTCCGGCCACGTCCTTGACGCGGTCGAGGTGTTGGTTGAATTTTGGAGCGGGGTTTCATAAGCCGAAATCTTCGGCGCTAACGGACACTGCGTCGTTTTAGAACTCTTGAACGGGGCGTAAGAAGTGGCTTTTGCTTTTGTGTAGGCAGAAAATTCCGGTTTGCGTGACGTCAACTTAATCGCATAAGGACTCACCTGCGCGCTCAAATCGTTAGAAACGGCATACGGCGTCATCGGTTCGGTGACGACTTCGCCGGTATAATCAATGATCCAATCTTTATTATCCTTGACGTTGCCGCTGGCATCCAATTTCATCAGAAAACCATCTTTGTAATAAGTTATGCTGCTAAGCAAAACCGATTTGACCACACTGGTCTCATATTCACCGGCGATGATCGCCCCGCTATCCGCCGTCGCCTTCAAGACGTAGTTGATGGCTCCCCGTTGCGGATTGATTATTTTGGTCCAGCTGGCGTTCAACTCCTGGTCCATTTTCAGCATGAAAATACCGGAGCGAAAAGCATCTTGAGCGATTTTGATGGTCGCTTGGACTTTTTTCCAATCTTGTTGCGATTGCTTGCTCTTGTCGCGCGTGTCTTTCGACATTTCGGCTGCCCCGTATTTTTCGTCATACCATTTGCGCTGGGCGTTGACGGCTTGGACTTTTGCCCGATAATCATCGTCCGCCCAAGTGATGGGTCCGACCATCATCACTTTATCGTCAGTCGTCGAGAAAACAGAAAAGTCAGTCATCGGCATGGTGAATTCGTTGAAACCAAAGGTCATTTTCTTGACCCACGCCAGCTTGCCGGAAGAATCGAACTTGAATCCGATGTAAGAATTTTTTGGTTTTGAATTCAAATCTTGGCTGTCCGTCAACAAAGACATGGCCGATGGTCCGACTCCCAAGACAAGATAACCGTCATCTCGAGTCCGGATAAGACCGTGGATGATGCTGGCTCCTTGGCGTATCTTCTTCCAACCCAACTCATATCCGCCGTCTGCTTTTGGAATGGCCGCCGCCATATCCAGAGGCGTGCCTTCAAGACTTTTCGCCCATTCGAAGTTGAAATTTTTGTCGAATTTGACCAGACCCGGATAAGTGTCGAAGTTGTAAGGCGGAGTTTTTTCTGGATTCGGTTCGGTCATATTTCCCGCCAAGGCATAACCGCCGTCCGCCGTCGGGACCAGATAGGAATCATTTTTGCGCGCGATGAAATTTTTTATGTTCTTCGACCATCGGAGGTCGCCGTTCTGGTTGAATCTGAAGACTTTAAGCGAAGCAAACGGCAAATCCTGGTAGACATCACTATCCTCTCCCCTGGCGTTAGGTTCGAGATCAAGCAGGTTGGCGTAAAACAGAAAGCCCTGGTCATCGGTTTCCAACAAAGAATTTCGCGCGTCTTCCACGGCCGCGGTAAAAGATTTGCTCCACAGCGCGTTGCCGCTCTTGTCCAATTTAGTCAACAAGATTTTATTCACTTCTACGCCTGCGCTGGACTCCGCGGTGGTGATAAAACCCCAGACCTTAGAGGCCATCAGATATCCGCCGCTCTTCAACTCGATGATTGCCTGTACATCTTCTTCGCCCCGAGGATTCCCCACGCCGGCGGCATTAGTGGTCTTCAAGAATTTAAGCCACTGGATATTTCCCTGTTTATCGAGTTTGGCCACAAAACCATCCGGTGGGACGAACATGATGTTTGGATCGGTCGTGCCGGAAACGATATAACCGCCATCTTTGGTCGGCCAAGCGCCGTTGATTTTTGTGAACACCAAAAGCCGGAATGATTTCAGGAAAGTGGTATTGGCCAGCGGCATGATTCCCGTACCGTTGCTGGGCACGGCGCAGCTCGATTCCGCGTCAGCTGACGGGATTTGATCGCGGAAAAAAGACACGAAGGTCAGACAACCGGCCAACACAACAGCCAACCCCAAAACCTTCCAATTGCAGCGGAGGAAAATATGGATTTTTGCCATCTTGAAAAAGATAGATTATGCGTTGACGTCATTATCTCATTTTATGGAAAATGACGCAAAAAACATCCTTAAACCAAAAAAGAAGCGCAAAGCTTCTTTCTTGGTGGTCGTGTTGGATGCGATGTGTATCGCGTTCAACGCGATGGTAGCGCCTACGGGAGTCGAACCCGTCTTACATGGATGAGAACCATGTGTCCTAGCCGATAGACGAAGGCGCCGGGGTTGGCCAAAAGTTGAAAGTCTAAAGTCGAAAGTGATTAGACATTAAAAATTCTGACCTCTTTTCTATACTCACTACTCACTACTTCTATTTCCTCGCCAGCCAATCCGCCGTGTGACGAACCAACAGTTTTTCCGCCAGGTCGGGGCGGGCCATGAGTTCTTTGACGATGCGCTCCATGCGCACGCCTTGCGAACCTTTGACCAGCACGACATCTCCCTCGCGCAGCTTTTCTTGGATGAACAAACCAGCTTCGGCGCTCTTGGGGATGATGGCGATTTTATCCTCCGGAAAACCGGCAGCGCACGCGCCCCTGGCGACCGTGTGCGCGAGTGTACCACATAGGACCAGCAAGTCAATCCCCGCTTCCGCGGCCTGGCGACCCATCTTGAGATGCGTCTCCTCTTCCAGCGGGCCCATCTCGAGCATGTCGCCCAACGCCGCGATGCGCCTGCCGCCGTCCGGCAACGGGAATTCGGAGAGATCGTCCAACGCGGCAGCCACGGCGAGCGGCGATGAATTGTAAGTGTCGTCCAAAAGCCAAGTGTGTTTGATGCCCGGGATGAGACGCATACGCCCCGGCATGCCGTGGAAGCGGCTTTCCAGACGCGCGATGGCTTTGTCCACGTCGCCTTTTATCGCGCAGACCACGGTGAGCGCGGCGGCGGCGGCGAAAGCCTGGGAGCGTCCCACGGTGCCCGTGATATTCGCGTACTTTTCCGTTCCACCGACGCGTACGACCAAGCGCAAACCGGAATGCGCCGGATCATCTTTGTCCACGTTCATCTCCGCCGATTCGATCTTAACGTCCGCAAATTCATCCGTGCCGTAAGTCAAAGCTTTGTGCGGCAACATGTGACGCAACTCCGAGACCAAGATATCGTCGGCGTTGGAGACGGCTGTGCCGTCTTCCGGCAGCATGGCTAGGATGGCCGCCTCCTCGCGCGCCACGCCTTCGATTGAGCCGAAAAATTCCGTATGTTCGGCGCCGATGGCGGTCAAGACGCCGATGCGCGGTTTGACGATGCCCATGAGCCGCGCCAAATCGCCGGGGCGATCCGTGCCGAGCTCGAGCACAAAAGTCTTGGCGCGCAAACCGATGACGCCGAGCGAAGTGAGCCAGGCTTTGAGCAACAACCAGCTCCATTTGAACGGCGATCGACGCGGCATGCCCACGCCCAAAATCGTCATGGGCACGCCCAAGTCATTATTGAAATTCTTATCCGACATCGCAACTTGACTCCCCACTTCATCTGCCCCCAGCGCGACGCCGATGGCCGTCTTGGTCGAAGTCTTGCCGACCGATCCGGCTACGCCGATGACCAAAGGCTTGTCGCGCAAGATGGCGCGGCGTACCGAGCGAGCCAGAAATTTTTCGAATATATGTTGGAGAGACATAGGGAATAGTGAATATGGAATTTAGAATATGGAATATGGAAGAGTAATCAGCCGAGCAGTTCCTGGGATTTGGTTAATAGGGCGTTGAGCAGCCTATGGACTGTCTCGAATGAGTATTCGATTTTTTGGAAATCCTGAACCGGAATATACCCCACATCTCGTGAAACAATCAATTGATTTTGTAATTCGATCAAAGAACCTCTGGCCATGATATAAAAATGTATTTTATCTTTCATCGATCTTCGTCCAAACCCCTCTGCGATATTCGAGGTCACGGAAATCGCGGCCCGTCTCATTTGACTGACTAAACCGTAAATTTCTTCTTTCGGAAATCTTTTCGTCAAGGCATAAACTTCCAATACCAAAACGTGCCCATTTTTCCAAACCTCCAAATCTTGGAACGTAACGCATTTTTTCCTATCTTGAATTCTATCTTCCATATTCCAAATTCTATATTCTAGATTCACTCTTAGTCCTCGAAATCCTGTCTTCCATATTCCATATTCTATATTCCAACTTCACTCTTCTGCAACGGTTGCGTCAACGGCGGAACGACCACGGGCTTGACCTTGCCCACCGGCCTTTCCGGCGGGACCTCCAGGTATGAAAGCAGAAATTTAGCCATTTCGCCAAATGCCGGAGCAGCCGACGACTCGGCCCACTCCACGTCGCGCGGATGGTCAATCTTGACCAGCATGACGAATTTTGGATCGCTGGCTGGAGCATAACCCGCGAATGAACCGATGGTTATGTTGGGATCATAACCCGGACCATCTGTTCTCGGCACCTGCGCCGTGCCCGTCTTGCCGCCCACCCAATATCCCGGTACTCCGGCGCGTTTGCCATGGCCGTTCTCCACGACCGAAACCAACATGCCGCCGATGAGCCTTGAAGCGCGCGAGGTGATGGGCTGGCCGATGACCTTGGGTTTAGTTTTTTCGCGGCTGCCGTCCGGATGCACAATCTCGTCCACCACATACGGTCGCATGAGTTTGCCGCCGTTGGCCAGCGCCGCGTACCCCGACACGAGCTGCAGCGGCGTGACCGAGATGCCTTGTCCGAACGAACCCGTGGCCGCGAAGATGCTGCCCTTTTTCGCCAAGCCTGAAATGTCACCTATGGATTCCGGCGCGAGGTCGATCCCGGTCTTGACGCCAAAACCGAAATTCTCGACATAGCGGCGAAATGCATCCTTGCCCAATTGGCGCTGCACGAAAATGGTGCCGGTGTTCAGGGATTTATCCAGCACGTCCACCATGCTTTGGATGCCATGACTCAAGCTGTCAGAATTTTTTATCTTGAAACCGTCGATCTCTTCGACTCCGGTGTCGTTGTAGGTGGTCTTGGGGGAAATTTTTTCCGCATCCAACCCAGCCGCCAGCGTGATGGGTTTGAAGACCGAACCGGGCTCATACGAACCGAAGACTGCGGGGTTGTTGAGCACGTATAAATCTTTTATCTTGCCGTATTCCGCCGGATCGAAGTCTGGCGCCGAGCACATGGCCAGGATGGCGCCGGTCTGCGGATCCATGATGATGATCGAGCCGCTGTCTGCGCCGTGGCGTCGCACCGCATTTTGGATGGAGGTGCAGGCTTGATATTGGATGGCGGGATCGATGGTCAAGATGATATCCGAGCCGTTCACCGCGGCTTGCAGCTGGTTGTCGCCCACGGCGATGCGCCGCCCGCCCGCGTCTTTTTCCGCCGACAAGCTGCCCGGCACACCGGCCAGGATTTTATTGTAATTCGACTCAAGCCCGTATTTTCCTTTGAACGCGCCGTGTTCATCCGCTGCGACATAGCCGATAAGCTGGCCGCCCATATTTTTTTCAGGATAGAAACGCGCCGGCATCTCGACCGAACCTACGCCGTCGAGATTCTGGTCGCGCAACGCTTTCACGGTGTCGGCATCAACTTCGTTAGCCAAACGCTCGTACGGATCATCTTGCCGCTTGGTCAGCTTGGCGATGATTTCTTCTTCAGGCAACTTGAGCGTCGTGGCCAGGGCGCGCCCCGTCGAAGTCGCGTCTTTGATGTCTTTAGGCACGGCGTAGACCTGCCAGACCAAGCGATTACCGGCGAGCGGGTGCAGCGACCCGTCGGTCCGATCGCGCACCAGAATCTGTCCACGCACCGGGTTGAGTTTGGTCTGCAAGTCGTGCTGGTCCGAAGCCAAGAGCGCATAAAAACCATATTGCATGACCTGGAGATATCCCAGGCGCAACACGATGAGCGCGGCGAGAGCAAGAAAAAACCAAGTCAGGAAACGAAAACGCGCATCCGGTCCCACCGAACGATTACGCTCGCGCTTAAGTCCCATCAGATCGCGCATGGAAACGATGATAGCATGCGGGAAATGGGGCTAGAAACCGGAATCTGGGGGTTGGAATGTAGAATCTGGAAGCTAGAAGCTGGAATCTGGAATAGTACCAGCTTCTAGATTCTAAATTCTAGCTTCCAGCTTCTAGCTTCCAGCTTCCAAATACTTCTTCCCTTTCAGTTTTTCCGGCAGATAATCTTGCTTTACCGGAGCTTTGAACGCCGGATTGTATTTATAGTCTTTGCCGTAGCCCAAATCCCGCATGAGTTCGGTCGGGGCGTTGCGCAGATGGAGCGGCACGGGTTCGTTGGGCAGACGGCGGATGTCGGATTGCACGCGCCTATAAGCCTCGTAAAGCGCGTTGGATTTAGGGGCGCGCGCCAGATAAGCCGTGACTTGCGCCAAGATGACGTTACACTCCGGCATGCCGATGAAATGCGCAGCTTGATAACCAGCCACAGCTTGAATGAGCGCTTGCGGATCGGCCAAACCCACGTCCTCTGACGCAAAACGCACCAGCCGACGCGCGACGTATAAAGAATCCTCCCCGCTCTCAAGCATGCGGCCCAACCAATACAACGCCGCATCTGCATCCGAGCCGCGCAACGACTTGTGCAGCGCGGAGATGATGTTGTAATGCTCCTCGCCCGCTTTGTCATACAGGATATGCGAGCGCTGAAGCAAAGATTTTAGATCGACGCTGGAAAGGATGATTTTCTTGGGCGCCGGTTTTTTGGCTTGTCCGGCTTTGACCAGATTTTCGAGCGTGTTCAAAGCCACGCGCGCATCGCCATCCGCCACGCTCACGATCTCGTCCAAGACTTCGTCGGGAATCTCGAGCGCCAGCTTGCCGAAGCCGCGCTCTGCATCTTGAGCCGCGCGCAACACCAGGCTGCGCACGTCCTCTGCTCCAAGTTTGGCCAAGACGAAAACTTTGCAGCGCGAGAGCAACGCCGAGTTGACTTCGAAGCTCGGGTTCTCGGTCGTCGCGCCGATCAAGATCATGGTGCCGTTTTCCACGAACGGCAAAAACGCGTCTTGCTGACCTTTGTTGAAGCGATGGATTTCATCAATGAACAAAATCGTGCGTCGACTTTTGAAGTCAAGCCGATTCTCCGCCTCTTTGATGATCTGGCGGACTTCAGACACGCCCGCGGTCACGGCCGAGAGCTGCTCGAATTCCATGCCGGAAACCGCGGCCAGGACGCGCGCCAGAGTGGTCTTGCCTGAACCCGGCGGACCCCAAAAGATCATCGAGGGCACATTGCCGGACTCGATCATGCCGCGAAACACGGCGCCCGATTTGACCATCTCGCTCTGCCCCACGACTTCATCAAAAGTCACCGGACGCATGCGGTCGGCCAAAGGCGCAAATTTACGTCGGCGTTCCTGATTCGCCGCATCAAAAAGTGTGGGCATAGGGGTAGGGGCGCATGCCATGCGCCCCCGCTGGTAGACGGTAGCCAGACATCCTGACCTTTCTTGTCATCCCGGCCAAGCAGCAGCGCGAGCCGGGATCCATCGGAGGTCCCGGCTCAAGGCCGGGATGACAAAATTTGGCTACCCGCTCGTTCTGCGATCTACCATAGAACAAATATAGAACAGCCTGGCTCAATCTGCAAATGTTTTGACAAATTGAGCGTATTCTGACACTTTAGACGCAGTTCATTCCATTGCGGAAAGGCGGTAGGTACAGTCCCCATGCTTAGCGTGACCAACATGAAAGACACCGAAAAAAGCCAGGCGCTGAACGTACTGAAGTCGGGTTTCTCCAAAATCCTCGGACACTTGGATGCGGAAGAGCTCGCCGTGTTGAGCTTGGCACGCTTGCGCCAGACCAACCCGAACCCAGATTCCGACGACTACGCCATCGGTGTATTCCGCGAAGCTGGTTACGAACTGGGCGCGGCCTTCATCGCTGAACAAGCGCTTCTGACCTTCCAAGGCTTCGTCGCGGTCGATGAAAAGACCGACGGCGAAGTTGAAGTGATGCGGCTCGTCCAGATCGTCGGGAGCGAGGAAGTCACCCAGGTCTTCATGCAGCTGCTCGAAGAAACCGACCTGCTGCAGAGATTTCTGCAGTGCACGGCCAAGCTCTTGGGCTGCGAAATCGACCCCGCAGATCGCCCGTCGGTCGTCTTCGCCCAGGCCGACCTCAATTGAGCCGTCCAAAAGGAGACAGCATGGATACACGATTGGAGACCAAAGAACTCCTCAAGGCATATCTGCTCTTGCTCGACACTTGGGCCGTGGCCGGGGAGGTCATCCAACGCGAATTCCCGGAGCTTGAACCGACAGAGGGCTTGACGGAGGATGACCGAAGAGGCGCTGCCTCCTTCATCCTGAATCAGAGCCAGCGGCAAATGTTCACAGCCATAAAGGACATCTTGCTCGCGGATCCGCTATTCCAATCCGCCATGGGTGCCTATCGCGGTGACATGAAGCTCTTCTTCGAGTGTTGGGATGAGACTGCCCTCGAAAAACGTATCTGCACCTCGATGCTGCAGCGATTGGATTTACCAAGGGACATCGTGGATTTGGACCCCAGAGAGTACCACGTCATCGACTGACGACGTGAAACCCCGACTTCTCAAGCGGACCTCAATTGATCCGACCGAAAGGAAGTAGCATGGATACCCGACAGCCGATCAAGGAACGCCTCAAGGCATATCTGCTTTCGCTCGACTACGCCACCGTGGCCAACGAAGTCGTCCGACGCGTCTTCCCGGAACTTAAACCGGCGAAGGACACGAGACCAAGGCATGAATGCGCGCCCATCGTCATCCTGTTGCACCAACGCAAGCGGCGGATGATTGATGCCGCTAAAGCCATCCTGTTCGAGGATCCTCAATTCCAGTCCGCCATGGACACGTCCCCCGATGATCCAGGACTCATGGTAGAGTGCATGAATGAAACTAACTTCGTCGAAAAAGTCTTCAACCGAGTCCTCAAGCGGCTCGGTTTGCCGGAGGACTGGTTCAGCCCCATGTCTGACATCGCTCGAAAGCACGCCAACTGACGACGTGAAACCCCGACTTCTCAAGTCGGGGCTTATTTTTTAATGGACGTCACGCTTCATTCTCTCCAATCCAAGGTAAAATCATCTGTCATTGCGAGGAGTCCCGTTTGACGGGACGACGAAGCAATCTCTGGGATTCAGAGATTGCTTCGCGCGATTAATCTATGCGCTCGCAATGACAAGCGGTCTATTTCCCACGTCTGCGCTCGCGCTCTTGGAAGATCGCCAGTGCTTTATCCAATTCCGCGGTGTCGAAATCCGGCCAATGTTTTTCGCAAAAATATAATTCGCTGTACACCGACTCCCAAGCCAGAAAACCCGACAGCCGTTCTTCGCCTGAAGTGCGCACGACGAGATCCGGTTCGGGCATGTCCGGCCAATACAAACGTTGATTGATTTCCGCTTCCGTGACGTCTTCCGGTTTGAGGCCATCCGCGATGGCGCGACGGCAGGCATCGACGATCTCGGCGCGCCCGCCGTAATTCAAACATAAACCTAAAGTCGCGGCGCTGTTGGCGCTGGAATCGCGTTCCATGCTCTCGATGGCACGCCGCGTAGATTCGCGCAGACCCTCGCGCCGCCCCAAGACGCGAATGCGCGCTCCCCTGTCCAAAAAGCGTTTAAAATCTTTCTCCAACGCTTGATCGAACAAATTCATGAGGAACTCGACCTCTTCGGCGGAGCGCCGCCAATTTTCGGTCGAGAAAGCAAAAACCGTCAGGTTAGGGATGCCTCGATCAAGGCAAGCCTCTCCGATTTCCAACAAGCGATCATACCCGGCACGATGCCCCATGAAAGCCGGCAGCCCGCGCTCTTTAGCCCAGCGCCGGTTGCCGTCCATGATCAACGCAAGATGATTAAGCGGTGCAGTCATATTCAAAGCCTAACACGCAGCCGAGCCCAGTCAATGAAGGCGATACACAGGTGGTATGCCGCATGGATTGGCCGGCTCGTCAGGGATTCCGTCATATAAAAGCAAATGTCATCCTCGAGCCCCGCATCGAGTGCGGGGTAAACTCCGCGAAGGATCCTCCTATACCTTAAGGAATTGGAAGATTCTTCGGCCGTCAGACGGCCTCAAGAATGACATTTTATTTATCCCCGGTCCGAAAGCCGGAATCCGGTACCTTTTTATCGCGCGCCTGTCACCGATCCCGACGCGCCGCCGGAGCCTTCTCCCGTCATGCCTCCGCCGATGGATTTGAGACAGGCTTCGCGGCATGAACCGTAGGATGAATTGCACGTCGCTTGTTTGTCGACGTTGTCTGAAGCCGCCGAGCGGCAAAGATTGAAATCAGTCGTGCAGGCGTTTTCGCATTTGATGGTGATTTGTTGTCCGGGCGCTTGATTAGTCTGCGAAGTGCCGCCCGAAGAGGCGGTGCCGGAAGCGGTGCAGGCGACTTCCAGGCAGACGGTTTGGATTTGGTTGCAGTCTTTTATCCCGGTATCAGAGTTTCTGTTGGCTTGACGGCAAATAGCGTTTTCGCGGCGGCATTGGCTTTGGCAAGTCGAGCTGTCCACGGTCGTTTTTGCCGCGACGGCTCCCACCCCGCAAGACGAGAGGCAGGTCGCGTCTGTCGCGCGGCATGCTTGAGCGGTCGTTTTGTTGTTACCCGCCTGCCGCACGCAAGCGCCCAACTGCACCGCGCATGAAGTCTCGCAAGTTATGGCCGAGGAACGGCAATCTTGGAGACACGAGCTGATTTTGCTCGCAGCGCATCCGGAACTGCCTTGACTCGCCCGGCCGCCCACGACCGTAGCGCAAGAAGTCTTTTGTCGCGCGCAAGCCATGGCGCATTCGCTCACGCTTGGATTCGACAGCACTTGATCAGTCGCTTGACCGGACAAGCCGTCGATCTTCAAACTCAAACTGTCGAGCCTGGCGTTCAAGATGTTCAATTGGTTCTGCAAAGTATTCAAGGTGATGTTTGAACCCGTCGTCACCGCAGTCGCGTCGGTCATAGCGATGACGAAAACCGGCGCAGCCATGATCATGATGACCGCAGCCGCGAGCAACGCACCCTCGGCGGCAAAATGATGCCGCCATGAAAATTCAACCAAGGATTTCTTCTGGCGTTGGCTTTTGACCGGCATATATCAAGAGTATAGCACGATTCTTGCCATTTCAGAGGCAAATTGCTACTATCCTGCTGCGAAAAGAAGTTAAAAGTGAATACGTGTTCCGACGACTTTCGACACAATTCGGGCTATAGCGCAGTTGGTAGCGCGCTTCGTTCGGGACGAAGAGGCCGTGGGTTCGAGTCCCACTAGCCCGACCACGTAAAAACGACAGCTCACGCTGTCGTTTTTACGTGAGCCACGTGGCGCATCTACCTAAATGCGCTTTACGTGGCCACGGGTGTTGGAGTCGCTGTCGTTCACGTGGCACGGCGCTCGCGTGTGCCGTGCCGTGGCGCATTTTTCATTTTATGCGAATGGATTTTTGTTCGCTGACGCGGCGGCCCAAGGATACGGCGGCAGATAAATCGTCGGCGCGCCGGCGTATTTATCCAGCCAAGCTTTGAGGTATGCCGTGGCCAGTACGTCGTCTTCGTTGTACTTGATGATGTCTTCCAGGATGGAACGGTCGCCGGTGGCTTTGAATTGTTCAAAGCGATCGATCGACACCGCGCCATTGGCGATGTCGCCGCGCCATTTGAAGCCTAGGAATTTGGCGATGTTCTTGAGGCCGTAGAAATGCAGCGGATAAGTGATGGAATGTTTGGTCAATTCCTTCAGATCGACTGTCTTGTCCCTAAAATAATCCAGCCAGATGCTCCCGCCGTAACGCTGTTCCAGGGTCTTGAGGCGCGAAAGTTCGTAGGACGAATAATGGTAGACCGCATAATCGCCCGGCAGGGTCTTGATCCAGTCCAGGAAATCCGACCACATGGCGTGTTCCTGTTCCAAAGTCTCGGCCACGAAAGCTTTATACTCGGTGACGCCATCATGTTTGATCAAGATGCCATAAAGATAGTCGAGTCCGGTCGGCGGATCGCTCTCGATATCAAAGTGGATTTCCCAACCCGGATAATCAAGTTTCACGGGACGGCGCACGATAATGCTGTCATTTTCCAATGATTCGGCTTGAATTTTGATGGTTTCAAGCGCGTGTTCGGTCAGCCCTTTCACCGCTCCGACCAAGCTTGCGATACTCATGTCTGCCGCGTCAGCCACGTTGCGAACACCTAAAGTGCGCAAAGCTTTAAGCTTTTGAACATCAACGTTATACAATCGAGCGATATCGTTCTTGGCGACGGCATCAGCCTCACACAGCACGCCCCATTGGCCGACTTCAAGACAGGCTTTGCGCAACACCGGAAGCGGTTTTTTCCCATCCGCAAGCGATTCGATATCCGCCATGAGCGCGGCGTAATCGTCTTTTATGCCTCGCGGATCAAAGGGCAGGCAAATCTTGTCGGCGTTGATGATCGCAGCTTCTTCGGGTTCCTTGTCTTGCGTATGCTTGAGCAACTCGGAATAAAAAGCCAGTTGATATTTTTGGTATTTTTCAAGCTCATGCGTGGACTTGATATCTATCGGTACGTAATGCCACTCCCCCAATGCGCTAGCACCCTCGCGCTTCTCCAGGATGTCCGGCCTGCCGGTCCGGTTGCCCCAAAGCAAAGTTCCCTGGTAGATGATCGGGACGCCAAGACGCATGAGTTGCAAGGTTTGGGCCGCGTCTTTTTCCGCATCGCCGCTCGGCGCGAGCTCGGTCATGTCGCGTTGGCTATACAAACTCTCGACCACAACCTGCTCATGTTCGACGCCATCTTCCAAACGCCGCTTTTCGCCCTCCGATAAAGGGCGCTTGAGCTTGGCTTCCTCTGGCGTAGCGAAGCGATCATAATACGGCCAATGCGGACATTGGAAATATTTGTAGATATCCGTGGCGGTGATATAGCCCATAGCTCACGAGGTTGAAGCGGCTAGCTTGCGAAAAGCTTTGAAGCTCTGGACGTAGAGTTTGAACAATTTGGGCTTGACCCGGCCTTTCAGCAAGTCGTGCATCGCCTCTTCCCACCAGACTTTTTCCGCGCGACCCACGAACAACGCCCACGGATCATCGCCGTTCCGCGCGATGCGCAAGATGCCGCGCAGATTGTCTATGTGGTCAGCGCACTTGATGGCCAAAGCCTCGGGCGAGGCCTGTTTTAGGCTGGCCAAAAAAGCCGACTTGCGCTCTTTCCAGTCCTTTATCTGTGTTTGTTCCGTGACTTCAGCCACCAAAGCCGCAATGCGGCGTTTGAAGAGGCGCGCGATATAAGCTTGCGTGACATCCGTATCCTCGAGCACGTCATGCAACAGACCGGCGGCGATGACCTCTTCCGCATATCCGGCTTGCGCCAAAAGCAAACCCACGGAATATGGATGGACGATGTACGGCACTTGGCGGTTCGGGTCGCGACGCAGTTGGCCGGCGTGCCAGATGGTCGCCATCTCAAGAGCTAGCGCGATTGGTTCGGAGAACTTCATGTCAGATGTTCCTTCGATATACTCAAGACTTAAGTTTTTCGCGGAATGTTTTTTGGAGCCAACCGGTGCGGATGTAATGGAATCCGGCGAAGTATCCGAAATAGGAGCCGAGGACCGACCAGCCAGCCAGGCTTAACAGCGCAGTCTTGAGCGAAAGCAAATCTGGCCAAATGGTCCGCAACGCCAGCAGCACCACTGCCCCGATAAAGACGAATAAGGCGCACCAAAAAATCTGGGTGTAAAAAACCGCCATCTTGTATAAACGCCGCGTTTTAGGGTCAGTCGGCAAAAAATCAAAATCAGGCCGCTCTAGTTTGGGCTTGAGGGGAGGCGGTTTGGGGAACTGCATGAATGGATGATAGCAAAAAAGCGCAGGAAACTGGAATTTAGAAGTTAGAATTTGGAATTTGGAATGTAAACCCGGAATTCTAAATTCCAAATTCTACATTCCAACTTCAAGATTCTACCCCGCCCCCTACTTCGTCTCCTTGTGTGGCTTATGCTCTTTGCAATGCTTGCAGAACTTGTTGGTCTCAAGCCTGGCCTTGATGGTCTTTTTATTCTTAAAAGAATGGTAGTTCACCATCTTGCAGGCTGTGCACTCGAGCTTGATCAGATTATCTTGCGACATATAGATGAAGTTAACCCGCCTGTTCGGAAAGAATTGGAGCCGACGGCCGGGATTGAACCGGCGACCAACGGTTTACAAAACCGCTGCTCTACCGCTGAGCTACGTCGGCCCAGCGTTTTAACGAATTTTAAATGCAGCGAAAGGATAACGTTTTTCGGGTTTTTAGTCAATACGGGCTAGCTTGTAGACGGTAGACGGTAGGCTGTAGCCAAATATTTCGTCTTCCTGAGCCCCGCATCGCGTGCGGGGTAAACTCCGCGATAGCGCAGTCGAAGGACCTTTATCAGCGTTCGGTTCAGAGGTCTCTTATAAAAATCCTTCGACCACGTAGAACGTGGCACGGCAAGCTCAAGACGACAAAATATCGGCTACCGGCTTACCAAGCAGGGCGCATGACCATGCGCTCCTACTCTATCCTCTATTTTTTCACCGGCGTTGGCATGATCTGAATCGAACCGCCGCCTGACTCGACGGGGTAGGTCTCGTATTGCGGCTCGGGTACGGCCGGGTAGGCAATTTTGCCGCTATCGGCTAGATCGAAAAGATGGTTCAGCGCTATGCCGTTGTTCGAGAAAGTGAGCAGCGTGTCCTGGGCGTATGAAGCGCGCGAGATGTCGTCGTCAGATGCGCCGTAATAGTAGCCGGACTTGATGAACTCATCTTGGCTGGAATGCTGGGTGACGCGGCCGATGAGCTCGAAACCTTTATCCAAAGTCAGGCGATAGACGTAAGCACCCTGGAAAGTGAAGTCGCCGTACTCGCTCCCCTGCCGCTCGGGATAATTTTTTGTTTCGGGCGACAGCTCGGCCAAGAGCACGGGCAGGACCAGAAGTTGTTTGCTCGGCGCATAGAGGAAGGCTTTGTGGTCATGCAACGCCGGCGAATCGCTGCCGCGGTCGCCGATCTCCGTCTTCCACAGCTCCTTAGGGTGAGCCACGTCGCTGACGTCGAAAATCGCTAGCTTCAAACCCTGGTACCAGGCAAAACTTTGCTCCGGCGCATCATCGGCATTCTTGCCCAAGCCGATCACATGCGTGTCGTCCATGGGATGCAGATAATCAGAGTAGCCGGGAATTTTGAGCTTGCCTAAGATGGACGGCGCATCGGGGTTGGATAAATCGAGTACGAAGAACGGATCGATCTTCTTGAACGTCACGAGATAACCGCGCTTGCCCGCGAAACGCACGGAGTAGATTTGCTCGCCGGGCGCGATGCCTTCGATCTTGCCGCGCGGCTTGAGGTTTGAAGATAGCACAAAGAGATTGCTGGTCGAGGGCTTTCGGCTATCCCAAACCTGGCCTTTGGTGGTCGCCACGCGCAAGTTGCCGTCGAATTCGTCCAACGAGAATTGATTCAAGAGATGACCCGCAACCGTGCCTTTGGCTTTGTATGTGGCTGTGCCGTCTTGCAACGCGAATTTATAGATCAGCGTCTTCTCGGCGTCAAGCGTGCCGTCCAGACTGTCGCGCACCGCGGGTTGCGACCAATCGGCCCGCGCCACGTACAGATTGTCCGGCGTGGCGTAAATCGTTTCGCTCGAACCCAAGATTACGCTGCGCTTGATCTCGCCCGCGCCATTCATGCCGAGTGAGGCCACGGCGAGATATTGGTTGGATGGTTGGACATCGAAATACGCCACCTCGCCGCAACGCGCCATGGGCTTGAATGAAGTGCCAGCTTTGGAATCGCGATAGGCCGGCACGATGCCGTTTTCGTCGGTAGCCGAGGCCTCTTGCCACGGCGACCAAGCGTTCATGACCAGATAGACGCGGCCTTTGATCAGGCGCGTGCTCGAAAGCGAGCCGTCGAATTCGACCGTGCGTAATTTTTTGGGTTTTGACGGATCGCTCACGTCCCAGATTTGCGCCACCGTCACCGAATTGCCGCGCCAAGGATAGGACGCAACGCCGGGAGCGAGCTTGCCCGACATGGGCATGGGATAGATGCGCTCTTCGTACTTCGTGCCCAAAATCATGACTTTTCCTTTTTCGACGTATAGATCTTGCGCCGTGAGATCCTTGAGTTCGGTGGTGGACAGAAGTTTAGCTTGGGGCGCAGGATTGATGCGTGAGAGGATTAAACGATTTTTCGAAAGATGATAAGCGTAAGTGCCGTCGAGCTTGACCACGTCGGCTTCGTCCACGCCCGCGACCTGCACGTTGGTCTGCGAGTAATCTTGATCCGCCACCGCCTTCGTCCCGACAGCCGAGTCCTCGGCAGCTTGCGGAGCGGTCGCGCGCATCGGCACCGGCACACCCTTGAGCGTGCCGCCCGCGGCGTAATTCGAACCCGCTTTGGCGATGCTGTTCTTGAGCGCGGCGCAGGTCGTGAATTTGCCCACGCCGACCACGGCGCGTGGCGTCACGCTGGGCGCGGCGAGCTGCGGGAAGACGATCCCGGGCAAAGCGAAAGTCGCACTGATGAGTCCGACGGCCGCGGCGCCTAACAGCTTCAAAAATGCAGAGTTGAGAAAAGGCATAAAGTCAGTTTAAAATTTAAAATTTAAAGTTTAAAACTTATGGCGTGATTTTTCGGCTTCATTAACTTTAAGTTTTAAACTTTGAGCTTTGAGTTGCTTCCTCCATATTAACATGAACGGTAGATTGTCCAAGCGATGACACGCGACGCAAGTGGACAGCAGCTTAAAAGTAGCTCATCCTTATGTTTGGCTACTAGCTCACCGCGGACGCATGACCATGCGCCCCTACCCTCCTTATATGAAACTCTCCACCAAATTCATCTTGGCCTTGCTCGGTGCATTAATCTTTTTAGGTTTGGGTGGCTGGTTGGGTTATCGCTTGACGCGCCCGGCGGCGGGTCCGGCAACCCAAATCAATTCCCAATCCATCCTCACGGCTTTGCACGACCGCGGTTTCCTGGTGACCCAAACTTTCGTCTTCAATCAACCGGCGACAATCAAAAAAACCACAGGCAGCGCGCTGGGTGATTTCTTTTTCGGCCAGACTATCACGGCGCGCGGCACGATGGAAGTGAACTTGGGTATCGACCTGGCTAAAGTCGCGGCCGAAGACGTGGTCATCTCGGATAGCCAAATCAAAGTCGTGATACCGCACGCCCAACTCTTCAACGCACGGCTCGTCGGCCCGCTGGAAGTGAAAAATGAAAAAGGCCTGCTCAAGCGCCTGACCGATTCCGATCCAGGTTATAACGAAGCGCAGCAGCTGTTAGGCAGCGAAGCGGAAAAAGCAGCGCTCAAACCGGAGCTCTTATCGCGAGCGGAACAGACCGCCAAGGAAGACACGGCGCGCCTGCTGGGCTATGTCGCGCCAGGCAAGACGATCACGGTGGAGTTCAAATAAATCAATACTTGCCGGGGAAAAAAGCTTGCTCGACGGCGTGGCGGTCAATCTCGCTGATAAGTCCGGCTTCATGCAATTTTTTAAGTTCGCGGCGCAAGGCCAAAGGATACCAACCGTCGGCGCGTGAAAGATCATGCACGGTTTTTTCGACCGCTGCGCGCTCGCTCTGTCCCAGCGTATTCAACTTCAGGAGCAAGGTTGAAAGTTCCGCAGGCGAGATGTGGAGCGAAGGCATAGTTTTAGACATGATACCTTAAAATCGTTCAAGCTGTCCCTTCGACAAGCTTAGGGAATATCAGAGAAATTTCTAATGACTAATTTCTAATGTCTAAACAATAGTTCCTGAGTTCATCGAAGGACTACCATGTCGGAATATTGAGTTTCCGCTTAAACAAACAGCCGCCCCGGTAGTTAGGGACGGCTAGACCAGACGAGTTTTCGCGGACAGCTCGAAGAATCTTTCGAGCGCGTCTGGATTGACTTCCGCACGGTATCCGCAATCGTCATTGGGGCAGCCCCAATATCTGCGGTTGAGGGATGGCGGGACGCTCCCCCCGTGCTTGGCCATTTGGCGCTTGGACAGAAAAATGGTGCGGGTATTGCAGTGCGGACAAAGCGGAGCGAGACTGTCCAACTCGTCCTGCGCTGCGGCGCGGCGTCGTTCCAACTCTTCGACGTATTCGGGCGTATCGCCCACTTGATGCGTCTTGAGCAGGTCGGCGTAAGCCTCTTCTTCCAGGAAGTTTTTGGTTCCCCGGTCGAAGATGCGGATGTGGTTTTTGGCCACGATCCAGGTCATGTTGAGAAGCCAGTGGTCGCCGGCTTCATCGCTACAGGCCACGGTCTCGCGGATGAGCCGCGATTTTTCGTTCGACTCCTCTTCGACGGACTCGAGCGTAACGACACCACGGTACCGCATCTTCAAATAATGCTCCGCGGGAATCATGCCACACCTCCGATGAATGAACGGCGGGACTGACACTTGCAACACGCGCCAAGACTAGCATTTATCAAAGGAAAAATCAAGATTAGGGGCTATTTCCGCAGACGGCTGCGCTTCCATGACAAAAATATAGCCGCTTTGAGGCGACGTGGGACGGCATCGCGTTTAACGCGACGATAGGTCGCATTCAGGGCGACTAAAATGACTAAGGCGGTGAACATCAGCCGTGCAACGAGGCTGACTAGGTTAATATGACGTGTCACGTCATTCGCAAACGACGTGACGAGATTACTTTTCATCATCCCGACTTTGAGCCGGGATTTCTGGCTACCGTCTACAGCCTACCGCCTACTGACTAACAAAAAGACAGCGCCGAAGCGCTGTCTTGTTGATTCCACTGTTGGATTACCAGCGGTTGCCACCGCGGCTTCCGCCTCCGCCGCCTCCGCCGTTCTGGCGTTGCGGGCGCTCTTCCATAGGACGAGCCTCATTGACAGTGATGGCGCGACCATCGAGGTCAGCACCGTTCCACTTAGCAATGGCGGCATCAGCCTCTTCCTGCGTGGCCATCTCCACAAAGCCGAAGCCCTTGGAGCGACCAGACATGCGGTCCATGATGATCTGGGCCGACACGACTTCGCCTGACTGTGAAAAACAATCGCGCAGAGCTTCCTCGGTGGTGCTCCACGACAAGTTACCGACGTACAACTTCTTACCCATAGTAACAAACTAACGAATTATCCCGAGCCGCTTGCAGTTCGGCCGACTAGCCGACGCAATTGCCCCGTCTGTAAGCGACTGCTGGCTGGTGCCGCATGGCGGCTCCGAGACTCACGTCCACATTACAAGGTCTATTTTATAGCACGAATCCCTTAAAAAATCAAGCCCACCATGTACCTTTTGGCTTAATTTAGCTTAAAAGATACGATTGTCTTGATTGACAAAATAATAATCTTAAGTTAAACACTGCGCAGGACTTTGCAGTGGAGGACGGGATGAATTGGAAAGAGTTTGTGGCCAACAACTTGTCGGCGTATCTGGGTGGCGATGTTGAGACGCATGATGAAGACGTGACCACGCGCGGTCCGCTCAAGTCGCTCGCGCTCAATGGCACTTTTGTCGAGCCTGAACTTGAGTGGTGCGCCAAGAAAGATGCCACCGACCAAGCATGGCGACTCTGCGCCGATACTAAGATGTGGATCAATGCGCAAGCTGCCGCTCTACGTCACTATGGACACGACATCTTCGTGTTCGGCAATCCGATCATCGGTTTCTCCATGTTCCGCATCAGACCCGCGCCTGGTGCACGGCCATCCTGCCCACGATCCAACCTTCACGGGTTGAACTTCAGCCGGTCGCGCAAGCGGCCTATTTCTTTAAAGGGTTGAATTGACATTTTCTTGGCCTGGATGCTTAATTAGGTTGCACTTTCAGACAGGAGGATGGCCATGGACTGGAAAAGTTTCGTCCGAGACCGCCTCCCGCGATACCTCGGAGGCGATATCGAATACTGTTACCAAGGCTACGTATTACGCGGCCCGATCAAGTCAGTCGCCTTCGATGACACGACGGTGTGTGTCGAAACCGAATGGCTCGCCCAGCAAGACCCCAATGACAAACACTGGACTTTGGTGCAAGGCTTCCCCTTTCCCTTTTTAGCCCAGGATTGCCCGCTCACCGAGCTAAGCCGCGGACGTATCATGATTAAGTTCCATCAAGCGGGTTTTGCAGTCATGTTCCCCGTCGGACACAAGGGGAAACTCGATCCGCAAACCGTGCAGGGACACGCGCTCTGCGCCACCACTTGAACTTCCGGACCGCCTCGCGCGGTCCGGTTTTTTTATGCGCTTAAAATAAAAGTCTGCGCATGGCGGTTTTGACTTTGACTGCTTTCCATATTTCTGATAATTACCTTTGTGGGACAAACAACCAAGAAAGAGGCCGAAAATGATATTTGTCCTCACGCGACACACGACTACGGAATGGAACTCGCAGGGTCGCATCCAGGGACGGACGGATATTCCTTTGAGCCCGCAGGGAATAGTCGAAGCCCAAGAGTTGGCGAACTTGCTCATCAACCTAGGCATCGAGCTCATCGTCAGCTCCGATCTCAAACGAGCCAGCCAGACCGCGGCGATCGTCAATACCCGCCTCGCAGTGCCTTTGCGGCTCGAGGCCAGACTGCGTGAATGTTCTTTCGGCACAGCCGAGGGTCTCACCAGGCAGCAAACGATAGAACGATGCGGAGCCTGGATAGCGTCAAGTTGGGATAGCCATCGCGCTTACGATTTTCTTCGTATCGGCGGCGAACGGCGTGATAGCGTCTTGGCGCGCCACATGCACGTTCTGAAAACGCTCATCGACGAGAAAGCGGGCGGCAAGATACTCCTGGTCGGTCACGGCCGCGGGCTGTGCACCCTGCTATCAGAATTCGGGCTTCCTCCCGATCTCAAACGAGGCGAATATCGTATCCTTGAATACGCCTCGCCTTGAACCCCTCCCCCTTCCGGACCGCCCCGCGCGGCCCGGTCTTTTTTATGACATAAGCCAAAACTCCGCTTGCGCGGAGCTTGCTTGATCGCGTTCGACGCGATGGCTGTGCCACGACACGGCGCTCGCGAGCGCCGTGTCACGTGAACAGCGAATGGGAAGCCCCGTAAAGCGCAAAAGGTTTTTGCTACTACGCGCCACGGGGCACGTAAAAGCCTCGCTTGCTGCTTCTTGCGTCTGGCCGTGCCACGTGAGCCGCGTAAAGTAAAAACCGCACCTATGAAGTGCGGCTTTTACGTGGTGGGCGGTCCAGGATTCGAACCTGGGAAGGCGTATGCCAACAGATTTACAGTCTGTCCCGTTTGACCGCTTCGGTAACCGCCCGGGATAGAAGGTGGACTGTAGACGATGGACTGTAGCCAGAGTTGGCTACCCTCTACCATCTACTCTCTACCCTCTATTTTCCATGGAGCCGTTGACCGGGATTGAACCGGTGACCTTCTCCTTACCATGGAGATGCTCTACCAGCTGAGCTACAACGGCGTGAATGTGAAAGAGTAGATAGTAGTTAGCATTTAGTAGTTAGGGACTAAGCCTGAACCCTAAATACTATCTACTAAATACTAAATGCTTATTTCTTCTGACTACTGGCTACCGTCTCCCCTATCCCGTCTATCTTATCCTTGATCGCCTGCAACTTGGGTCGGTCCTCGCTGACCAAACGCAGTTTATCGTACCGCTTACGGGCTTCAGTGCGATCGCCGAGGAGTATAGCAGCCTCCACGGAAAGTTCAAGGTACTTGGCGGACTTAGGATCAAGCTCGGTGGATCGCTTGGCGTGAGGCCAGGCTTCACGCGGTCGGCTTTGGCGCAGATAATACTCGGCCAGCTCGGCTTGACGGTTGGCCAGACGCGGCCGACACTCCACGGCTTCGCTGCGCATCGCTTCTTCTTGCGCCGTATCCCCTTCGGCTTCGGCGATCTCGGCCAGCGCCGCGAAGACGATATCGTCGGCTTGGCGCAACTTGAGCAGGAACTCGAAAGTCTCCTTGGCTTGCGGATAAAGTTTTTGCTTGAGATAAATCCCGCCCAAGCCTTTGTACGCATCCAGACTGCGGTTATCCAAGGTCAAGACTTCGAGGAAGCGGCGTTCCGCATCCGCCCATTTCATGTCGCGCACCAGCGAGCGTCCATCGTCGAGCAAGAGCTTGATCCTCTCTTTGATCGACGGTGCCATGGCGGAAAAAGGCGACTTTGCTTGCTTGTAGAATTTTTCCAAGCGCACCAGCTTGAGATACACGGCGTGATAAGCGGTCTTGAGCAGATACAGCGCGCGCTTCAGGACGTGCGACACGGGGCCGAATTTCTCCGCCCGCAAGCGTTCGAATCTGTGCAGCATGAGTTCGTCGCGTTTGTGCTTTTCGCGTTCCTCTTGGATGGAATCAGGGTTGAGCAAACGAATCTCGCGCCAATGCCTAAACAAAATTACGCACAACGTGACGAGTGATATTCCGGCGAGCAGCAAGGTGATCCAGAGGATGGGAGACATAGGGGCTGGTATCTGGTATTCAGTAGCTAGTAGCTGGTATGGGATTGAAATTATACTAGCTACCAGCTACCAGATACTAGATACTTTTTTTCATCCTCACGCCGGAACAGCGGCGCGGCACAACAGGCCAAAGCTCCGCGGATCGAGCGCCGCGCCGCCCACCAGCGCGCCGTCGACGCCGGTCGTGGTCATGTACTCGCTGATGTTGCGCGGATCGACCGATCCGCCATAGATGATCCGGATGTCAGCCGCGCCGCTGCCGAACTTTTTCTGCAGCACGCCGCGGATGGCCTCATGCATCTCTTTGACGTCTTGCGGCGAGCACGGCTTGCCTGATCCGATGGCCCAGACCGGTTCGTAGGCCAGGACCGCGGGGGCGCGTCCGTCACCTTTCAAGCCTGCGATGGCCACCTGCACTTGCTGGCGCACGGCCTTGGCGGCTTCGCCTTTTTTGCGCTGGGTCACCGTTTCGCCGACGCAAACCACAGGCACGATGCCGGCGCGTTGCAAGGCCGCGGCTTTTTTCGCCACCATCTCGTCGGTCTCGCCCAGATTCAAGCGCCTTTCGCTGTGGCCGACCAGGCAGAGTTCGGTCCCGAATTCGACCAACATGCCCGGAGAGGTCTCGCCGGTATATGAACCTTCTTCAGCCCAAAAGGAGTTCTGCGCGCCCAAGGCAGGGATCGAAGCGCGGCCCAGCGAAGACCGCGCGGCGGCCAAAGACACGAATGGCACGGCGACCGCGATATCCACGTCTTTAGGCAAGCGTTCGCGGCGGAACGCCCTGATCCAGGCGCCGGCCTTGACCGGCCCGTAATGCATTTTCCAGTTGGCGATGATGAGTTTTTTCATAGCGAGTTTACCATTTGATCAATTTAGCCACATTTTCCCGTTTACCGAAAGGGCCGATGACTGCGCAGGCCATTTGCTCGGGACGGAAGATGGCGCGCGCGACTTTGCGCACCTCGGCGCCGGTCACTTTTTCGTAACGGCGCAAACGCTCTTCGGGAGTCTCCACGCGACGCCGGAAAAGCCATTCTTTGCCGTACCACTCGGCTTGCGTCGCCGAATCCTCGAAGGCCAGGGTGGTGCGTCCTTTGATGTTGTCTTTGGCGCGCTTGAGCTCTTCGGAAGTGACGCCGTCGCGCATCACGGATTTCAATTCCTTGATGACCGCCTTTACCGCTTCATGGAAACGCTTTTTCTCCAGACCGGCGAAGATGCCGAACATGCCGATGTCTTCCCGCGCCTGATGCATGGCGTGGATGGAATAGCACAACCCGCGCCGTTCGCGGATTTGGATGAATAGACGCGATGACATGGTGCCGCCCAAGATGCTGGACAATAATCCGGCGGCCGGCAAACTGGGATCGTCGAGTTTCAAACCGTAAAACGACATAGCAAATTGCACTTGCTCGGTGGCTTTTTCTTGATAGCTGATGGGCGTCGTAAGTTTGGCCGGCGTTTCGAATTGATCGAAGGCTTGATCCTCCCCCGTTTTGCGCGTCACTCTGCCGAAAGTCTTTTCGAGCAAGGCCAGCGTACCCGGCATGATTTTTCCCGCCACGACCACGGTCATGCGCTCGGGGATGTAATAGGCGTCGCGATAGCCGATGAGCTGGTCGCGCGAGATGCTGCGGATGACTTCGCGCGGTCCCGCGACGTTCCAACCCAGGGTCGAATTGGGGAACATGACTTCTTCCAACAGATCGTCCACGTGCGAACGCGGATTGTCCTCGTACATGTTGATCTCTTCCACGATCACGCCGCGCTCACGGTCGATTTCTTTGGAGTCGTATTTGGAATGAAAGAGCATGTCGTGCAGCATGTCGATGGCCAGCGGCGTATGCCCCGCGTCCATCTTGATGTAGTAGCCGGTCAGATCCTTGTCCGTGTAGGCGTTATATTCCGCGCCGTAGCGATCGAGCTCGCGCGAGATGGTTTCGGTCGTGGGCCGCTTGGCCGTGCCTTTGAACATCAAGTGTTCGATAAAATGCGAGGCGCCGTTGATTTCGCGCGTCTCGTAACGCGAACCGACTTTTACCAAAACGAGCAGGGTCATGGAAATCGCGCCCTTCTGGGGCACGAGGAGCACGGGCATGCCGTTTTTGAGTTTTTTTGGGATGGGTTTCATGGCAATTATAAATTACGAATTACAAATGACGAATTCAGGATTAATTTGGCATTCGTCATTTGGCATTTATAATTTTTCTCTATTTTAAGCGGCTTTTTACCCAGGCGGCGACTTCATCCAAGGCCACGCGGACTTGCTCCATGCTGTCGCGATCGCGCAGCGTGACTTGGTGATCGGTGAGTGACTCGAAATCCACGGTAGCGCACCACGGCGTGCCGATCTCATCCTGCCGGCGATAACGTTTGCCGATCGATCCGCCGTCGTCATATTCGACCACCAAGTCCTGTGTCCGCAAAGCTTTGACCAGTTGCTGGGCCACGGGCGCGAGTTCGCCTTTTTTCTGCAACGGCAAGACGGCGAGCTTGACCGGCGCCAGCCGCGGCGGCAAACGCAATACCATGCGCGGTTCGCTCTCGCCCTCGGCGCTCTCGGCTTCGTCGATGTCGAGATGTTCCGCCAGCACCGCCAGTACGCTGCGCGTCAGTCCCCAAGTCGGTTCGATGACGTGCGGGATGAATTTTTCGCCCGTCTCCGGATCCATATAACGCAAATCTTCTTTGGAGAATTCTTGATGCCGCGACAAATCGTAATCCGCGCGATTGGCCAAACCGCCCAACTCCTTCATGCCGAAAGGATAAAGATACTCGGGGTCGATGGAGCGGCGCGAATAGAAAGCGCGTTCTTCAGCCGGAATCTCGCGGAATTGCACATGCTCGTCTTTGATGCCCAAGACGTCTTTGGTCCAAGCCTTATATTCCGCCAACCACATCTCGAAAGCCCGCGGCGCGTCATCCGGTTTGACGAAATATTCGATCTCCATCTGTTCGAACTCGCGCAAGCGGAAGATGAAGTTGCCCGGCGTGATTTCGTTCCGGAAGACCCGACCGACTTGGGCCACGCCCAACGGCAAACGTTTGCGCATGGAATCGCGAAGGTTTTTCCAGGTCGTGAACATGCCGGCCGCCGTCTCGGGTCGCAGGTAAGCCACGCTCGCCGCGTCGTCAGTCACGCCGACGAACGTCTTGAACATCATGTTGAACTGCCGGATGTCGGTCAGTTCGCCGCCGCACTCGGGGCAGCGCACGTCTTTGATGTCGAGCGGCTGCTCTTTGTCGTAACCCGGTTCGGCTTGGCGCGCTTCGAGCAGGTGGTCGGCGCGGAAACGGTGATGACAACGTTTGCAATCGACCAACGGATCGGAAAAATTCTGCACATGACCGGACGCCTCCCAGACGCGCGGATGCTGGATGATCGGGGTGTCCACGCCTACGACATCATCGCGACCGTGCACAAAACGCTTCCACCAAGCATCGCGGATGTTGTTCTTGAGTTCCGTGCCATACGGCCCAAAATCCCAAGCGTTGGCGAAGCCGCCGTAGATTTCCGAGTCCGGAAACACGAAACCGCGCCGTTTGCACAGCGACACCAAGAGATCCATCTTGCGTTCGGGCGTGATGGGCATAGGAATCAACTCAAAGTTAAAAACTTAAAGCTTAAAGCTGCCCTTGATAAACGACCCACATCTGCCGAATTGTTTTCCGTATCCTTCATGTGAAACTTTAAGTTTTAAACTTTAAACTTTAAGTTTTTTCTCATATCGTCATTATCTCTTCTTCCTTGTCGTTCACCGTTTCATCCACTTTGTCGTTGACTTCCTTGATGGCTTTGTCGAGTTGTTCCATGAGCCGGAATCGTTCGTCTTCGCCGATGAGATTGGCTTTTTCGTCGTTCAGGATGCCCTCGCGCGCCGCTTCGCGCACGTTGCGGATGGCGATCTTGGCTTGCTCGCCTTTTTGCTTGACCGTCTTGACCGTTTCGCGGCGCGTCTCTTCGTTCATCTGCGGCATGTTGAGGCGGATGATGGAGCCTGAAACGTTGGGCGTGAGTCCCAGGTTCGCCGCGATGAGCGCCTTCTCGACATCTTTGACCAAACCTTTGTCCCACGGTTCGATCTGGATGGTCTTGGCGTCAGGCACCGAGACGGCGGCCAGACCCTTGAGATCCATCATCGAATCATAAGCCTCGACTTTGACGTCCTCGACCAAAGCGGCGTTGGCGCGTCCCGTGCGCAGGTTTCTTAATTCCTTGTCCAGACGTTCCAGGACTTTAGTGAACTCCGGCTTGGCGGCTTCGAGGCGATTGGACATAGGAAATAGTTTAAAGCTCAAAGTTTAAAGTTTAAAGTTGAGGCTCGAAGATCGATTTCCTGCCCATTTTTCCATTTTTCGGGGTTTTCGTCAACTTAGGGGATAGACGGTAGGGGCGCATGCCATGCGCCCTGACGGTAGACGGTAGCCAGGGCTAAATCAAAAAGGACGAATCTCGTTCGCCTTTTTGCCTACTGCCTACAGCCTACTGGCTATTCTATTTCGTCGGGACTGGAATCGTGCCCAGATACAAGACGTTCGAATCAACCGGGTCGAACATGACGAAGGCGCCGGCTTGGGTCGTGGGCAATTTTTTAGGCGACCAGCTCGCTCCCCCATCGGTCGTATATTGGAGCGTCGAGACGCCGGTGAAGACCAGATTCTGGTTATTTTTGGGATCGACCGCCAGCGAATTTATGGTGATCGTGCCCGGAGGCGAAGTGAGGTTGAGCGCTTTCCAAGTTTCGCCAGCGTCGGTCGATTTTAGGATGCCGTATTTGCACACGTCATAGATGGTATTCGCATCCACCGGATCGACCACGACTTGATACACGCGCCGTCCATCCGCCAGATCATCGCCGAACTGCTTTTTTATCTTGACCCAAGTCTCGCCGCCGTCGGAAGTCCTCCAGATACCTTCGCTCTTGGTGCCGACATAGACCGCGCGCGAATCCTTGGGATCCATGACCAGGCTGGTGACTTGAGCGCCTGGTTCGCGATGCACGTTTTGCCAAGATGCCGCCGCGTTGTCGGAACGGTAGACGTCGCCATCGCTCGAACCGGCGTACAGGATGGTCGGGTTGTACCAGTCCACCATGATGCGGGTCAGCACCAGATCAGTCCGCGGCTCGTACCATGGTTGCGTCCAATCGCGTCCGCAATTCTCGGTCTTGAAGACTTTATTGCCGCTGGTGACATATTGGGTGCATTTGTTCTTGGGATCGATGGCCACGGAGTTGGCCTTGGTCACGCCGGGAATCTTGCCTTGCAACCACGAATCGCCACCGTCCAACGAATAGACCAAACCCAGTTCCGCGGTGGCCAGATAGATGGCGTTGCGATCCTGCGGATCGAACTTCATGTCGAGGACCGAGAGTTGCGCGCCAGCGGCCGTGACTTTGGCGCCGTTCACCAGCGCTTTTTTGCTGACCCAAGTCTGCCCGCGATCGGCAGTCTTCCAGACTCCCCCGTCGGGTCCTTTGGGAGCGGTGCTCGTGCTCGTGCAACCTGCGCCGAGAAGGGCGAAGGCGAAGGCAGTTGCGCTTAAGAGAAAAAGTTTTTTGAACATAGAGATTTTAGTCGAAAATTTAGGGGCTGAAGCGGGAAGCGGGAAGCTAGAAGCTGGAATTTCCAGAACCCTAGCTTCCAGATTCTAACTTCTACTCATAATTGAAAGATACGCGGCAAAGCGGCGGGCAGGAAGCCGGGCATGAGACGCGTGAGTTCGCTGGCCGTGTCGCCTTCGAGTGCCAGGGCGCAAGACTCGAGAGCTAAGCGTGGCGAGACTGCGCCGCCGACGGCCCGCAGCGCCGTCAGCAACCCCATGCCTAATATGGAAGCGCGCCGTGGGTCGTCGAGCAAGCGGCGTCCCGTCTCTTGCATGGCAAAGATGATGGCTTCGCGCCAAGCCGCGGCGGAATCGGATTCTGATTCGCAAGCGCGAGCAAGCTCCTCGATGAGCATGAGCCGCGCCCCGGTGTTGCGCGCCGTCAGGCATTGTCCGGCAAAAGCCGTGCCGCCGTTGGGGCGGATTTGCGGCGCGAGCGCCAAACCAGGACGGCCGCGTGCCGTGCGCGCCAAGACCATAGCGTCAGCTTGGGACATGCCGCGTGCCGCGAGCCCGCGCGCCAAAGTCTCAAGCGCCACGCTGAAGAACGGCAAGTTGACCGAGCGGCTGCGCACGGTCATGGGGATGCGGCCCAAATCTTCGACCACGAAGATGAAGACCGCGCCGGCAGGCGGCTCTTCGATCACCTTGAGCAGCGCGTTGGTGCCCGATTCGTTCAAGCGGTCGGCATGCGGCACATAGGTCACGAGACGCGAGGCGCGCGCCGGACGCAACGAGACACGTCCGCGCAAATCACGCACTTGCTCGACCGAGACTTGCGTCTTGCCCTCATCGGCCTCGATGATCATCAGATCGGGATGACTCTTCCAGCGTTCATCATCCTGTTCCAAATCCAACAGCAGGCGCGCGAAACGTTCGGCCAAAGTGCGTTTGCCCATGTGTTCCTGGCCGAATAACAAATACGCCGGAGCGGGATTGCGCAGCGACGAATCAAGTATCCTGACCTGGGCCTCATGCCCGATGATACCTTCCCCCAAACGGCTGTTTGGCATGGGTAAAAGTATAGCAGAAAAAAGGCGGTAGGCTGTAGGCAGTAGGCGGTAGCCAAAAATATAACAAGGTACTGTCATCCTGAGCGGAGCAGCAGCGTAGTCGAAGGACCTTTATCAGCTATCGGGTTCTGACGGAGCTAGAAAAGGTCCTTCGACAAGCTCAGGATGACATTGGTTTTTTGGCTACCCTCTACTCCCTACCGTGTACCCTACTAACAAAAAAGCTCCGCGACCCGAGTTGGGGTTGCGGAGCTGTGTAGCGTAGGGGCGAATGATTATTCGCCCCTACGGAACCTGGAACATGTCCCGGCAGAAGGGTTCGAAGCCGGGCTGCGGATCGAGGACCGGGAAGCTCGGAACCGAGATGCCGTCGACCCAGACTTCGAAGGTAGCGTTACGGAACGAACCGTCAGGGCTGGCGCAGGCCCAGATGCCGGCGTTCGTCCCCATCACGATGATGTGGGCGTTGGTCTGCGGAATCGCTCCTGGCGGACGGTGAATCGTGCAGGTGTAGCTCGCCTGTCCGTTCATCGCCTCCGAGAAGCAGACTGCGGCGTTAGGACAATCCTGCGCCGCACCCCAGGAGTACACAGCCTCATCGGGATTCGCGCCGCACGGCAGCGGACGCACGATGCGGTTGCCGTTCTGGTCAAATACTTCGTCGAAGCCGGTGAGGTGCGAAGCGTTGAGGCCGGCGCGCAGGGTCCAGCGGTAGGTCACGGCGCGCATGGTGGGCGTGCCGCTATCGGGAGTCGTGCCTCCGGCACCCGAGCTTGCGCCCGTGCCGCCGAAACCGCCGATACTGGTTCCGCCGATGCCGCCTTGGCCAATTCCGCCAGAGCCGCCAGATGCGCCCGTGCCGCCTTGGCCGCCAATCCCCGAGCTTCCGCCCGTGGAAGAGCCGCCGGTCGCGCCAGTCCCGCCTTCACCGGTTCCGCCGAAGCCGCCGGCGCCAGATGCGCCACCAGCTCCTGCAACTCCTCCATCGGGGCAAGGCACGAGTTGATTCTGCAACCACGTGTAGACGCAGCGACAGGTGCAGACTTGTGCCTCCAGACCGCAAGCGCAAACGAAGTCGCCCGACTTGGCGCCTTCCTGCGCACACGTGTCCATGAAGGCAGCGCCTTGGCAGTCGTCGGAAGCGCCAGCGGAGCCGCCTTGGCCCGTGCCAGCCGTTCCCGAAGTGCCACCGGTTCCCGAGCTTGCGCCCGTGCCAGCCGAAGCTCCGGTTCCGCCCGTCGACGTGCCGCCGACGCCGGATCCTGCCGCGCCGCTGTTGCCGGCTTGCGCACCAGTCCCGCTGTTGCCGGAAACGCCTCCGTCCGATCCGGCCGCTCCGCCCGCAGGCGGGGATCCGTTCTTCGCGGACCAGTCGCGTGCATCGATCGGCTCGTTGTCCGAGCAAGCGGTGACGGCCGTGAGGCCAACGATCAAACTGACCAACAGGCGACCATTCTTCATGATTCCTCCTAGGTTCCTCGTAGTATGGAAGGTTCGCGAAACCGTTCAAAAGCTCAAACAATTTCGTGAATCTTGCATGCAAAAGTGCTGTTTTGTTTCCTATTTTAGCGAATAAAGCAGCTAACCATAAAATGGGGGAAGTGTCAAATGGAGATAGATTGTAGGGGCGCATGCCATGCGCCCTCGGGGAAAAAGAAAAAGCCCCTTCCGCGAGTTGCGCGGAAGGGAGCTTTGGAGACGGTACGCGGGACCGAGCGGTCAGTCGATCTGGCAGTTGGCTGCCTGGTCACTCAAGTTGGTGACCAGCAGGGTCGACTGCGGGTTCTCGAGGAACTGCTCGTCCGCGTAGAGCTGGGTGGGGTTGGCGCAGGTGTAGCGCACCAGATCCCCGCTCGTCGCCGTGCCAGCGGTGTTGAGGTAACACTGGTGGCGGAAGGAGTTCGCGACGCTCGTCGTGATCTGGCAGTGGTAGCTCTCACCATTGAGAGCATCGCAGCCGAAGCTGTGCCAGACGCCCGGCGCGCCCGCTGCCCACTGCGCCTGCTGATCGGGGCGATGGTCATTCTTCATGACCTCTGCGCCTTCGCACCAGACGTGCGAGAGCTTGTGCGGCGACGTGATGTAGATATCCACGACGCGCGTCGGGCCCTCGGTCGGGTACGGCACGGCTTGGCTTCCGCCTGATCCACCGACGCCGGGGTTCTGCTGGGCCGGGGTGCAGCTGTTGTTGGCAAGCGCGGGATCCTCCCACCGGCCGCAATGGCAGGTGAGATTGCCCTGCTTGCCCGTGCAGGCTGTGCCTTCACCCGAGCATCCCATACCCACATAGCAGGTGGACGGGGGCTGCTGGCTGGGGCACTGCTGCGCGGCCTGCTGGCTGCCCAGGGTAACCCAGTAGCCACAACGGCAGACCGAGCCGCAGTCGTAGAGCTCCAGGATTCCTGCGCAGCTCGATCCAAGCGCCGGACACTGGATTGCGGGCGTCGCGCCGCGAGCGTCCACCGGCTCGTTGTCCGAGCAAGCGGAGATGAGAGCAACTGCACACATCGCGAACAGGAATGACAGATTCTTCATGGCAAGACTACCTTTCATCCGTCCGCTGTGCGGACTGGTCTGGGGACTGCAAGGAACAGATTGGCTCCGCGTATCGGGGCCGCATGAGACGGCTTAAGTCACAGTAGCTAGTATCTGGTAGCTGGTAGCTGGTATGTTCGGAAAATACCAGCTACTAGATACCAGCTTCACTCTCTGTGCTAAGCCAGCTCGTGCGGCCGTTCCTCTCGGAGAAGAGAGGAACGGGAAGAGTCATGGGGGACAGTTCTTCAGATCCCCCGCCGCCACGCGGGAGAGCTCCTGTACCTCGTGGCGGATGAGGAGGCAGGTGCGCAGGGCAGGTGCGCACTCGGTGGGAAGGTCCTTGGTCTGCTTGGTAAGCGCTTTCACGCTCACCATGCCAAAGCCACTCTTGGCAGGGCACTCGCCACGCAACTCCATCATCTTGCGCGTGGCCTCGAGCGAACTCCCGACCGTGGTCCGGCACTTCTCGAGCCGTTCCGGGCAATCATCGCTGACGACCGTCGCAGCTGCATCTGCCTCCGCTTGGTTGATCTTGGAGTCGGCGCAACCAAGGGGCGCGAGAACGAACAGACCTACGAGCAACACAGCGTTGCTTTTCATCTTGACTATCCTTTCGTTGAAGGGGCACATGAAGCGGCTTCAGAGGAAACCGATTCGTGTATCCCCCGGTCCAAGCAAGCGCTTGGACCGGGAAGAGTGATCTCCGCTCCTTCCCGAGGAAGGTAGCGGAGAGATGGTTCAGAACATGTTCCACGCGTAGTGGATACCCAAGGTGCCGGTCACGACTCCGCCAGCGTCACGCTGGAGAAGTCTCCAGCTTACGCGGTCGATACCAGGCGAGTAGCCGACCTGGACGCCGAAGTTCAGGCACAGCGAGCTGCCGGGGTTGAGGCACACGTTCAAGCGCGGATTGGCGCCCGCCGCGAACCCCATGCCCTTATCCTGCAGTCCCTGGAATCCGACGCTGCGGTCAGCTCCGAAGCCGGCGCCGTGGGTCGAGTAGTACTGCTCGACGTATGCGAGCAGGTCGAGGGACACAGTCTTGGACAACTTGGCGCGCGGGCCGGTGCGCAGGCCCCACACGTACTGCGGGCCGGTGGCCTTGTCGTTCAGCCCGCCCACGTAGCCGCCGAGCAGGAATGCCCAGTCGCTTTGCGGGAAGGAGTAGACGACGTTGACGAAGCCGCCGAGACCCGCGTTGCCCTTGGCACCAGGCCGGTAGCCTACGCGAGCTTCAGCGCCGATCTCGAGGGTGACCCTTGAGCCGCCTTCGCCGCGCGGTGCCTTCTGGCAGCGCTCTTCGAGGGTGGCCTCGGGCTTGTCCACGAGCTTGGGGCACAGGACGTCGAACGCCTTGTCGTACTCCCCGCTCTTGCGGTTGAGCTCATTGACCCGAGTGTCGAGCTTGGTCAGCCAGGCGACGACCGAACCGTTCCCCTGCATCAGCGCGTCCTTGTCGAGCGGAGCGTCGCTGTTCTGGAGCACCAAGCGGATGCTCTTGATCGCTCCCCAGATTTCGTTGTTCGCCGGAGTCTTGGGGATGCGACCTTCGAGATCCTTGAACTTGTCCACCCACTCGGCGCGCAGCACGCACTCCTGCGTGCCGTCTTTGCTGTTGTGCAGGGTCAGGTAGAGACCCGACTCGCACTCGCAGCGCAGACCCTTCTGCACGATGTGCGCGCCCATGCACACGGCGGCCGACGGCTGGATGACCAGCGTCTTCTTGATTACGGGCGGAGGAATCTTCTTGACTTCCTTGCGCGCCACATCCAAGGCCTGCGTGCAAGCCTCGAGTTGCTTGGTCAGGTCATTGGCCGAACCAGCCGCGGTCTTGAGGTCGTCCTCGCACCTCTTGAGGTCTTCCCGGCAGACCTGATTGTCGCCGCAGACCCCGGTGTCGGACTTGTCCGTGATGACGGGGTTCTTATCCGTTACGACCGCCAATGCCGACGTCGGCACAGCCACGAATGCTGCAAGAGAAACGAGAGCGATGAATTTGTTCATCGGAAACCTTCCTGCCGCCGCGCGGCATGTTCATGCAATGTTCTAAGTCAGTTGAAAGGAGCCAGAGCAAGAGGCTCTGAAACCGTTCCGCTTTTTAGGAGAGGAGGAAAACCCCCAAAACGCGAAACGGTTCCAAAGTCCGTGTTTTTGCGCCAAAAGGACATCAAAACGTATCACTTTTTACGTTTTTTGTCAAGCGCCTCTACCCGACGGCTTACCCTACTTTAATTAGTACGTCAATCCAGCCAAAAATCGCATAATTGACGGGATAAAATGGTGGGGGGCGTGCCACACGCCCTGATTGGGTTATTCGCGGCTGATTGATGAAATTTCAAACAGGGCGAATGATAATTCGCCCCTACCATCTACCGTCTACCGTCTAAAAGCTATCTCTATATGCTCTTCACTTTTGCCAGGAGCCAAGCCGCGGCGATCAAGAGGCCGGCTACGGCGCCCAAAAGCACGTTGCGCAAAAAGTCAGGTTTGGCGAAGAAGCGCGAAGGCAACGGATCATCTATGACCTGCACGCGCACCGAATAGCCGAAATAATTCGGCGTGATGTTGACCAGTTCTTGCGCCACGCGCACCGCCAATTCGGTCGCCTGTTCGCGCCGGGGATGATAGGCGATGATGGATGCGATGCCCGTGTTCGGCACGACGGTGACCTCGATGGTATTGCGCCACTTGTCGCGTTTGGATATTTCGTCCTGCGGGAAATACGATTTATCGAGGTTGGCCTTGGCCATCACCGCGTTGAAGAAGCTTGTGGTATAGACGATCTCGGAAAGATTCTGGGCGATGCGCTCGGTGGACTTTATGGCGGTGTACGGATCCAACCCCGTGGCGTTGGTCTGCGTGATCAAGACGCGTTCGGTCGAAGAGTAGCGCAGCGGCTGGGCGAGCGAAAAACCCAAGGCCAAAACCGCGCCGATTAATCCGGCGAAACCGATGAAACGCCACGAGCGCGCAAACAAACGAACGAAATTTTGGGTGGACATAGGGTTAGAGGGTAGAAAGTAGATGGTAGAGGATAGCCAGCCTAGGGCGTGGAAAAGTTATTGTCATCCTGAGCCCCGCATCGAGTGCGGGGTAAACTCCGCGCCAGCGAAGTCGAAGGACCTTTATCAGCCATCGGTTCAGACAACGCTTATAAAGGTCCTTCGACAAGCTCAGGATGACAATTTATCTTTTTGGCTATCCTCTACTCTCTATCATCTTGCTTTTTTACTTCAACGCTTCGCTTGAGACGAAGCTGCCCAAGGTGACCGGGATATCCGTGTCTTTGCCGTCGCGCTGGACGCGCAAGGTGACGCGGCTCCCTGGTTTGTATTCGGACAGGATCTCGCCCAAGTCGGCGCTGCCATCCAGGATATCACGTTCCACGCTCAAAATCACATCGCCTGATTTCAGTTTGGCTTTGGCCGCGGGTCCATCGCGCAGCAGCGCTGTGATTTTTTTATCGTCGCGCAAATATGCGCCGCGGGCCGGCAAATCGCCGCGGGTCCCGGCCAAGCGCATGACCGCCAGATCCAAGGCACGCACGCCCAAAACCGCGTGGCGGATCTCATTCTGCTGCAAGAGCGAGGTGAACGAGGCGGCGATGCTCGAAACCGGGATCAAACGCAGGACTTCGCCCGGCGCGCTCTCGACGATGCCGATGAGCTGACCTGAAGCGTCCCAAGCCGCCGAACCGCGGCTCGCCGCCTGCGCCGTCCCGGAGAGCACGATGCGCCGCGCCACATTTTCGCTGGACAGGAACACGTTGGGATCAGCGCGGTAGTTGAGATCGGTTATGACTTGCGGCGCCAATTCTCCCGGACGCTGTTCGCTCCAAACTTCTATTCCAGGCAGTAGATCGCGCACCTGCGCGAACGATGCGGCAGGCACGTCGCGCAAAGCTATCTTGAAATACACCGTGCCGTTCAGATGATCGACGAAGCCTTTTTCCGCGACGTAAGACGCGGCGCCGTACCACACCACGAAGTCAGCGCGTTTGAGTCCGCCCAAAGCCGCTTCGGTCGTGATGAACCAGCCGTCGGAAGTCAGGGCTACGGCTTGACCGAGCAAGCGTTCATCGCCCAACAAACGGTCGTCGAAATTTTCGCTGCGCGGGGCGCGATACAAGGCCGCGCTTTGCCGGGCGCGATGCTTGAGGAAAGCCGCGGGCACGACCGAGGTCAGCGCCGGCCGCTCGACCGTGATGAGCGCGAGGGTACTGGTCGGCGACTTGGTCTCGGGAATGTTTTGCGTGCCGCTGGCGTTGAAGGACGGGCTGGCGGCCAGGCTGGAACGAGCCGCGGCATAGCCCGCGAGTCCACCGGCCAAACCGCCGCACCCGGCGGAGAGCACCAGAGCCAACGCCCAAGTCAAGAAACTTTTTTTTGCCGCTGTCATGTTGGTCATATAATTGGTCTAAATAAACCGGCGGTCAAGTCATAGCCATTTAGCGCTGGCCAAAGCGGCCGCAAAAGCGCATAACCCGACGATCACCTCGATCCAAGTAGTGCGTCGCGAAGGCTTTGGTCCGTACAAGTAACGCCGCGCGCGCAGCGTAGCGCTCAAGATGAGCGCAGCCAAGAAACCTTGCGAGGCCATGCTGACGGGCAGGAGCAAACCCATGAGTCCGACGCCCAGCCCGGCCAGACCTCCGATCAAAGTCCAAACGCGCTTTTGGTGCCGCGTGGCGTCGCGATGATTGGTCGTCCGGAAAAGAGCCAGGCTCAAGAGCATGACCAACAAGACGTGCCAGATGTCGTCGGTATGCAAAAAAACCAGCAGCCCGATCGAAGTCGAAACCGCGTACCAAATGGCGACGGGCACAAGCGCCACGTTAAGATGCGACAAACCGTTGACCGGATAAAGCGCCGGATTGCGCGCGTGCAGAAAAAGCAGTTCGAGCACCATGAAGGTCACGCCGCCAGCCAATCCCGCGAGCAACAAAGCCGGCCAAAAACCTTCGACCAAAAGCACGCCGAAGACCAAAGACAAAAGCAGGATGAAGCTCGGCGCCATTATCCCCGTGAGTTCGCGCCGCCCGATCCTCTTCCTGGCGATCACCAAGACAGCCAAGACAAATACCGCGACGCCACCCAACGCCAAAAAAGGATAGGCGCCGGGCAAACGCCGCTGCCACCAAAAAACCGCCGTCTCAAGGCAGCCGATGACCAGCGGCAGAATGCGGATAAGGAGGATCATGGCTTACGCAGCATTGTCTATGCAGGACGGGAAGAATTCAAGTAGGGAGAATAGACGATAGAGTAGACGGTAGCCAGACAGAGATTCTGTCATCCTGAGCCTGCCGAAGGACCTTTATAAACTGGGTGAGAAATTCCGAAACGGTTGCTGATAAAGGTCCTTCGGCTGCGCTATCGCTTCGCTCAGGATGACAGATTTTGAGATGCGTTTTTGTGGCTACCGCCTTATCCATCCGCGCTACTTCGACAGATACAACTGCATCACTCCTTCGCGGAGTTTCATGTCTTGCAAACCGGTTGCGCCGAAAGACAAACGCCAAGCACCCAGGTCGCGGGAAAAGACAAAGCTCAAGACTTTATAGGCCAGCTCGGGCGAGGGTTTGAAATCCCCAATCTGCACATACAGCGGAACGAATTTGAGCGCCGCATTTTCCAACACAGGTTTGAAACGGATCAGCGCTTGGGCGTGGATGATCCCGCGTGCATAGCGGCCGTAAAATTCAAGGTAGTCGGGACGCACCACGAGCTGCGAGAATTCCTGCCTCCAACCGTCGTTGCGCAAAGCGGAATCGATCGACGTCTGCAAAGCGCCGGTCAGTTCGCTTTCTTTTATCTCGATGACGTAGGGCGCTTTTTTCTCCGCCACTTGTTGGGCAAAGAGCCTGGCCGCCACCAAAACCTCGAATTCTTTCGAGGTCAGAGGCTGCGCCGCGACGAGCCGCGTGGGTTTCGGACCGGTGTATAATTTTTCAAAATAAGGTATCGAGACTATCCCGAGCTTGGTGATGCCGACGAGGAAAACGACCAACACGACGAGCGCAAAAAACGCGGCGATGAGTGAGCAGGTGATGAAATTGCGTCCGAGCTTGGGTTTGACCGGTGGACTGGGCTGATTGGCATTTGGCATTTGGCATTTGGCATTTCGGTCTTCCATATCACGGTTGGATCTTTTGCAGTTCCGTTTGCAGTTTCTCAAACGCGCCCGCCTCTCCCCTCTCCCAAGCCATGAGGTCGACTACGATGGCCAGATGGCTGTCGCGATCGGCCGAGGTCACACGGAGTTTAAAAATCGATTCACGCACGCGCTGGATATCTGCGACCGTCGCATCCTGCTTCAATATGTTCGCCTGATCCAAAACCGTCCGCGCCCAATCAGCGTGCAGCAGCGCGACCGGGGGCGCGGTTCCCGCTGGCGGAGTCGGAGTCGGCGTCTTGGATGGCGCATAGGAGAAAATAAAATAAACCCCAATCACAAGGCAGAGCGTCACTCCGAGCATAACCACGATGGCGCCGAGGGCGGAATCGGATCTTGGTTGTGTCATAGACGCAGGACGCTTCATGCCTTGGCGGCGCGGCGCAAAGCCTGCCGATTGCGATATAGCTCGACCAAGATGACTGAAATGGCGGTGGCGATGGGGATAGCCGTGAGCGCTCCGACGAGACCGAAGAGTTGATAGCCGATCAATAAAGCCAAGATGCTGATGAGCGGATTCAATCCCACGACGCGCTGCATGAGCTTGGGCACGATGATTTGGCTCTCGAGCTGCTGAATGCCGATGATGATGACCAACACGATCAAGGCCTTGAGCGGCGAATAGGTCAAAGCCAACAGCACGGCGGGGATCGCGCCCATGATGGGTCCGAGATACGGGATGAATTCCGTGAAACCGCCGAAGAGCGCCAAGACCAGCGCTTCATCCAATCCGACGAGGCGCAAGCCGACGTAATATAGGCTGCCGATAATGACGCAGAGCGCGATTTGGCCCAGCATCCAATGCCCGAGCTTCTCTTCCACGCGGTTGAAAATCCCGGAAAAGATGCCCTGATATTCCTGCGGCACGAAATTGTGGAAGATGCTGCGCGCTTCCTTCTCTTGCACCACCATGTAGAAGGCCATGACCAGCACGACGATGAGCCCTGCGATGCCGCCGAAGATGTCGGTCAGGGTCGAAAAGAAGCCGCCCGCCACGCTCGTGAGTTGCGTCTGCACGGATTGGAAGCCGCTTTGCAGATTGAGCGCCAAGCCGTTTTTGACCGAGATCTCACGCAGCCACTCGACGCCGCCGGAAACCATCTGCAATGACTTGCCCAAAGTGCTCACCAGCACCGAGCTTTGATCGATGAGCGGCGGCAAAAGCAGACCCAATGTCACCGCAGCCAACCCGAACATGCCGAGATACAGCAGGACGACGGTGACGCCGCGCGGTATGCGCCGACGACCCAGCCAGTCGGCGATGGGATGGATGAGTGCGGCCAAAAACAGCGCTGCGAAGACCAGCGCCACGATCCCGCGGATGAGATACAACACGTAAAGCGCGAACAGGATCGCCAGGGTCTTGAGGATGGAAGACGTATCAACTGAGATATGCCGCTGTTGGCCGTTCATAGTTGATATAGGATAGCAAATTTACTAGACGGTAGACAGTAGGGGCGCATGCCATGCGCCCTGACGGTAGACGGTAGCCAAATCGTGCGTAGCTTCGGATAAATCGACGCTCATGTTTTTTCTTCCGGTTCGACGAAGCGATAGAAGTCGGAAGAACCGTCGGGTTGTATTCGCCGGAAAAAAGCATGGCCGCCAAAGGCCGACCACCCATCAGGATCAACGGAGAATATCTCGATGTTGTCTTTTGAAATTTTGCCTGTGCCGTCCGGCAAGTGCTGTTGGACGAAAACGTGACCTTTGGAAACTAGCCACTTCAACACTCTGCCGGAGAATACCTCAACTTTATCTTTGAAGATTTTATCCCTACCGTCAGGTTGGCGTTGCTGGACAAAGACGTGTCCGCCCGAGACTCGCCAGCCATCAACCTTACCGGAGAATACCTCGACGCCGTCTTTAAGGATTCTATATTTGTCCTCTGGTTGTTCTTGTCGGACGAAAACGTGACCGTCGGAGACGTCCCAATCGAGAAGTTTACCGGAGAAAACCTCGACATCGTCTTTAAGGATTCTATTGTCGCCGGCTTTGGTTTGCTGGATGAACAAGTGGCCGTCGGAGACGCGCCAAACATCTATGTCGCCCGAGAATATCTCTGTTTTATCTTTAAAGATTTTTTCCGTACCGTCAGGTTGGCGTTGCAGGCTATAGGCATGGCCATCTGAAGCTTGCCAACCACCGACTCTGCCGAAGAACAGCTCGACATCACCTTTGAAGATTTTGAATGCATCGTCAGCAGGTTGATATTGCCGGATGAACAGTTGGCCGTCGAGAATCCACCAATCAATTGCCCTGCCGGAGAATATCTCGACACCGTCTTTGAAGAACTGGAGCGTACCGTCAGGTTGGAACTGATGAATGAATACATGATCGTCGGAGATTTGCCAACCATCTATCCTGCCCGGGAATCTACCAAGGAACTCCCCGTTTTCAGTCCGCTTCTTCTCCACCGCGTCTCTAAAAACTTTCAGCAGGTCGGCCACCTTGCGCGCATCCTGCGCTGATAATTTTTTATTCTCTTTCAACTCTTCGAAATTCTTGGCTCCATATTTGGCATAGACTTCTTTTATCTGCGCCGCCAGGTTGTCTGCGTATTCCCTGACCGACGTCGGCAAATCTTGCCGCTTGATGTGCGAGACGGCGAGGTCGGAGCTTTGGGGGATTTCGAAGGGATTGGCGCTCATGTTTTTTCTTCTGGTTCGACGAGGCGATAGAAATCAGAGGAACCGTCGGGTTGGTTTTGTTTGATGAACGCGTGGCCGCCAGAGACCAACCACCCGTCTGACTTGCCGGAGAATATCTCGGCATCATCTTTAAAGAGGGTGTATGTACCGTCGGGTTGATTTTGTTTGACGAAGACGTGCCCGTCGGAGACTTGCCAATTGGAAACCACGCCGAAGAATACCTCGGCGCCATCTTTGAGGATTCTGGATATGCCGCCGGGCTGTTCTTGTCGGACGAAGACGTGACCGTCGGAAACATTCCAAGAGTCAATTTCGCCGGAGAATACCGCGACTTTGTCCTTGAGAATCCTATATTTGCCCTCGGGTTGTTCTTGTCGGACGAAGGCGTGACCAGCGGAGACATTCCAATCGAGAAGTTTACCGGAGAATACCTCGGCGTCGTCTTTGAGGATTCTGTACTTGTTGCCGAATCGGACTTGTCGGACGAAGGCGTGACCGTCGGAGACTTGCCAAGAATCTAAGTTGCCGGAGAATACCTCGACTTGGTCTTTGAAGATTTTATGCTTGCCGTCGGATTGGCTTTGCAGGATAAAAGCATGACCGTCGGAGGCACGCCAATCGTCTACCTTGCCGGAGAATACTTCCACGTCGTCTTTGGAGATTTTATATGTATCGTCAGCAGGTCGGTATTGCCGGATGAATAGTTGACCGTCGGGAATCCGCCAATCAGTCGCCTTGCCGGAGAATATCTCGTCGTTGTCTTTGAAGATTTTGAGCGTATCGTCAGCAAGCTGGTGTTGATAAATGAATATATGACCGTCGGAGATTTGCCAACTATTTATCCCGCCCTGGAATTTAAGAAGGAACTCCCCGTTTTCAGTCCGCTTCTTCTCCACCGCATCCTTAAATACTTTCAACAAGTCGGCCACCTTCCGCGCATCTCGTGCCGATAGCTTTCTGTTCTCTTTCAACTCTTCGAAGTTAGCGGCTCCATATTTTGCGTAGACTTCTTTTATCTGCGCCGCCAGGTTATCGGCATATTTCCTCACGTTCGTCGGCAAATCCTGCCGCCGAATTCCGGAAGCGTAAGGTAGCCCTTCGACAGGCTCAGGGACTATTTTAGTTTTATGGATTTCGAAGGGGTTGGTGGGCATGCTCTGTCCGCAGTTTAGATTAAAGAAGCTGCGGAATCAAATGCCCTCGGGGTTGACGCATTCAGCAATCTCACCTGCCATTGCGAGGAGTAGCAACGACGAAGCAATCTCCGAAGTCCAGAGATTGCCACGCGCATTCAGTATATGCGCTCGCAATGACAGCGCAGGAAAAAACTTTGAGGTTGGGCACAGGGTTCCTTTTTGCTGATGTAACCTGTAGCATACTTCGCATGAAGCAAGTCGCGCCGAAATTCTTCGCCCAGAACCGCAAAGCGGGATATGACTATGAAATCCTCGAAAAATTCGAGGGTGGTTTGGTCTTGACCGGGGCGGAAACTAAATCCGTGCGCACTGGCGGCGCCAAGCTCGACGGGGCGCATTTGGCGGTCACGCGCGGCGAATTATGGCTCTTAAGCAGCCACATCCGGCCCTACAGTAAAGCCGGCCGGAGCGATGGCTATGACCCGGAACGCAGCCGCAAGGTGCTGGTGCATGCCCGAGAAGTCGAGTATTTAGCCGGAAAAACGCTGGAAAAAGGCTTGACACTCGTACCCTTTTCGTTATATCCTGCCGCCCGTCGGATCAAGCTTTCTTTTGCGCTATGCCGGGGCCGCAAAGCCCATGACAAACGCGAAAAAATCAAAAGCCGCGATCTGGATCGTCAACTCCACCGCGTAATGCGAGGAGAAGACGTGGAATAGCGAGAGTTGAAAGTCAAAAGTCCAAAGTCGAAAGCACAAACTTTCAACTTTCCAACTTTAGACTTTCGACTAAATTCGGGGATGACAAGATTCGACGGTCAGCTCCTTTCCCAACTGCAGGCCGAGCCGGGATGGCTCGTAATCCATCCCAAATCGGAATAACTGCCAACGTTATCTCCAAGGTGAAGTCCGCGGTCGCTTCGGCGTTCCGTGTGACAGCACCTGCCATGGCCCTCGCCTAATCTAGGTCGACGGTCACGCTCCCCCGGTTTGCGGCCCGACTGCCGGTCCGGAGCGTCATACTCGGGCTAGACCTCTTGCACTCGCATACTGCAAGAGTCTGACACTGGCGTATGCGTAGGCACCCGGGTCTCGACCGCTCAACCCCTCGCGCCGAAATACCGAGCGATCCAAGCCTGTAAAGAAGCTGGGACGGGACTCGTCCGGACGGGGGTGCGATTCCCCCCATCTCCACCAAAGATTCAATGCCAAATTACAAATTACGAATGACGAATTTAGGAATAATTTGGCATTTGGCATTCGTAATTCGTAATTGATCCAAAAATGCGCATCCATTACCGCCGTAAGAATTTCCTGAAGCCCGTGGGGTTGATTTATCGCGCCAATGAGCAAATCAGGGTGCCCGAAGTCAGGCTCATCGACGAAGCGGGAAAATTCCTCGGCGTGATGCCGACGCCCCAAGCCCTGGCCCTGGCTCGCGAACGCGAGTTCGACCTGGTCGAGGTCTCGCCTAAGGAAGAACCTCCAGTCTGCAAGCTCCTGGACTTCGGCACCTTCAAGTATCAGAAGGCCAAGGAACAGCGAGCGCAAAAAGCGCACGCCAAGAAGGTCGAAGTCAAAGGCATCCGCTTGTCGGTCAAGATGGGCACGCATGACCAAGACGTCAGGATGAAGCAGGCGCTCGGCTTCCTCGAAGACGGCGACAAGCTCAAAGTCGAGATCATGTTGCGCGGCCGCGAAAAGGCGCACGGCGAAATCGCCGAGAAGCGCATCCGCGAATTCCTCCAAGAGATCACCAAGACTTACGAACTCTACACCGAACAACCGATCACGCGACAAGGCGGCAACGTCTCGTCGATCGTCGGAAGAAAATCTTAAACACAAGCTACCCTCTACTTTCTACCCTCTAACTCTATGAAAACCCACAAGACAGTCTCCAAACGGGTCCGCGTGACCAAAAACGGCAAGTTGCTCAAGCGCAAAGGCGGACAAAATCACTTCAACAGCGCCGAGAGCGGCAAAGTCACGCGCAACAAGCGCCGCGACATCAAAGTCCACCCGCGCTACGCCAAAGCCATCAAGAACTTAATGAATGCGTGAGGAAAGTTCAAAGCTCAAAGTTTAAAACTTAAAGTTATTAACTGAAACGCAAGTAGCGAGTAGCAAGCTGCAAGAATCTGGCTACCCTCTACCCTCTACTTTCTACCCCCTACTCCTATGCCCAGAGTCAAACGAGGTACGCACCGCATCAAGCGCCGCAAGAACATCCTGGCCCGCACCAAGGGCATGATGTGGGGACGCAAATCCAAGATTACCTTGGCCAAAGTCGCCGCCACCAAAGCCGGCGTCCACGCTTACGTCAGCCGCAAACTCAAAAAGCGCGTCAATCGCGGCTTGCAACAGAACCGCATCGGCGCCGGAGCCCACGAGCTCGGCTTGAGCTACAGCCGTTTCATGAACGCGCTCAAGAAAAAGGGTTCAGCGCTGGATAAAAAAGTCCTGTCCCAAATCGCCTCGCGCTATCCCGCAGTCTTCGCCAAGCTGGCGAAGTAATCCCATCCGCAAACGAAAACCGCCGGTCCAAGCCGGTGGTTTTGTTTTTGTGATATCAGTGCGTTTCAAGAAGATGCCTTGTCACGGCGTTTGCGGACGACGAGACTTACGGATGACAAGGAAACGGCTACTTCTACCCCAAACGCCCCCTAGGCTGTCGCTAAGCAGGTTACGGCCGTGGCCGTCCAAGCCGAGGCACTGGACGTGGCGTTTGTCGCCGGAACCGGAGCGCGAGAACGGAGAAGCGAGAGCGTAAATGTACGGAACGTTAACGCGGCGGAACAATTTTTCTTCATCGGTCAGGATCTCGGGATCCACTTCCGGTTTCCAATATTGTTGGCCGAAGGCAAGCAGCTCCTCGAAGGTCGCGGGACGGCAGCCAGCTGCATCAATGGCTTCGAAGACTTCTTTGGTGGTTAAAAAGTCTGTACGGCTTGGGTCTTCTCGTTTCTTTTCATCGATAGCTTCTCTGATGTCGAAGACCGTGGCTTCAGGTTCTGATTCTTTTCGTTCTTTAGCTAGCGCTAGTTCTTGGAGCAATCCCTCACGCTTCTGTCGATCATTGAAACCTATATCTTGTAGATCTTTGTCGGTTAAAGCGAAATCAGACAGCGGACGGCCTGCGCGGTATTCTTGTTCATGAACCCAATCGAACTTGAAGCCGGTCTGCTTGTCCTTGAGGATTTCATGCGAAGGTAAGGTAGTGAAGGTCGGTATGTCACGCAGCGTGACGTGACCTTTTTCCTTGATCGCGACGTTAAATGCCTTCAACAGATCGGCTACCTTCCGTGCGTCTCGCGCTGATAGCTTCTTGTTCTCTTTCAACTCTTCGAAATTCTCGGCGCCGTATTTGGCGTAGACGGTTTTAATCTGCGCTGCAATATTATCGGCATATTTCCTCACGTTCGTCGGCAAATCCTGCCGCCGAATTCCGGAAGCGTAAGGTAGCCCTTCGACAGGCTCAGGGACTATTTGGCTTTTGGAGGTTTCGAACGGATTGGCGCTCATGCTATCGGGAGTTTAGATGAATAAAGCCGCACAATCAAATGCACAAGTCCTAGATTTGCTGGCCTTCCCCAAAGATTCTTCTTGGCTACTCTCTACCCTCTACCATCTACCCTCTACTTTGTGCTATACTCATGCAAATAAATACTCTTCATTTCTATATGCCAAAATTTTCACCGGACAAGATTCCGGCAGCCCAAGAATCCCGAGACAAGCGACGCGGTCCGACTCCCGACACTACGGCGGTTTTGCCTCAGGCCGTCGATCGCAATAAACTCAAACAAGAGACCGCGCAGGACGAGGCGCACCGGCTCAACGCTGCCTTCAGAGCGTTGCAGAAGATGTCCGATGGCGAGAGCCCGCGCGAGGTGCTTGAGTACCTGGCGAACCAAAACAAGGTGACTCCGGAACGTCTCAATACCATCAAGAATTACCTGGAAATGGTGGAGATGAAGAAGGCGGACGAGAAAAAAATCGAAGTCCACTCCGCAAACTTCGCGCTCATCACCGCCATCGAAGATGCTTTGAGCGAGCCAAGCCCGGAGCGCATGTCCATGCTGCTCAATTCCGCGCTTGGCGAAGGCAGGATCGCGAGATCGAAGAGGTCAGGCGAACTTTTCGCTCGCCAAACCAAACTCGAGAATAAGATCAAAGAGCTGACCGGCAAATCTCCCGAAGAACTGGCGGCGCAAAAAACTACGACGGGCGTTTTCGGAAGCGTCGTGAGTTGGCTGCGCAAGATCTCGGGTCAGGCGGCCGACGATGCACAGGTCCAAAAACTCATGACCGAATGGCGGAACCTGGGATTGAAAGTGAAGGAAGCGGAAGAAACGCCGCAGTTCGTCCAAGGCAAAAAAGCCGCGGAAGAGGCCTGGACTCCCCCGGCCAAGGCTAAAGCCATGCCCCAGATCGTCGAGACGTTGACGGCCGAAGATATCATCGAGCAAGAAGTCAAACTCACACCGCAAGAAAAACTGGGACGCGTCGAGACGGATATCGGCATCGCCAAACTCGCCCTGGGTAAAGCCAAAGGCGAAGAGATGCGCGAGTGGGCGAAAGAAGTCAAAAAGCTCGAACGACAGCGCGAGGCCATGGTTGGCGAGATGCGCGGTAAAGGCCTTGAAGTCGCACTTACATTAAAAGAAGCGGAAGACACGAAAAACGCGACTCGTCTGCGCCAGGAAGCCGAGGGGGCCTTCGAGGTGCGGAAGAAAATGGACGCCGAGGCTAAAGACAAAGCCACGGAACAAGAGTTCCTGTCCAAAGTCAAACGCGCAACCGAAATTTTACCAGGCGGACAAGCCTACAGCATTTCGCAAGACGTCATGGGCCAACTGGGCGTGGCGAATTGGGAAAAAGCCACGACCACACAAAGGAGCGCAGCTTCAAATTACGTCTTCAAGGCTGCGGAATATCAGCAAGCGCTTAACTCCGCCGACAAAAAGCTCGAGTCAAAGTTGGAATATGAGATTAAAGCCCTCGAGAAGTCGATTGGTTTAGTGCGCTCACCTTATTTCGCGCCCAGCGGACGTGCCGGCGTCGGCGTGACGCTCGAGTCAGGCAGGCAAGGCGTCGCCGGGACTGCGGCTCGTTTAGCCGGTGCGGAAACACGCAACCGTCCCGCCCAGCGCGCCCGCAGGACAGTTAACGAAGCGCCGGTCATCCAAGCCGTGCCGTTGGAAGTGGATCTGGAAAAAGGCGCAGCCGCGGCCAGAGAAGTAGCGGCCGGAACGGAAAGACACATCGCAGCCGTCAAAAAAGCAGCAGCAGAAGCCATGGCAAAAGCCAAGGTACGCGAAGAGGCTATCGAAGCCAGCGTAGCCGCAGCCAAGGCAGTCGTGGCCGGACCGGAAAGACACATCGCAGCAGTCAAGAAAGCAGCAGCGGAAGCGGTATCCCAAGCCATGACAGTGGAAAAAGCCGGGCAGATCGTGCCTGATGCCGATAAGCTGTGGGACTTGGTGGTCGGCAAACTGAAGCAAAAACCAGACGCCGAAAAAAAACTGGCTGCGCTCAAGAAATATGGCGTCGGCGAACCGGCGACGGTCTACGTCCTCGCCATGGCGCGCTACCTGGAAGCAGTCAACCAACCCGCGACGCTCGACGTGATCCGCGGGCTGGAAGACAGCATGAACAAAGCCAACGCCGCCCTGGGCATCGCGGGCAGCGCCCTGGTGCAGCGCATCATGGCCGAAAGCGGCAAAAAGTTCGGCAAACCCGTGGGCCGCAACATCAAAGGCGCAGCCCGGCACGAAGACACGCGCCGCGGCGGAAGGTCGATGTAAGATAAAAAGAAATTAACACTGCCGGCTTGAGCCGGCAGTTTTGATATTATTCATCATTGTCATCCTGAGCCCCGCACCGTGTCACGTTCTACGTGATCAAGTGCGGGGTAAACTCCGCGCCAGCGCACTTTCCCCCTGTCATCCTGAGCGAGCTTCGAGCGAGTCGAAGGACCTTTATCAGCCATCGGTTCAGACCAACGCTTATAAAGGTCCTTCGGCAAGCTCAGGATGACAATTTTTTCAATCAACTTTTCTTTACGCTCTTCTCGACCGTCTCTTCGATGAACTTGGCTTTGGACATGACGGCTTGCTCTTTGTCTCCGCGCTGGCGCACGGTCAGGTCGCCGCTTTCCATTTCTTTATCCCCCACCACCAGGGCGAGCGGAATTTTTTGCGTCTCGGCGTTGCGGATTTTCTTGCCCACTGATTCGGCGGCTTCGTCCACTTCGGCGCGGATGCCGTGCGTCTCGAGTTCATCCGCCAAATTGCGCGCGAATTCGATGTGACGGTCGGCCACCGGCAAGATGGCGACCTGGACCGGAGACAACCAGAGCGGAAAAGCGCCGGCGTAATGCTCGATGGCGATGGACAAGAAGCGTTCGACGGAACCCATGATGGCGGCGTGGATCATGACGATGGTCTCGTGCTCACTTGCCTCGTTGACGCAGACCAAGCCGAAGCGTTCCGGCATGTTGAGATCGAGCTGGATGGTCGCGACTTGCCACTCCCGGCCCAAAGAATCTTTGGCCATGAAATCCAGCTTAGGTCCGTAAAAAGCCGCCTCACCCAAACCATCCAAAGCCTCCACGCCTTTCTCGCTCACGATTTCTTTGAGCATGCCCTCGGCTATCTCCCATTTAGACGGATCGCCGAGATATTTCTGCGGCGTCGCCGGATCATGTCGGCTCAAGCGCACTTGGAGCTGAAAACCAAAGACGGCGTAGAACTCATGGATGATGTCCCAGATCTTGAGGAATTCTTCCTTGGCCTGCGCCATGCGGCAAAAAACGTGGGCATCGTCTTGGGTAAAACTGCGCGCGCGCGACAAACCGGACAGCTCGCCCGTCTGCTCGTCGCGATAACACATGGTCGTGTTGGCATAACGCTGCGGAAGTTCGCGGTAGCTCCACTGTTTGCGCGCATAGATCTGCGTGTGATGCGGACAGTTCATGGGCTTCATGGCGAATTCGTGCCCCTCGCGCGTCTTTATCTTGAACAAGTCGTTCTGATATTTATCCCAATGCCCGCTGACTTCATATAGTTCTTTTTTGGTGATGTGCGGGATCTCGACGCGTTGATAACCACGCATCGAACGGAGCGACCAGACGAATTCATCCAACAGATTGCGCAGGATCGTGCCCTTGGGCGTCCACAGCGGCAATCCAGGACCGACCAAATCGGAGAAGGTGAAAAGATCGAGCGCCGGACCGAGGATCTTATGGTCGCGTTTCTTGGCCTCCTCCAACATTTTTTCGTAAGCCGCGAGTTCTTCCGCAGTCGCGAAACACAAACCATAAATGCGCTGGAGCTGCGGATTGGATTCCTTGCCGCGCCAATACACCGCGGCCAGACGGTAGAGTTTGCAGGCGCCGATCTGCGAGGCATCCGCGACGTGGGGACCGCGACACAAATCCACGAAATCGCCGGTGCGATAAACGGAAATCTTGGCCGCTCCCGGCTCGACATCCCCCGCTTCTTCGACGTTGAGCTTGGTCGTACCTTTGGTCTTGATGTCGTTCAGGAGTTCGATCTTGTAAGTCTGGCCTAAAGCTTCGAAAAGTTTGATGCCGGCGTCGATATCCATCTCTTCGCGCACGAATTGCGTCGCTTCTTTTTCGACTTTACGCATCTCCGCTTCGATCGAAACCAAATCCTCCGGCGTCAGCGCGCGGCCGATGTCGATATCGTAATAAAAACCGTTGTCGATGACCGGACCTACGCCGAACTTGGCTTGCGGAAACAAGCGTTTGACGGCAGCGGCCATGACGTGCGCGGCGCTGTGGCGCATGGTTTCGATGGGATACATAGATAATTACGAATTAAAAATTAAAAATGCAAAATTCAGGATTGTCATTGCGAGCGCATAATCCAAAAGCGCGTGGCAATCTCTGGTTTCCGGAGATTGCTTCGTCGTTGCTACTTCTCGCAATGACAGATAACGTCATAAATCATTTTGAAATTTTCAATTGAATAAAAAATACCCGACGTTCCGTCCATTCGATTGGACGAGACTGTCGGGATCCCGTCTGACGGGATGGTTCCACCCAACTTCTCCGACCTCGCGGCCGAAGCGCTCATTTTCTGTAGTTGTCTGGCTGGACCGTTCGACGGCCCGCCGGTTGGTGAGTCCGGTGCAGAAAGATTACGTCAGGTTTGAAGATGCGTCAAATTCTGGCAGTAGGGGCAGGGTCACCCCGCCCCTCGACTCGCGGGACGCGGAAACCGCGCCCCTACATCTTGTTACTGCCTCAAAACCGGACTCGCGCCCGGTTCCCTAACTACTAAATGCTAACTACTAACTACTCTTTTACTCCACCACCAAATCTATATGATCCTTCATCTTGGGAACGGTATGGATCCAGGTCGGTCGGATTTGGATATCCACGCTCTCGACTCCATCCACGCTCATGAGTTTTGTCTTGGCGTCGTCTGACGACAAACCGGCGATGGCATCTTTGGAAATGGCGGAGCTGTCGGCAGTGAGACGGGTCGAAGCTTGGGCTTGGATCAAGAGCCGAGCTTTGCCGGCTGTGGTGTCGGCTTGTTCGATCTTGAAATTGACCAGGGAAGCGTCGTAATTGATATCGCGTCCGTCAGGTATGCGCTCCTTCAATTTTTGCTTGAGCAAGACTTCCATGTCCTTGGCGGGATAATACACGGCCGTGACCTCCATCTTGACCGAAGCCAGGAACTGGTCGGAACTTTGGCCCGGAGTGATGTTGGTTTTCTTTTCGACCAGCCGTTTGGAATATACGCCCGCCCAATCGTCAGCCGCGCCGGCTTCGGCTTTGAGCGTCTTTTGGGCTTGTTCGAAGACCGCTTCTTCCAAAACTTTTTGCGCGTCCGCGACTTGGAGCGAACTGACGATCTTCGAGGTCTGTGAACCTCCGCTGAAGCCGCTCACCGTCTCCGCGTAAATGGATTTTTGCAGATCTATCCACAACCCCGGGATAGTCAGATGCGTCCCGACCGGCATGACATATTCACGTCCTTTTTTATCCGAATGGGCGGAAACCGTGACCGATTCCTTTGACCCGACCGTCACCGTATTGTCGATACGATAAAGCCGACCGTCGGCCGTAAGCAGCCGCGTCGTCTTGACCAGAGTCTGGGATTTTGAATAGTTGTTGATGATCTTGACCATGCCCGAGACTTCCGAATCAATGGGCACCTCTTCGCTCCCCACGTCTTTGACGGCAAACTCTTGGATTTTTTCGAAATTGCCCTTGACCACTTTTCCGCCCAACTGACCCGCCTCCGGGCTGCGCGCCACCTCGACGTAGGTCTGCACTTGGGTCGTGTCTTTTTTGGTCTTTATCGTCACCCTTGCCCTGACCGAGGAAACCCACAAAACGCCGATGACCACGAGCATGACCACGGCGAGAAAAGACAAGGCAATGTTGCGGTAGAGCTTGCTGCCGGGTTGCCGGGCGGGGAAATCCTTAAACGAGTGCTTGGAGGTGCGGATAGGCATAGATTCTAGATGGGATTATAGCATACGGTAACAGGTTCTAGGTTCTGGGTTTTAGGTTTCTGAACCTAGCACCTGATTCAGTCAAAATACCTAGAACCTGCTGACTTTATGCGTTCGCGATCTTCCCGCGCAGCTCTTTGATGGCACTGACTTGTTTTTGCAGTTCGCGGGTCGCGCCGTGTTCAGCGCCTAAACGCGCGGCAAAATCCTCGATGCCTTGTTCCAACTCCGCGATGCGCTGTTCGTTTATCTCGCCTTCGATGACGCGTTCCAGAATCTCGTCCGTGACTTTTTCATCCATGATCTCGTGCTTGCCTTTGTTTTTAAGCGCTTCGCTGACATAAGGCATGGCTTTGGTGCGCAGCACTTCGGCCAAGTCGCTCTTGCCTTGCTTTATTTCCTCCAACCAAGCGTAAAGCAGCCGCCGGCCATCGCGCCCCAGGGCTTTTTCCGAATAAGCGGACAGGGTGGTGAATTTCATGCTCAAAGCGGCTTTTTGCTCAAGCGGAGCTTTATCCGCGCGCAAGCCAAGCTGCAACAACAACGCAAAACGCTCCAAAGCCTTGGGGCCCTCGATCTGCTTGTCCGCCTCGCGCAACACATCATTCGACTCGCGATGCACATCCCGATCTTTGGACGCTTCGCCTGGCGCCCGACGCGCGGTGGCGATGCCTAGATTGAAGTGCAGGAACTCGGGTTGATACGTCGGCAGCGCTCCGGGATGCGCCGGGATCGGACCGGCTTTGCGCCGCGCCGCATCGACCAAATTCGCGATCTCCTTCAGATGTTCGTCCCGGTCGCTCTCCACGTATAACACGAACTCATCCCCGCCCACGCGGTAAGCCTCGGCCTGGATCTCGGGATGCTTGGCCTTGAATTCGCGTTTGGCAAAATCTAAGATGCGCATGGCGGTGCCGATGGCCGCCTCTCCGGTCCTGGTGCCGCCTTCTTTGTCGAAATATTTAAGGAAGGCCATGTCGATGCTGATGACCGAGGGTTCTTTTTCGACCAAGCCTTTTTCCAGCTGCATAAAAAGTTTGCCGCGGCCGAACAGCGCACCGCTGCGCTGGGCTTTGGCGATCTGTGCGTCGAGTTGCGCGATTTTCCTGTGCGGGTCGTCTTCTTCCAGATCTTCAGTCTCGGCGAGCTTCTTCTCCAAACCTTCAAGCAAGACTTCGCTTTCGGTCCGTCCCAAAAATTCCGTTTTCTGGCGGAAACGTTCCAGGTCTTCGCGCACGGCAAGATTCTCCCCTACTTCGCCTTGCTCGAGCTGCGGCTTGAATTTTTCCGCCTCGTTGAAGGTAAGTCCCGATCCGCTCTCCAGTTCAGAAACGGCCCGCTCCAAGATACCGCTCATGGCGGCAAGATTCTCCGCGTTGCGCGACTTGAACAAAGCGATGGCTTGATCGCGCGCCAGATGGAAAGCGCGGTTCTTCCAATTTTCCCGCTTGACCTCGTCGCCGTCATCCTCCAAAGCCCCGTTTTCCTGGAGCTTGGCCCTGAAGCCATCGAAATCGAGCGCCTCATTGCCGCCAAACACCACCCCCAAAGATTTTTTCAGGTATTTATCGTAGAACTCGCGAGCCTCAAGGCGCCCGCTTGGATGCATGATTTTTTCCGCCACGCGACCGAAGCGCGAACGAATTTTTTCATAGTCGCTGAAAGTCTGCGCTTTTTCGCGCAGCACCTTGACCAACTCACGCCCCACGTCGCCCTCTTCCCTGGTGGGCAAAAGTTCCAGCGTGCGCGCTGCGTTCTCAAAATCCAATCCCACCGCGACCAAAGGCACGGGGTCTTCGTCGGGATAGCCTTCGAGTTTGAACGGAGCGGAATTCAAATCCCGCATGATGGCTTGACCCAGCGCCGGACTTACCTCCTTCAGATGGACGCCAAAGTCGTTGCCGGAGATGCGATAGATCTCATGATGCGCCATGATTTCTTCTTCACTCGCGTCTTTCAGCTGCGTGCGCAAATGCTCCACGACGGTGCGCGAGATGTGGGCAAAAGTCTGTTCCAAACCGATGTCGCCTAAGTTATGATCGCCGGAATCGTTCAGGCGATCCAGTTCGCTCAAATTCACGATGAGCAAAGAATCCTGCGCGGTTTTTTCCGGGATATCCAATTCACCGCTTTCGACGCGCTGCAGCCCCAACTCGCCGACACGCTGGCGCAAATCAACATAAAATTTATCAGCTTTCGCGGCGCCGGTGACATCCCGCTCCCAAAAGAAAAGCTCGCGCTCTTTTTCCGCCACCTCGATCTCCGCTTTGAGCTTGTCGAGTTCATCCTTATCCGCGCCGCGCGCTTCGGCTGCACTCAAAGCCGCTTGGGCTTCGGCGCTGCGGGATTTGAAGATCTCCGACATGAGCCGGACTTTTTGCGTCTCCGGGATACGCAGGCTTTCGCGAATTTTCATAAAATATAGGGTGGTAGGGGCGCATGCCATGCGCCTGCGGCGATAGACGGTAGCCAAGCCAATTATGATTCAATAGCAAAGTATACAGGAGTTCGCTTGAATCCGCCTAAAACAATAGCCCCGGGAAGACGGGGCCGCAGCAGCTACGCATCAGGCGCGGGGCGAAAGGACAGGTTGAGCGACGGAAGAATCTCGCAAGCGGCGCGGGCCATCTCATCGGAAAGACCATCAAGGTCGGTTTCGCTCGTGAGCGAAAGCTTGTTCCAGGTGCCGAACCTCTGGTTCAACTCCGTCTCAAGGACTCCGAGCAGCACATCCATGTTCTGGAAGGCGCAATCGGGGTCCTGAATAAGTCCTTCCGCTGCCGTCTTTGCTTGCGCTTGATACGTCATAGCATTTACTCCAAAGTTCTTAGCTTAAATTTGCACGTTCGCGGCTATCTGTCAAGGGGATAGAGGGTAGAGAGTAGACGGTAGCCAGACGTAGGGGCGCATGCCATGCGCCCTTTTGGTAATAAGAGGATGTCATTCTTGAGGCCGTCTGACGGCCGAAGAATCTTCCAGTTCCTTTAGGTACCCGTAGGGGCGACCCAACGGGTCGCCCCTACTGATTCAGCCAAAGGATGACAGTTGCTTTTATTTTCTGGCTACCGTCTGCCTGGGCGCATGACCATGCGCCCCTACACACCATCTAACTTTAAAACAAACCACGCTTTCTCAAGCGTGGCATCAAGAGCCGCAAAAATCAACTTGCGGCGGAGTCGAGGAGGTACGTTTCGACCTTGTCGGCGGTGCGCAGGAGCGCCTTGATCCGGTCCGCGAACGGCTTGGTCAGCGCCGGGAACTTTTCGACCGGCACTTTGTCCGGATTCAGGATTTCGCCCACGTCATCCGAACCGGCGTAGGTCCGCTGGCCTGCTTCGATCGTGGTATCGAGGATGCCGCACAGAATCTCGACGGCCTTGTCCCTCGTCTCGATGGTCATCTGACTTGAGATGAGGAGCTTGTAGTCGTGTCCGGGTACGCGGGTAAGCAGGATCCCGAATCTTCCGTCGGCTTGACCGATCACGAACATCAGATCGGTCGGATGGGCGAAAATCTCCAACGCAGTCAATCGACCTAGTCCCATGGGAACCTCCAAAAAACCGAAATGTCCGATGCGTTAACTACGACCGAAATAAATTGACACAAATATCGCGAGACGTCAAGACGAACCGGATTTGGTTGCTGATAAAGGTCCTTCGACTTCGCTGGCGCTACGCTCAGGATGACAATATTTTTTGTCATCCTGAGCTTGTCGAAGGACCTTTTAAGGTATCGGCGCGTGACAAGTCAATATTAGTGCAGTCGTCAAACACGAGTGACAGGTGTTTGTAGTATGTATTTTGTATTATGTATGTTGGGCCACTCCAAAATACAAATTCCAAAATACCTTCTGGTTACCGTCTACCGACAGGGCGCATGGCATGCGCCCCTACCCTCTATCGTCTACTAGCTAACTTATCTTCACCGTCCCTGGACCCAAAACCGACTCGAGTTCTTTGACCGTCTCTTCGCTCCATATGATCTTGGACGACGTCTTGATGCGCCGCTGGCCGTCCACGTCGTCGATGAGAAAATATACTTGATATGATCCGCGGCGCTCGTCGAAGATGCGGCGCAGGCGCAGGATCACCGTCTCGGGCATGCTGGCGCGCACGTGGAGGGTGATGGATTTTTCCGGACTTGGGGTTTGGCGCTCGGTATTCGGAGCTTCATCAACAGTCGCCGCGCTGTGGACGGCGCCGCCTTTGGTTATCTCTTCGATGTTATCCGGCGTGATTTCGTAGGCCGTGTCCACCAACACTTTCATCTGACCGTCTTTTTCCTGCGGCTTGCCCGAGACCACGAGCACCTTATCCGCCTCCCAGTAGGCCGCGGTGTCGTTGAAGGTGCGCGGGAAAACGATGGCTTCGCACTTGCCCGTCATGTCCTCGATCTCCGCGAAGACCATATTCTCGTTGTTCTTGGTGCGGATTTTTTTGGCTTGCGTGACGACTCCGCCGATGCGCACGCTTTTGTCCTTGATGAACTGGCGCAAGTCGCTGATGGGCGTGACTAGCTTGCCCAGGCGCTCTGCGTAATCGCGATAAGGATGGCCCGAGATGTACAGACCCAGCAGTTCCTTTTCCCAGGTCAGCATCTCGCGATTGTCCGTCGGCGGCGCTGGTTGGAGGTGCAGCGTGGGCGTAGCCGTGGCGGAACCGAAGGCAAACAAGTTGGATTGGCCGGAGGCCGATTCTTTTTCTTGATCCTTGTGATATTCGAGCAGCGCTTCGATGTTGAACAGCAGGCGGTTGCGGTCGCCGAAGCGATCCAACGCGCCGGAACGGATGAGTGACTCGAGCGATTTGCGGTTGATGGCTTTGCCCGGCACACGCGTCAAAAAATCCGCCAAGTCCTGATAAGCGCCGTTGGTTTTGCGCTCGTGGATGATCACCTCGACCACGTCCGTCCCCAAACCTTTGATCGCGACCAAGCCGAAACGCAAGGTCGTGCCGCCGGAACTAATAGGTCCTATTGCGGAAGCCTTGACCACGGAAAATCCGGCGAACGATTCGTTGACGTCGGGCGGCAAGACTTTGAGCCCCATGCGCCGACACTCTTCGACCTCGATGGTGATGCGGTCCAGGTTGTTGGTGTCCGAGTTCATGAGCGCAGCCATGAAGCATTCGGGCCAGCGCGCTTTGAGGTAAGCCGTCTGGTAAGCGATGAGCGCGTAGCAGGCAGCGTGCGATTTATTGAAACCATAAGCCGCGAACTCCTCGAATTGGGTGAAAATTTCTTCGGCGATGGCTTTGTCCACGCCTTTCTTGACCGAGCCCAAGACGAACTTGGCCTTCATCTCGGCCATGAGCTTGGCGATTTTTTTGCCCATGGCTTTGCGCAGCGTGTCGGCCTCGCCGCCGGTGAATCCCGCCATGTCCTTGGAGACTTGCATGACCTGTTCCTGATAGACCGGGATGCCATAAGTGTTGCACAACGCGTTTTCCGTCAGCGGATGTTTGTAGGTGACTTTTTCCTTGCCGTGTTTGCGCAAGATGAAACTCTCGACCAGACCGGCGCCCAACGGACCGGGACGATACAGCGCTACCATGGCGATGACGTCTTCGATCTGGGTGGGTTTGAGCTCGCGGATGTAGCGCTTCATGCCGTCGGATTCAAGTTGGAACACGCCCGTCGTCTCGCCTTTGCCCAAGAGCTCATACGTCTTGGCGTCGTCCAGCGGGATGGTGTCGATATCCACGCTCACGCCGTGCACGGCATCCATGATCTCGAGACATTCGCGGATGATGGTCAGGTTGGAGAGTCCCAAGAAGTCCATCTTGAGCAGACCCACGACTTCGACCGGGTGGAGCGAATATTGGACGACCTGTTCGACGTCGCCGCCTTGCGCCTTTTGCAGCGGCGCGAACTCGACCAGCGGCGCGGGCGCGATCACGATGCCGCAAGCATGCTGCGAAGCGTGGCGCGCTGTGCCTTCGAGCTTGATCGCCAAATCGATGAGCCGATGCACGCGTTGATCGTTCTCGTACAGGGCTTTGAGTTCCGGCACGTCTTTGATCGAAACGGCCAGCGGGATGTGGCGGCCTTGGACGGGCGGCGGGATGACCTTGGCCACCTGGTCGACTTCTTGGAAAGTCAGGCCGAGCACGCGACCCACGTCGCGCACCGCGGCGCGCGCCGCCATCGTGCCGAAGGTGATGATGCCGGCCACGCGATCGCCACCGTACTTTTGCGTCACATACGCGATCACGTCTTTGCGTTTGACGTCGTCGAAGTCCATGTCGATATCCGGCATGGAGATACGGTCAGGATTGAGGAAACGCTCAAAGAGCAAACCATATTGCAGCGGATCGAGGTTGGTGATGTTGAGCGCATACGACACGATGGAACCCGCCGCCGAACCGCGCCCCGGACCCACGATCACGCCGTTGTCTTTAGCCCAATTCACGTAATCGTAGACGATCAAAAAGTATGAAGCAAAACCCATGCGCTCGATGACCTCGAGCTCAAACTCCAGACGCGCCTTAGCCTCGTCGCTCGCGCCCTGCGGGTATCTTGTCTGCATGCCGACCACGCACAGCTTACGCAGTTGCGTATCCGGAGTCTCGCCTTCCGGCACTTGGAAAACGGGCAGATGATTCTTACCCAGCTCAAGCACGACCGAGCAGCGGTCGGCGATGCGCCGCGTATTCTCCACGGCTTCGGGATTTTCGGCGAAAGCCTGGACCATCTCCTCCGGCGCGCAGAGCGAATGATCGATGTTCGAAATGGTGTAGCGGTTCAGATCGGTCAGCATCTTGCCGTCATGGATGCACTGCAACGCATCTTGCGCATCCGCGTCGTCAGGCAAAAGATAGTGCGCATCTTTGGTAGCCACGAGCGGGATGCCGGTCTGCTTATGCAATTCCACCAGGCGGAAGTTGATGTCGTTCTGCGTCGCCGACTCGGGATGATGCACGAGCTCGAGGAAAAAATTGCCCTCACCGAAGATGTCGAGATATTCGCGCGCCAGCTGTTCCGCTTTTTCCATGTCGTGCGCCTGCGCCGCCTTGGGGATCTCCCCTTTCATGCAACCCGAAAGCGCGATCAACCCGTGATGCAGCTCGCGCAAGATATCTTTGTCCATGCGCGGACGATAATAAAAACCGTCCAAGTAAGCGGTTGACACGAGCTTGAGCAGATTCTGATAGCCCTGATTGGTCTCGCAGAGCAAAGTGAGATGCGCCGCGTGCTCGTCGATGCGCGGACGCTTATCCGTGCGCTTATTGGGCGCGATGTAAGCCTCGAGTCCGATGATCGGCTTCAAGCCCGCTTTGTTCGCGGCTTCGACGAACTCGATGACGCCGTACAACCCGCCGTGATCGGTCAGCGCAATCGCGTCATACCCCAGCTCCTTGGCGCGCGCCACCAAATCCCCCGGATCACCCATGGCATCCAAAAGCGAATACATGGAATGCGCATGCAAGTGGATGAAGGGCGAGCGTACTGCGTTATCCGTACCGCGAACTTCGTTGTCTGGCATATATGGTCATCCCGCTGACGGCGCGAGGCCTGCGGCATGATTTAAGGTTGCGCAGAGTTTAACCGACGGTCTTAAGATTGACAAACCGCCTGATTTTCTGGATCCCAGCTGGAGTTTACCCTCGCGAAAGCGAGGGCTGGGATGACGAAAAATACGTAAAAACATTGTCATTCCAGCGAAAGCTGGAATCCAGAATCAGAGTTCGTCAGTCAAATCTTTCCAGCCTGGGTTATCTTTTTCTATCAATTCTATTTTCCACCCTCGCTTCCAAACTTTCATTTGTTTTTCTCTCAAAATCGCAGATTCGATGGACTCACTTTCCTCGAAATAAACTAAATCGTGCACCTTATATTTCTTGGTAAAACCTTCAACCGCGTCATTCTTATGTTCAAAAATCCTCTTTTTAAGATCCCGCGTCACTCCGATATACAAAGTACCGTTTTTGCCGCTGGCCAAAATATAGACGTAATACATTTTCCTATTTTCTGGATCCCAGCTTTCGCTGGAATGACGAGTCTGAAAGGCGAATCACTCATATCACCTGCGCATGTTGGCGTGACTTGACCCAGACGAAAAAGCCGCCGGTGAATTGGCCGAGGGTCAAAATCACGAGTTGCGGCAGCATGAAAAACAAATACATCATGGCCAGCGAATCGGCGACGGAAAGGAAGGCGCTGAAGATCTGCGTATTCGAAAGCAAAAAACCGAGGAAGGCGGCGAGAGCGGCCGCTGAAGCGCCGGCGAGAACGTTTCCCTGCACATGGCCCAGGACGAAAAACGCGAATGAGACTTGGATGAGAAAAAGCAGGGCATATTCCCCCACCGCGTACCAAGTCGTCTGATAACCCAAAGTCAGCAGGATCAACGCGTTCATCACGAGCTGCTGCAGGATCAAACCGATGAAAGCGCTGACGATGCCCAAAAGCACTGGCTGCGAAGAAGCGATGTGCCGGTCAAAAAAAGTCATAGCTAGCTTTCCACTTCTTCGTCCTCATCTTCCTCTTCATCCAAATCAGGCTCCGTGGCGGTCTTTTTCGCGCGCTTCTTTTCGCGCCGCTCTTCGCGATTCTTGAAGAACGACATGATGGACGTGCCGCTCTTGGCCAAGACGCCAAGATAGCTGACCGACGACTCGATGCGCTCTTTGATGCGCATGACGGCTTTTTCGACGTTCAAAAGCTTCTCGCGCGTCTCCGTCACCATCTGATTGCCCTGATGGAGCAAACGCGCCATCTCGTACAGCGCCCAACACAGAAAAACGCCGACGCCGCCTACCGCCAAGGCGAGGATCAGATAAAAAAGGTCTTTAGTTGTTTCAAGTGCCATATGTAAAGCAGTATAGCAGAAAGCCGAAGTGGACATAATACCGAGCGAAGATGAACCGATAGCTGATAAAGGTCCTTCGGCAGGCTCAGGATGACAGAATTAAAAAAATATTGTCATCCTGAGCGGAGCAGCAGCGCGGTCGAAGGACCTTTATCAGTTCCTTTCTATCCCCGCATCTCGGCTTTGAAGCGTCGCTCGTAATCTAAGAGGATTTTTCCATACGGGTCTTGTTTATGGCTTATTGACAATCCAATCGGGCTATGTTTGAATGACAAATCGTACATTGAAGGAGGTCAGAATGAAGCGTTCCTGTTTCGACCGTTCTCTCATGATTCTGTTCGCGCTTGTCTGTCTTGCGACGCTGGGATGCGCCAAATCCTACACGGTCCACGCGATAGCCGCAACGGACAACAAGGCACCGCCGACCGTGGTCATTTTCCCCGGACTCTATCCAGCGGGAGATGACCTGGGTTACGCAGTTTCCATGCGCATGCCGCTCACCGATCAGCCCATGGGCGCGGCGATTTACTGCGAGGGGCAATATCCCACAGTCGGGCGCGATAATGAGAACTATCGCGCTGCGGTTTTCAAGACCCTCGACCCGTCGCACTTTCTGCTCTCGATCAGCAACGAAGAGAATCGGGTAATCGAGGTGGCGCAGGGCCAAATCTTCATGGTCAAGTGGCGCGCCGGTACATACACGCAATGCGGATTCACGGACGCCGCGCCACGCAAGAGCCATGCCTACTTCGTGTGGGGCCAATACCGGCTGGACATGGAGAGAAGAGATGGCGTCAGATACACGCACTGCAAGGACTTGTTTGATTTGCCTTTCCCAGTGCCGAGAGCGCTGGAGAGTATCGATGATCTCTGGACTAGGTACGGCATTCCAGTGGAAATCGGGTCCCTGCTGCGGTACAACAAATAGTACTAACGCAAACCCGAATCGCCCGTGGCAAGCGAAAGCGAACCACACTAGCGTACGTGTCAAAAAAACAGCACTAAACCGATCTTATCGTCCTGAAGCAAACCCAGGACGACTTTTTTATCCCTCGCATCCCGGCCTTGAAGTCTCGTCTGAAGTGGCTGGTTCTATTCGACCTCGTGCGTTTCGTAGCCGGTCTTAGTCTTCAAAACAAAAGTGTTTTCAGCCTTCCAGCCAAAAAAGCTAGACGATGTGTCAGCCGCAAAATACTTTTCCATGTCCGTCGCTTTACCCGACGCTAAGTCATATATCTCATAGTGCGCCGGGAACATATTATCGAAACGCTCTCCATTCTTCTGCTGCCCGAACCTGGTCGTATAGGCCAGGAACACTTTTTTTCCATCAGGAGAAAATTTAGCCATGCCGGGCAACAACGTTGCACCGGACCCGTCGTCTGAACTCGGCACCTTGATCAGGATAGTCGCTTTGCTGCCGTCCAGGGCAGTCACGGCAAAACCATATTCCTTCGCGGCCCTGACATAAAAGAGTGCCTTGTCGCCGCTGGAGCTGATATCCAAACCGATCGCGCCGGGAAATTCCTTGGTGGAAATAATTCCACCCTTCATATCCAATCGTGTGATGATAGCCGTATCTTTTTCTCCGCAGTACTCGCCGTAAATAATGGAATTGTCGGTGCCAAACCAGACATTCCGATCCATCTCGGGCGGTTCCTGGGCGCAAGTCTTGGGCGCGGCAAAAGTGTTGGCTGTACCCGCTTGTCCAATCACCTTTATCGTCGAGTCGGTCAGAGAAACGGCCGAGCTCCCATCCTTGCTCTGCTTGGGGTCGAATACTTTAGGAACGCCCACGTTGCCCGGAGGACCGAAGTTATCAGCCAAGACCGGATTTACCTCGTTTTTTCCCGCAGTTTTCAACACCGCGGAAGTCTGGCAACCAAAACCAGCCAAGACCAAAAAAGAGGCTGCGCTAATCACGAAAAACTTATTCATATCTTGAACTTATCCCTTAATGAGCGGGAAATGTCAATACTCATCCCCGCATCTCGGCTTTGAATTTTTGTTTGAGATCCAAGAGGATGTTTTCCAGCAAGCTATCTACTTCGGCGCTGGTGAGGGTGCGTTCATTCGAAGAGAAAGTCAGATGCATGGCGCTGGATTTTTTGTCGGCGGGAAGATTGGTTCCGCGATACGTATCGAACCATTCGACTTCGACCTGCACGGCCGAACCTTTGATGATGCCTTTTATAGCTTTAGCTAAATCATTGAATTCGACGTGCGCATCCACGACCACGGCCAGATCGCGCTTGGCTTCGGGGAACGCCGGCAAGGGCGCGTAGCGCTTGGCGGTTTGAGCGAACGGGATTGCGCTTTCGAGCGGCATGTCGATCAAAGCCACGTGTTCGAGCTTGAAATTCTTGGCGATCTTCGGCGAGACTTCGCCTAAAGTAGCGAGCAGCTTGCCTTCCTTATATACCTGCACCGAACGACCCGGGTGCCAAAAACTGTCGTTCGACAAACGCCTCCATTCCGCGTCGCGCACACCCATCTCATCCAACACATGTTCGACGTAACCTTTAGCCGCGCGCCACGGTTCTGCCATGCCTATGAAAAGCGCACCGAGTTCGAGTTGTTCGTCGGGCAGATTGCTCCACGCTTGCGTACCGCGAGCCTTTTGTTCCGTGTTCCGTGTTCCGTGTTCCGTGTCCTGCGGATAATACACGTTAGCGACTTCGAAGATGCGGATGTCCGGATAACGCTCGGCATTCTCGCTCGCGACCTGCAAAAGCGAGGGCAAGAGGCTGGTGCGCATGAATTCGAAATCCTGCGACAGCGGATTTTGCACGCGCAACATGCGTTTGGCGTCGTATTCGGCTTTGGCCAACAAATCGCGCGAGACGAACGAGTAGGTATAGACTTCGGTCAGCCCCGCGCCCTTTGACGTGTCGCGCAAAGTTTTCTCCCACTTGAGTTCAGCTTCCATGGGACGCGGCGCCAGTTCGAACGGGATCACGCCCGGGATGTTGGCATAACCTTCGAGACGCGCGATCTCTTCGACCAAGTCGCGGCCGTACTCGATATCATGATCGCGCCACCACGGCACTTCGGCCTTGATCGTCTTGCCCTGGGACGAAACTTTAAAACCCAAGCGGCGCAGGCGAGCCAGCATCTCGGTCTTGGGGACTTTGACGCCGATGAGCGAATCCACTTCATCTGTAGTAGTCGAAAATTTGGCCGGCGTGTAGCGCGTCTCCCCTACATCGGTGATGCCGCCCGCGAGTTTGCCGCCCGCGATCTCGAGTACGAGTTCGATGGTGCGCGCCAAAGCCGACGGCGGCGCGGCGCTGGACAAACCTTTTTCAAACCGCAATTGCGCATCTGATTGGAGATTAAGCTGGCGTGAGCCGCGACGGATGGTGACCGGATCGAAAGTCGCCGCCTCGATGATGACGTCCTTGGTCAAAGCCGTGACGCCCGTATGTTCACCGCCCATGATGCCGGCGACGGCGATGGGTTTCTCTTTATCGGCGATGAGCAGGATGGAATCGTCGAGATCGTACTCTTTACCGTCGAGCGCCATGATTGTCTCGTTGTTGCGCGCCAGGCGCACTTCTATCCCGCCCACGAGCTTGGCCGCGTCGAAGATGTGCGTCGGCTGGCCGAGTTCCAGCATGACGAAGTTGGAGATGTCGACGATGTTGTTGATGGGACGCAAGCCCGCTGACATGAGACGGCGTTTGAGCCACCACGGCGACGGCCCGACTTTGACGCCTTCGATCTTAGCCGCCAGGTAACGCGGACAGTGTTTTTTGGCGGAGATCTTGACTTGAATTTGGAATTTAGAATTTAGAATTTGGAATTTCGGGAGCTTGATCGATTTCGCGGGCTTCCAGGTGAATGGACGATTCAAGATGGCCGCGGCTTCGCGCGCCAGACCCACCACGCCCATGCAGTCGGGACGGTTGGAAGTCACTTCGATATCCATCGCCACGTCGTCTTTGAGACCCAAGATGTCGGAAAGCGGCGTACCGAGTTTCGGTGGGGTGAATTTGGAATTTGGAATTTGGAATTTGGAATTCGCATTCCAGCCCATTTCCAATCCCACATCCAAAATCATGCGTTCCTCGGCCGGAAAAATCTCGCCCAAACCGATTTCGTTGGAAGAGCAGATCATGCCCAAGCTTTTGACGCCGCGGATTTCCGTCGGTTCGAGCGTGACCAAATCGCCCGCGCCGTGCCAGCGCACTTTGGCGCCGACCAACGCGACCGCGACCAATTGATCTTGTTCAAGGTTGCTGCCGCCGCACACGATCTGTAGGGGCGAATGATTATTCGCCCCTACGTCTACCGCGACGAGCTTCAATTTGTCCGCGTTGGGATGCTTCTTCAATTCAAGCACGCGGCCGACGACGATCTTGTCGCCCAATTCCGAATTGAGCGCCAGGATCTTTTCGACCGACGGCCCGGACAACGAAACGCGCCGCGCAAATTCATCGGGCGTTTCCTTGAGCTTCACATATTGCTTTAGCCAGTCGTAAGAGACGAGAGTGTTCATATTTTCAAGATGGTGACGATAAGGCAGAGCACCAGGACCGTGGCGCTGATCCAACGCAGGATTGAATGCTGTTTTTCGGTTATGGGGATGGGAATGATGGCGGGATAAAACCTACGCACCAACTCCATAAACAGGACGATGCTGGCTGCGACAAAAGCTATTTTGCCGAAAACCGTACTGGCTAGACCGGTCTTCAGATAAACGCCCAGGAAGCGGCCGAGCGCGGCGTACAAGAGCACGCCAAACACGATGCTGACGCCTCCGGCATACAGACTTTTTTCGAGCAGAGGGTGTGAAGGTGAAGTCCGCTTGTCCGTCTTGGCGGCCAAATAATACACAGCGATCGGCAAAACGAAAGCGAAAAAAATTATACCCATGACCAGATATTCATTTGGGTTGCCCTGGACATATCCCCCCAGCGCCAAACCGAAGGTGAAAAAGGAAATGGCATATACCATCAAGGCCAAGATATTCAGTATGGCCGCAGCCTCCGTCCGCATGCGCCAGGGTTTCAACCAAAACAAAAACGCACCAAGCAGAGCCGAGGCTATCGGATACTGGATCAACATGTAGATTCCAAATGATCCATTCTCCATATCAAAACTGCTTCAAGAAGCGCAGGTCGTTCTTATATAGGATGCGGATGTCGTCGATTTGCATGCCCTCTTTCATCATGTAAGTGCGCTCGACGCCCCAGCCGAAAGCGAAACCGGTATATTTTTTGGGATCCACGCCGCCGGCTTTGAGGACGTTGGGGTGAACCATGCCGGCGCCGCCCAATTCGAGCCAGCCGCGCTTGCACAACCGGCACTTCTGTTTGTCCGCTCCGAGCCCCGTGCCGCCGCAGACGCCGCATGAGATATCGATCTCGAACGAAGGTTCGGTGAAACGGAAATGATGCGGACGCAAGCGCGTCTTGCGTTCCGGGCCGAAGAATTCGCGCGCAAAATAATCCAGCACGCCGCGCAGATGCGTGATGGCGACGCCCTTGTCCACGTACAAGCCTTCGAACTGGTGGAACATGGGCACATGGGTCGCGTCGCTCTGCCGCCGATAGCTTTTGCCGATGCTGATGATGCGCACCGGAAATTCGCCGCGCTCGAGTTCGCGCACCTGCGAATTGGAAGTATGAGGCGTCAACACCATCTTGCCTTTTTTCGAGAGCGGCGCGTCCATGAAGAAAGTTTCCCAATCGTCGCGCGCGGGATGGTCCTTGGGCATGTTGAGCGACTCGAAGGCGTACCAATCCCAATCCACTTCGGGATAGCGCGTGCGCACGAAACCGATCTTGGCGAAGATCTCGGTGATCTCGTTGATGGCCGTAGTCATGAGATGCAGATGGCCGGCGGGCGGGCGCTCCCCGGGTTCGGTCACGTCGACGCGTTCGCTTTCGCCGAGATTCGCCTGCTGCTCGTCTTCGACTTGGCGCCGCCGCGCCGCGACGATCATCTCGATCTGGCGTTTGAGGTCGTTGGCCAACGCGCCCAGACGCGGCCGCTCTGCGACCGGCACGCTGGCCAGACGTTTGAGCATGTCGATAAGCGCGCCTTTACGGCCTAAAAATCTCGTCTCGATGGCGTCCAAATCCGCGACGGTTTTGGTCTTGGAAACGGCAGTCTCGACTTCGAGACGCAAAGCATTCAATTGGTCTTCCATAAGTTAGTCAAAAGTTAAAAGTCGAAAGTCATAAAGTCAAGGCCAATTACCGTCTTTCTAACCCACTTTCAGCTTTCGACTTTAAACTTTTGACTTTAGTGAGTGTAGCAGAAAGGGAAAATATGCAAAATCTTCAGTCTAAAGGCCAGAGATTTCTCCGCTCGGCCCGTCTGACGGGCCTCGATCGAAATGACGAAACATTTATAATCCGTCGTTTCGACCGATGGCCTATCCACAAAATTAAAGAATGGCCGTAGGGGCGAATAATTATTCGCCCCTACCGATGGACCTATGGCTGATAAAGGTCCTTCGACTCGCTTGAAGCTCGCTCAGGATGACATAGCGCCTAGCTACTCTCTACCCTCTAGTTTAAAAATAGCGCCTCCTTGCGGAAGCGCTTGTCATCATCTCTCGCGAGATGCGCTAGGACCGAGTTCCCGAGCGACGAATATCGCCCAGAGATGGATAAGGAACGCGGCCGGGACGCCGACCGCGAGCGTAGCCACGCCGACGCGCAGCAGGTGCAACGGGCGGAGTGATGAGAATCGCATCGCGTAGCTCCTCAAAATATTCCGCCGGGCTTGAACGGGTATTGCGGTTTGGGACGATGGACGTCGAGTCCGCTGCGGGTATCCCGATCGGCCGGTGCCACGACGCACGGCGCCGGCTCTTCCACGCTATCCTGACCGCGCCTGTCCAAGGCTATCAGGGCTTTAGCGATGAATCTCGGCGTGCGATAACGGATGATAGAGGGCAATCCATGTTCCCGATTCGCCGCGTTGCTCAAGTAGATCGCCTGGTTGTACTCCGAAACGAAAACGGAGGATTCGACAAGCATGATGGTCGGCTTGCCGCGGCCGGCGAACAGACCGACTTCGAAGCCGCGGCCTTCGCTCGGTTCTGGTTCTAACCAGAACGAAAGGAAACCCCGGCACTCCGCTTCCGCCGTCCTCTCAAGCATGCGCTGGATGGCTTCGCGTTTGGTCATCGGATTGCGGCTCCAATCCTGGATGTCCTCAATCATGGTCTTGAACGGATGGCCCGCGGGAGCGAGCACCGTCCTCAAATCAAGGAGCGTTTGGCGCAAGACTTCGTGATTCGCGCCGCTGAAGCGATAACCCAACCACCAAAAATCCATTGTTCGCCTCCGCGCGGAAAATTACCTATTCAACGACCAACCGTCAAGAGCAAATGGAATCCTTCGGCCGCCGCGTAGGGGCAATTCATGAATTGCCCCTACGGAATCGAAGGACTACCCTGTCGGATGCCTTCAAGTAGGGGCGACCCGATGGGTCGCCCCTACTACTTTTTCGCCAACTCCACCAAGCGGCGCAGGATGATTTGGGCGTGCTGCAAATTTACTTTAAGCGATTCGTCCGACATGTCGGGCGTAGTGCGTAAGATGGAGTACACCTCACCTAAACGTTGCGCCAAGAGATGGGTTTTTTTGCCTGCTTTTTTATTCTCGGCTTGAGGCTGTCTTCCGAGCCACTCAAGAGTCGCGTCGAAGAACAAGTTACGCACCGCGATTTCTTCTTTCTCGCATTGAGCGGCTTCGGCGTAGCGACCGAGCCGATTCAACCAGCGCGCGCGATTGAAGATATTGGAGCCGAGATATTCCAAAGACTGAACCCAGACGTCGGCCATATCTTCGGGCGAGAGGCGTTTGGCGTTTATCTCGAGCGTCAGCTCGATGGCCAGCGCGTCGTTGCGGGCTTTGCGCGAACTTTCGAATTGGTCCGACAAATCACGGCGCTTTTCGGACAAATGGGCCAAATGGCCATGCCCGTGTTCCGTGCCGAGGAATTTCTCAAGCGATTGATATTTGCGCAGCAACTCTCGTTCGTACGGCGGCAAATGATTCTTATGTTGGGATCCTCTAGTCTGCTCCAGACGCGCATATAAGGCATTCATGTGGCCGTCGATGTGCTCCTTGGTCTTTTCGAATTCCGCCCTGACCTCGTTCATGCGCGCGAAAAAATATTTCGAGTCGACGTAAGGCGCGCGCCTGAAGCGATATGACTCGTCCATTTGATCCGCGATTTCTTTCTTCAGATCCTCCGCTTTCTCTTTGCGCCGCAGCCGCTCGACGAACTGCTCGGGCAGCATGAGACGATTATCAAGATAACCCGCGAGACTGACGGCCAGCATCGCGCGCAGCGTCTCCTTATCCATGTCCGCCGTCCTGTTCACATCCAAACTGCTCAAGCTGGCGACATCTCCCCTCTCGCGTTCTTTCAGCACCACGGTTTTGTAGACTTCGGGCAAAACATCGAGCGCCGCAGCCAAATCAGCCACGCTCTTCCACGTTCGATCGAGCGTCGCCTCGCTCTTTGGTTCGGGGCGCGGTTCGGGGCGCGGCGGCCTGAACGGGTTCGGCCCGAGATGGATGACGCCGTTCATATCACTTTTGGAATTTTTCTTGCGCGTCGATGGCGCAATTAATGCGTTCTTCCGGATCGTAGCCCAAATCAGAACACCAGCGGATGGTCGAAAAAATGACGTTGCCCAATTCTTTTTTGAGCTCGTCGTCGGTGTGTTTGGTTTCGTCTTTGTCCGCGTCGCGCGCCCAACGGCAAATGTCGCCGTAGACCACGCCCAGCGCCACGACGATATCTTTGAGCTGCATGGGCTGGCCCCAGATGCCGCGCGCCCGCTCGGTGAGTTTCGCTATCTCCATTCCCGCAGTATAACAGACAAAACAAAAGCCCTCCGGTGGAGATTCCGGAGGGCTGGCAGTCGATGATCACAGGAGTTGTTCGCCGTTTTCCGGCGGCGGACCGGTGAGGCAGGCTTTATCGGCGAAGAGGATTTCCTCACCCGGTAGAGCGAGGATGCACATATGGCATCCGCCGTTGCTAAAATCCCTGATGACGGCTTCCAACATGCGGCTCTTAAACACCACGCCGTCGGACCCATAAAGCAGAGCGGCGGGAGAGAGGCCCGGATAAGGCCGCCGTTCGACACCCTGATCATTGAATGAATCCGGGGTGAAGTCAGAACCGTCGTATTTGACTGCGGAGATCGGCTTGATCGAGGGCGAGATCCAGACCACCACGCGTTTGATCTTGAGCGGACCACGCTTCCAGTCACCCGGGGGCGTGTAAATCGGACCGATGATGGTTGCGCCGTCGTAACCTTCCCGCAACGTCTGTGCAGCCTCATCGATGGCTTTCTCGTACGGTTCGCATAGGATCTTGCGCGCTCCCTCCCAGAGGTCCGAGTCTTGATCCTGCCAGGCACGCAAAAGAGTGTGGACGATCAAATTCTTGTAATACACATCACCCAGACGATAAGTTTCGTCGTTAATGGCGTGGATGATTTGCGGGGATTTCTTCTCCACCACGAAGCGCAACGCAGGGACACCGTAGATTTCGACTTTCTCGAAATCCAGGATACCGACTACGCCTCCGGCTTTCTCCGCCTCTTCGCGAGACATCTTCTTGCCGAATCTCCGCAGCAACTCGCTCGAAGGGACCTCGACCAGAAAGATGCTAGTCAAAATTCCGTTCCACCTCTCGGCATCCGGGAACCTGGCTTCTTTTTGTGCTTTTATCCAGGCCTCCGCTTTGTCGACGGCAAACTGGGCGCGCAGCTTACTGTTCACGTAAGCTTCACGCTTGTTCGATGAAGGTTGAATCTTGCGCTCCACGCCGTCTTCGCGATACGGACTTCCCGTCTGCGTCATGTCTTTCTCCTTTCAAAGGAACGCTTCATCCAAACATAAAAAGAGCGCCGCGTCAATAATATGAAATCCGGTCAGAGCCTTAGATTCTGAATCGGGAAATGAAAATTACGTCCCAATAATCTGGCCTATCGGACCTTTCGTTGGGACGGATGACTTATCCCCACGACAAAGAAGGCTTTACAAAACAACTTATTTACGGCAGCGGTTATAACATGAAGAGACGCGCACGTGAAAAAACCAAGCAATTGACTTTCGCCCTACTTGAGATCCTGGCCTTGGGAGGACTGATTACATTGATTGGTCTGATCTCAAATGGATATGGCAGCACAAAACTGTTCGGTAAATTCGGCAGATACAGCGCTTGGCGCATCCGCGAGGCCGTAAGACGCATGAAGCTGCTGAACTTGATTAATTACGACACGGAGGACGACGAGTCTCCAATCGTACTGACCCCGAAAGGCATGAAACGCTATAAAATCCAAAGCCTAACAGAGATTTTTTCAGCCCGTCCAAAAAAATGGGACCATATGTGGAGGATGTTATTCTTCGATATCCCAGAAGCTAAAGGTCGAAGGAAAGCCTTCAGACGAACCCTGAAAAGAATCGGACTGTACCCGCTTCAGGAAAGCGTCTATATAACCCCGCACGATTACCGAAAAGAATTAATGGAGCTATCCCGAGCGTATGGAGTCACGTCAGACGTAGTCATGACGACGACGATGTCGCTAGGCGGATGGGAAAAAATCGTCCGCGACCACTTTTTCGAATGTCAAAAACAACCTCAATGAAAGGGCCTATCGGGCCTTTCGTTGGGACAGGATTTCTAATTGGGGACACGAACTCGCCATACATAAAGACCCGAAGCAGTATCTAAATAGAATCCAAGGCAAGATACAGGACTTAAAATCTGAAACTTCAATGGTAGATAAAATTACCGTTGTCATCGAGAGATCACGGAAAATTCGATTTGCAGCCGGAAAATCGAATCAAATCCCCACGAGTCCCTTCAATCCTCCGAGGATGGCGCCGCCGTAGCGGAAGAGGTCGCGCGCGGTCACGAGGACGATGAGCATGATGAGCAAGAGGAAAGCTACGTTATGGATGCCCATCTCGAGCTTTTGACTCATGGGCTTGCGCCGGACTTTTTCGATAGCCAGGAAAAACACGCGTCCGCCGTCGAGCGCCGGGATGGGCAAAAAGTTCACCACCGCCAAGTTTATCGATAGGATGGCCGCGAATTGCAACAACGGCACGATGCCCTGACGCGCGACTTGGCCGGTCAAGACCGCGATGCCCACCGGTCCCGAGACATCGGACGAAACTTTATGCGTCACGACCAGGTCGCGGAACAGACCGCCGAAGGCATAGATCACGGCCTTGGTCAGACGTCCCGTGGTCACCACCGATTGCAGCAAAGCCTTGACCGGCGACAACGAAACAAAGCCCACGTCAGCCAAGCCGATGCCCAACCCCGTCTTGCCGAGTTCTTTTATTTCGCGCGGCGTGGCGCTGATTTCCAGATCCGTGCTGTCGCGTTTGATTTTGAGCGAGAGCGGCGTGACGCCGCGAGCGCCGATCCATTCCCGCACTTGTTTTTCGTTTTGCGGGGTCTGCTTGTCCACGGACAAGATGGTGTCGCCCGGTTGCAAACCCGCGGCCTGCGCCGGCGAGTCCGGCAGCACGGCGGTGATCATGATCGATTTATCTTTGATCGACGCGCCGGCGGGAACATCCTCAAGCGCCGCGGGCATGCCGGCGATGAAGACGATGGTGAGCAGCACCACGGCAAATATCCAGTTCATGCAGACGCCGCCGGCCATGATGATAGCGCGGCGCCAAATCGGTTTGGCCAAAAGCGAATCCTTGTCATGCATCCCGTCTTCTTGTTCGCCCTTGAGTTTGACGAATCCGCCGAAAGGCAGCCAGTTCAATGACCAAATCGTGCGTTTATATTCCGTCTTGTCGTTGGCGCTGACTTTTTTCCATCTCTTCCCCTCTTTGACTATGCCCACGGCGCGCGGCGGAAAACCCAGGCCGAACTCTATGGCTTTGACGCCGAAGATGCGGGCGGTAAAAAAATGTCCCAGCTCGTGGATGACCACCAGGATCGAGAGCACGATCAGAAAAATGATGATTGTCATGGGAGTAGACTATAACAATAACGCGACTAAGGCCAGATAATTATTTTTATTCGGTAGTCCTTCGACAGGCTCAGGAACTATCACTAATATTTCCTGAGCGCAGCGCTAGCGAAGTCGAAGGACTGCCGATTAGCATTCCCCGAATGCAACCACGCGTAACACTCTCAATCCCGCGCCAACTCCTGCGCCCAGCGCACGAATTCGTCGCCTTTGACTTCGAAATTTTTCCACAACGAATAGCTCGGCGAAGCCGTGGAAAGCAGGCAGGATTTACCGGGTGCCGTATTTTGATACGCGAACTCGACGGCCTCGCGCATATCCGTGGTCTCAAGAATTTTAAGCTTTAAGCTTTGAACTTTAAATTCTTCTTTGATACGCGCGCCGGAATCCGGAAAAAATACGACGTTGCGGATGCCGTATTCTTTCAGCGTCTTGGCTAAGCCGGAAAAATCATTGCCGCGATCCGTGCCGCCCAAAAATATCGTGTCGACATCACCCAAAGTCTTGATGGCGAAAATCGTGGGCTCGGGCGCGGTGGCGATGGCGTCGTCGTAGAATTTGATGTCGCGGTAGGTGCCGACGAAAGTCAGGCGATGGGGCAAGGGGTTGAAATCCATGACGGCGCGCTCGCAGATTTCACCCGCGATGCCGAAGATTTTGGCCACGGTCAAGGCGCCGCGCACATTCTCCAAGTTGTGCCCGCCCAACAATTTGAGTCCGGAAGTATCGAAGGGAATGTCTTTGACATACTCGAGCGCTTTGGCCGCGCTGCGCCGCGTGAGTTCGGACAGATCCGGGTAATTCTGGTTATACACGTAAAAATCTTCGCTCGTCGCTTTATCCAAAATGCGCGCTTTGGCCTCGAAATATTTCAGGAAGCTGCCGTGATGATCGAGGTGCTCATGGAAGATGCTGGTGATGACCGAGACGTGCGGCGAATATTCGATATCTTCGAGTTGGTAGCTCGAAAGCTCCATAACGAAAACCTCATCGGGATCGATCGGTTCAAGCAACACTTCCAATGCCGGATAGCCGATATTGCCGACCAAACGCGATTTGATGCCGGCTTGGCGCAAGATGGCGTGGATGAGCGACGACGTGGTGCTCTTGCCCTTTGATCCCGTGATGCCGATGACTTTATTCTTGACGTTGCCGAAGAACAGGTTGGTCGCAGTGGTATGCGGCGCGGTCAATTTTTCGAGCTTCATGCCCGGCGTCTTGATCGCGATATCGCAAGCCTTCTGCCTGTCCAGATAATTCGGGTCCTGTGACTCGTCCGCGATCTCGATCTGCGCATGCTTAAGTTTGGCGCGCAAAAAACGCTCGGTCGCCTTGCCCTCTTTGCCGTAACCGAGGATGAGAATGCGTTTGTCTTCGAGTTGTTCGAGATTCATAAGGGATATAAGAGGATGTCATTCTTGAGGCCGTCTGACGGCCGAAGAATCTTCCTATTCCTTAAGGTATAGGAAGATCCTTCGCTTCGCTCAAGGATGACATCGGCTTTTATTCTTCATACCATTCACGACTTAAATCCATCCAACCTGGGTTTGCTGATTCGATGAGATTGACCTTTTTAATCCTTAACCAACCCTTGAGTTCCTTCTCTCGTGCAATCGCAGATTCAATATTCTCGGTAGCTTCATGATAAACCAACTTGCGCAAATTGTATCTTGCGGTAAATCCCGGGACTGAATTGTTTTTATGCTCAAAGACCCTGCGTTCCAGATCATTCGTGACTCCAATATACAACTTTTCAGATGCACCGGACATGATGTAGACGTGATAGGAACCGAGAGACATAAGGCATGAGACGACTCTTTTAAGCGAATGTCATTCTGAACGCAGCGCGAGCGAAGTGAAGAATCTTCAAGTTCCTTAAGGTATAGGAAGATCCTTCGCGTTGCTCAAGGATGACATTACTCATATACGCACTTAAATTCCTCTGGGATGGTCGAGAGGTCGGCGAGGGAGAAAAGTTTTTCCTCCAGCGCCGCATAATCAAAATCCGCTTCGACTTCGGTGACGAAATATTCCATGACCGCTCCGCCGTACTCCCCCGTCGCCTGCGCCAGATGCATAGCCAGCGCCGTTTCTTCGGGCGTACCCACGCACTCAAAAGGTTTCATGGCGCCACGACCCAACAAATCGCGATACAGGGAGACGAGTCCCGCGTCAGCGTAGAGATCTTTGTCAAAAATGCCGAGCAGCGTCTGTTTGGGCAAGTAAGCCGAGAGCATGGCGAAAACGAAAGCGCATTTAGGGCAAGAGCCGCACCAATAAGCGCCCCGTCCGGCCACGGGCTTGGCTGAACCGACCACGAAGTTGCGATTGCAGCTCGAGAATACCGGGAAGTACTTGGGATATTTGACGAAACGGCGCACGATGCCGATCTCGGACAGCGGCCGCAAAAGCGAGAACGGGACGATGTCAGGCGTGACGTTCTCCTTTATATACTCCCGAATCAAAAGCTCCGCTTCCAGCGACTTGCTCCATTGATGATTGATGCTGCTGCCCAGATATTCCGCGTTGCCTTCATTAGCGCTCGCCTCGTTCGAGAAAACGACGTAGGCACAACCGCGCAGCGCCGCCGCCAACAAACCCGCGAACATGTAGACGGTGGTGATGGGGATGTGTCCATTCCAGACTGCGTCGGATCGTGAAAGTTCGATCAAACGCGAATCGATTTGACGTTTGAAGCTCACGATCGGTTTGTCAACGATCGCCATGACTTGTTCCTGGATACGTGAAGTGCTCAAAGTAAAAAGTTCGAAATCAAAATCCCGCTCGCGCAACAATTCGACGCTGACCAGAGAATCCTTGCCGCCGCCCACCGGGACGAGACAGGTCGGTTTGTCATTGCGAGCCACGGCGGTTGCGATCGCCGAGGCTCGCAATGACAATTCTGAAACACACGGAAACTTCACCAACCCGCGAAAGTCGATTTGGTGCTTGAAGAAAAATTCACCCAAACCTTGAGTATAGACTAGGTTCCAGAATGCCGCCTGCTTTTCGTTCAACGCGAAAGCGCGAATCTCGATCTGCGGCGCGCAGCGCATCTTCCAGTAGCTCGTACCCAAAACCAAAAGCAGGTTCTGCAGCAAACGTTCAAGAAGATCGGATGGGATGCGCGCCCAATCTTGTGCCGTGGCACCAGGGACTTCGATGGTCTCGGTGAATTTTTCCATCGTCCCGTCCATGAGCTCGACCGCATAATCGAAAAAGACCTGGGATGCTTCCGGGGCGTGACGGTAACCGTCAAAGATGAATTTCTTGGCTGGTTCGGGCACAGGAGATGGCTTAAAGTTTAAAACTTAAAGTTTAAAGTTTTGGATGAATTTTTTAATCCAGTTTTAAATTTGATGTTTAAACTTTAAGCTGGCTTCAATATTTCCCCGCGCAACTCGTTGATATGGCGCTCGAGATTTTCGAGCGTACGCGCCTCGGTGTTGAGGCGCAAGAGCGGTTCGGTGTTGGAAGCGCGCACGTTAAACCACCAATCCTCAAGCGGCGCCGCGGGATGGCGGAACTCAAGCCGGATGCCATCGAGCTCCGAGACCAGGCTGGCCGCGGAAGCGTATTTCTCTTTCAGCCGCGCAATCACTCCCGCTTTATCCGCGACTTCGAAATTCATTTCGCCGGATTGGAAATAGCGCCGCAGCGGGCGCACGAGTTCGGACAGCGTTTTACCGGAACCGATGAGGCGGCGCAAGACGAGCAACATGGCCAAGTCGCCGCATTCGCAATTCCACAGCTGGCTGAAATAGATGTGCATGGAAAGCTCACCGGCGAAGATCGCGCCGGTCTTGCGCATCTCGCGCTTGACCAACGCATGGCCGACACGGCACATCTCGGACACGCCGCCCGCTTCTTTCACGGCTTCGGGTACGGCCCAAGACGAGCGCACGTCGTACAAGACTTTACCGCCCGGTTTTTCCTTGAGGATTTCCTGGGCCAAAAATGCGGTCATGATGTCGCCAGGGATGGGCTCGCCCGTCTCGTCCACGAACCCGACGCGATCCGCGTCGCCGTCAAACGCCACGCCGAGCGCGCATTTTTCATCCCGCACCGTCGCCACCAAGTCGTTCAGGGTTTCGCGTTTCAACGGATTAGCTTCGTGATTTGGAAAGCTGCCGTCCGGGTCGAAATACATGGGCACGGATTCGATCCAGGGGAGTTTGGAGAGCAAGCGCGGCAGGACGCTCCCAGCCATGCCGTTGCCCGCGTCGATGGCGATTTTAGTCTGGGGCAGTTTGGCTGGCAGGTGCGCTTCATTGATCACTAAATCGACATAATGATCGAGCGCTTCGGGATCATCCACTACTTGGCCGGAACCTTGCGCCGTGGGTTTTGCGTCTTGCTCGAAAGCATCGCGCAATTCTTCCATCCCGCTCCCTTCGCCCACCGGAAGACAATCGCCGCGGACGATCTTGAAACCGTTATATTTGCCCGGATTATGCGAGGCCGTGACCATGATGCCGAGGTCGAAAGGTCGAGATTCGAATGTCGAATGTCGAATGTCGGAATCAGGGTTTTCAGCTTCGATATTCGACTTTTCATTCTGCGCCAGGCCGACCACAGCGTAGAACATCGGGGTGGAACATAGGCCAGCGCGCACCACGCCGACTCCTAAAAGAGTCAACTCTTGAATCAATGCCGACTCAAGCGCAAAAGAGGTGGTTCGCATGTCCCGTCCCACGAGCACGCGTTTTGGATCAAAGCGGGTGCAGACGGCCCGGGCCAAGCGGCGCGCAAACTCGGCATTGATTTGTTCCGGGGCCAAACCGCGGATGTCGTAAGCCTTAAAAAGCTGCTTTAGATTGGTCTCCATATTGACTGGACGAAAAAGACATTTTGGGCTATATTTTTAGCGTCTCAAGCTTAGCACTTCGTAACATAAATAACTATAATGAGAGAGTAGAAAGTAAAGGGTAGAGAGTAGCCAAACATCGGATTCTGGCTATCCTCTACATTCTACCCTCTACACTCTAATCTATATGATTTGGATCCTTGCCGTAATAGTCTTGATCGCTTTGTGGGCCGTCATTGCCTACAACAGTTTGATTACGCTCAAAAACCGGACCGACGAAGCCTGGTCAGATATCGATGTCCAGCTCAAACGCCGCTACGACCTGATACCCAACCTGGTGGAGACGGTCAAAGGTTACGCCGCACATGAGTCGCAGACGTTCGAAAAAGTCATCGCTGCACGGAGCGCCGCCATGAGCGCCCAAGGCGCGGCGGATAAGGGCGTGGCCGAAAACCAACTCTCGCAAACCCTGAAGAGCATCTTCGCTTTGTCCGAAGCTTATCCCGAACTCAAAGCCAACCAAAACTTCCTGCGCTTGCAGCAGGATCTGACCGATACCGAGGACAAGATCCAAGCCGCGCGGCGCTTTTACAACGGTAACGTACGCGACTTCAACACGCGCCTGCAGACCTTCCCCACCAACTTGATCGGGAGCACGCTCGGCTTCACCAAGCGCGACTTCTTCGAGATCGCCGAAGCGGAAAAAGTCGTGCCGCAAGTGAAATTTTAAGCAAGAGAGAAGAGAGTAGAGGGTAGAGAGTAGCCGGATGATTTCTGGCTACCATCTACTTTCTACTCTCTACCATCTAGCCATGTACTCCCAAATCGACAGCAACCGGCGCAAGTCCTGGTTGCTCATCTTCATCTTCACCGGGCTCTTAGTCTTGGCCGGTTGGGTTTATGGCTACCTCGTGACGAATCAGGGACCGGGCGGACTCATCTTTGCGCTCGCGATCTCGCTCGGCATGACGCTCATCTCGTGGTTTGCGGGAGATAAGATCGCGCTCCTGACGACCGGCGCGCAAGAGCTGACTGACCGCGCGCAATTCCCCACGCTGTGGAACGTGGTCGAGAATTTAGCCATCACCGCGGGGCTGCCGCGGCCGCGTATCTTCATCATCGAGGATCAAGCGCCCAACGCTTTCGCCACGGGACGCGATCCTAAACACGCCTCGCTCGCCGTAACCACGGGATTGTTGCTGCGCTTGGAACGTCCGGAACTTGAAGGCGTCATCGCGCACGAACTTTCGCACGTCGGCAACTATGATATCCGCGTCATGATGCTGGTCATCGTGCTCGTCGGCGCGCTCACCCTGTTAGGCGATTGGTTTTTGCGCGGCAGCCTGTTCGGCGGACGTCACGGCCGCGATCGCGAGAATGGCATCGGCTTCTTGGCCATCTTGGGCATCATCTTCCTCGTGCTCTCGCCGCTCTTGGGCAAACTCATGCAGCTCGCCGTCTCGCGCAGCCGCGAGTATCTGGCCGACGCTTCCGGTGCGCTGCTCACGCGTTATCCCGAAGGCTTGGCCCGGGCGTTGGAAAAAATCCGCGACACCGCGCTCCCCGTGCAACGCAATGCCACAGCCGTGAGTCATCTCTGGATCGCTAGTCCGGCGGCAGGCAACGGTTTCGGCGCTAAAATCTCGGGACTTTTCTCCACCCACCCGCCAATCGACGAGCGCATCGCCAGATTGCGGAAAATGGGAGATAATCTATAAAGCTAAATGACTAATGTCTAATTTCTAATGACTAATGACGGGTTTGATTTTAGACATTAAAAATTAGTCATTAGACATTAAATCGATTCCTCATGCTCTACCCCGACCTTATCGACCGCTTCACCACGCATCTGAAAGAGGCTTTGCAGAAAGCCCTGGGTTTTGCCGTGACCAACGGGCGCCAGCAAGTCGAACCAGGCGACTTGGTCGTCGGTTTGTTGTATGAAAAAGGTTCGATCGGCGGCGAAATCTTGCTCAAAGGCAACGTGTCTTTAGCCAAAGCCGAAAACGCCTTCCGCGGCACGCCGAGCAAAGCCGCGCCGCTCGCCACCCCCGACCTCTCCCCCGCGGTCAAACGCGTCATCGAAAAATGCGTGCTGACCGCGCACATCTTTGAACACAAATACGTGGGCACGGAGCATCTGCTTTTCGCCTTGCTCGAAGGCGGTTATCCGGAGGTCAACGCTTATCTCGAAGCCGCTGGTTTGAATTTGAATGCGCTCAAGGCCCAAGTCAACCAAGTCCTGAAGACGACCTCGCGCTTCCCCGAGCTCATGGCTGAACAAGAAACGGAAGAACCGGATATGCGCGTGGGCGAGATGCCTAAGACCGGCCTGCAGCGCTCCAACCGCCCCTCGGCGCTCGAGTCGTTCGCTCGCGAACTGACCAAGCCCGAGATCGCCGACACGCTCGACCCGGTCATCGGCCGCGAACGCGAGCTGTCGCGCGTCATCGAAATTTTGTGCCGCCGCACCAAGAACAATCCCGTGCTCCTGGGCGACCCGGGCGTGGGCAAGACGGCGATCGTCGAAGGCTTGGCCAAACGCTTGGCCGAAGGCGACGTGCCGGACGTGCTGCGCGGCAGACGGTTGCTCTCGCTCGACTTGGCACTCACCGTCGCCGGCACCATGTACCGCGGCGAGTTCGAAGCGCGGCTCAAGCAGATCATCGACGAAGCCAAAAATGACCCCAACGTCATCTTGTTCATCGACGAAGTGCACAACATCGTGGGCGCCGGTTCGACCACCGGTTCGCTCGACGCAGCCAATATCCTGAAACCGGCTTTGGCGCGCGGTGAGATCCGCTGCGTCGGCGCCACGACTTGGGCTGAATACAAAAAACATATCGAACCTGACGCAGCCTTGGAGCGGCGTCTGCAACCCATCGCGGTGGATGAGCCGACGGCCGAGGAGACGCTCACCATCCTGCGCGGCATCGAACCGTTCTACGCCAAATTCCACAAAGTAATCTACGCGCCCGACGTCTTGCCGACAGCGGTGCGCTTGGCCGAACGTTATCTGACCGAACGGCGCTTCCCCGACAAAGCCATCGATCTGCTGGACGAAGCCGCGGCCCGAGTCAATGCGCAACGCCGTTCAGGCGAACGCATGGAGCGCTTAGCCTCGCTCGAAGTCGCGTTGCGCGCCGCCGAAGAAGAAAAAGAAAACACCGTGAAGCAAGGCCGGCTCGAGGACGCCGAAAAGGCGGCCGTCAACATCGAGCGCTTGGGCAACGAATTAAAAAAACTTCAGGCCGCATACGAACGCAGCCGCGCCAAAGACGCCCCGTGCGTGACCGCGCTGGATGTCGCCACGGTCGTGGCGCACATCACCGGCGCGGAGCTCGGAGATATCCTGCAAAGCGAGCGCGAAGAGCTCAAAGCCTTCGAGGGCCGACTCAAAAAACACATCGTGGGACAAGATCAAGCGGTGCGCGCCGTGGCCGAAGTGGTCAACCGCTCGCGTTTGGGCTTGAACCATCCGGAGCGACCCAAAGCCGCGCTGCTTTTCGTGGGACCTTCGGGCACAGGCAAGACCGAGACCGCACGCCGCTTGGCGCAAGAGCTTTTCCGCCGCGACGACGCGTTGATCAAGATAGACATGACCGAGTTCTCGGAAGGCCACAGCTTGTCCAAACTCGTGGGCGCGCCCGCCGGCTACGTGGGCTATCGCGAAGCCAACAAACTCACCGACAACATCCGCAAGCGGCCGCATTGCGTGCTGCTCTTCGACGAATTCGAGAAGGCGCATCCCGACGTGCAGAATATCCTGCTCCAGATGCTCGAGGACGGCACTTTGAGCGACGCCACCGGCCGTCCCATCTCGCTGCGCCACGCTTATATCATACTAACCACCAATTTCGGCAACGACCGCCTGGCTTCCAAGACCGTGGGCTTCGGCCACGAGACGCAAGATTTCGCGGCGCTCATCGAGAGCGACGTCAAACAGCGCCTGCGCCCCGAACTCCTGAATCGCCTGGACCGCATCGTGGTCTTCCAACCGCTGGCGCTGGCCGACCTGCGTTCCATCTTGAAACAAGAGTTGGCGGAGATTTTCGGACGCGTGGCTACGGCCCAGCAGGTGGCGGTCTCGGCGGGCGACGACGTGCTCGAGTGGCTGCTCTCCCGTCCCCTGGCGCCGGAAGAAGGCGCCCGCGCCGTGCGCCGTCTGGTGGAACGCGAAATCACGAGCTTGATCGCCAGCCTGCTCTCAAGCAATCCTCAAAAGAAAAAAATCCGAATAAAAGCGGCCGGCGGTAATCTGAAAACGCTTTAGACATTAGAAATTAGTCATTAGACATTCCCTCCTCTCCCCTCGCCCCTTATGGCCTCTGTGCAAGACCTCTACAACGAACATCAAAACGCGGACAGTCTGTTGCGCGGACTGGATGAAGTCTCGGGGGCTTTGAATCCGCGCGGCGGGAAGAAAGTCGACCAGGACAAGATCAAAAATCAAATCAAGGACATGGCGGTGCAAATCCGCGATGCGGCTTATTTGAATACCGACAATCCGGAGATCCAGGATCTGGCGCGCCTGACTTCGAACTTCCTGGGACCGCGCGACATCAAACCCGGAGCGGTCAAAGGCTTCTTCAACACCCTGGGTAAATGGAAGATCGAGCGCGACGTAAAATTCCAAGACCGGCTCAAACTCGCGCAAACCGGCGAGACGACACAAAAACCCAAAGCGGCCGAAGTTTCAAAACCGCAACCTAAAGTCGATGAGGTTGAACTCAAACGCGCAGCCACGGAAAAAGAACAAGCTGTACAGGCCAAAACTCAAGTCGAAAAAGCGCAGGTGCAAGAAGAAGAAGAAGAGGAAATTGAAATAGAACAAGCAACAAGCAACAAGCAACAAGCAACCAAAATCGAAAGTCGGCAAACGGCGGTCGGTGAGTCGGTGAGTGATGAGTCGAAAGTCGAGGCTGAACAAGCAGCAAGTAGCGAGCAGCAAGTAGCAAGTGGATTGGAACAAGCAGCAAGTAGCGAGCAGCAAGCAGCAAGCAGATTGGAACAAGCGACCAGCGACCAGCGACCAGCGACCAAAGAAGTCGAAAGCGGAGCGGAGCGGAGCGCGCCGGAGACGCAACGGGCGACGGCGTCGGTTGCGCCTGTCGCTTTGAACCGTCCGGCTCCAAGTGCAGCACCGACCGCTCCGTCCGTTCAAGTCCAAACGTCATCCAAAATCGAACGCGCCTCGACGCGGCATGTCGCCGCGCCTGCGGCTGAACGGGCAGCGGGAACGACGGCTGCGCCAGCGGGAGTCGTAAGCGCCGGGGCGGCTGCCGTCGGTGCGGCGTTTGCGGTCGGCGCGGCGCAAGCCACGACCTGGCTTGAAGCGCATCAAAATCTCTCGCCCGAGCAGCTGGTGACGCAGGCGCGCAGCGAGCTAGGCGGTCGCGGCGCAGGCGTGAGCGAGGCTGCTTTCCAAGGCCGCGGCGAAGTCGCCCGCGTCCACGCACAAAATTTGGGATTTGCGCGCGGTTTGAGTTCAAACCTGACCGGACGCGCCAGCCGCGACGCGAGTTGGCAAAACGCGGCACAAAGCGTCACCACGCTCGCGACCGGTCTGCAAAACCAAACCATCAGACTCGAAGCGCCGGGCGAAGCGGAAACTTTTTCGTTCACCCCCGAAGAAACGGCTGCGTTCGAAACCATGCCGGAGATCCCGCATCAAGTGCGGGATGACAGGGGGGTTATGCGGGATGACAGGGGGATGGTGCGGGGTGACGGAACGAGAGGAACCGTCCCCGAATCTTCCGCCCTTCCCGCCTCTTCTTCTGTCATCCCCGCGAAAGCGGGGATCCAGACCTCGGCTCGAAAAACCCCGGACAGAAAACCTCGAACAGGGTCTCGCTTTTCCAAATCCCCTCTGGCCCCAGGTCAAACCATCCAGAGCCCGATCACCCAGTTGCCTTATGCCCCGCAAGGTTCGGGCGGAGTCGCGGCTTCGTCAGACGGCATCGGTCCTGACTACAGCGCCCAAACTAGCCGCGACGAAGTCCGTCCTTCGCCATTGGACGAAGCCTCAAACTTCCCACCCGGAGCCATGGCACAGGGTGAGACAGTCCCCAACCCCATCTACGGCGGCGAGGAACAAGGAGAAGTCGAGTTCACGGGCGGTGGCGTCATGGATCAGACTGACGTCGCGGCGCGTTTCCAAAGCCAACAAGCTGCGGAGCGTCGCCGTCTCGAACAATTCGCCGGGGCGGGTTTCTTAGGCGCAGTCGGCGCAAGTTTAGGTCTGGGCGCCGAAGAGGAGGAAGAAGGCGAAGAGGAAGAAGAGACGGAAGAAGAGGAGGGCGAGGAAGCCGGCGCGCAGGGCCAACCCAAACAAAAATCCCGCGTCGAGCAAGAGTTGGAAGATCGCGCGCAAAAATTCATCGAAGATAAATTCAAGGACGTGACCAAAAAGGCCACGGAAAAAGCCGCCCAAAGAGGCGGCCAGCAAGCAGCGGAAAAAGCCGCGCAGCAAGCGGCGCAGAAAAGCGCCCAAGCCGCGGCCAAGTCGACAGCCGCCACGACGCGCGCCGGTCTTGAGATTGGCGAAGCGGTCAATACGCCGGACACCATCGGCATCACCCTGCTCCTCATGATCCTGCAGATGAACGTGCAGATGATCTACAAGTACCTGGTGCTCAAGAGCAAAAAAGCGCTCGGCGTCCCGAACGCCGAAGGCGTACCCGGCATCGGCAAAGCCGAGGAGCTCGTCAACAATTTCACGGAACAGACTTTTGTCGAGGACGTAATCACGATTTTCCTGGACTGCATGATCGCCGCCAACATGTGCCTCATGCCGCCCCAGTGCATGTGCATCATCCCGATCATAATCATCATCGTAATCGTCGCCGGCACGGTCGGCGTGAGCGCTTTGCAGGACATCTTAAAAACGATGTGATTTCGGAGTATACTGGCGGCACGGAACACAGAACGTAATCCATGGTTCTTAAGCTGGTTGCCAATTTTATCATCCCGACCTTGAGCCGGAACCTCCGATGGATCCCGGCTCGCGCTGCTGCTTGGCCGGGATGACAGAAAAAGTCAGGATATCTGGCTACCATCTACAGACAGGGCGCATGGCATGCGCCCCTACTCTCTACTGTCTACCCTCTTGTAATTATGACCATTTCCGAGCGCACCAAAAAGATACTCTTCGTGGTTTTTTTCGTCCTGTTTTCCTTGGGCATGGGCTATGCGCTCTACCTCATGTTCTTCCGTGCCCAACTGCCCGGCGCGCCCCAGCCTACGCCGGAGGAATTGGCGGGACAGCTGCCCCAAGCCGGTGCGGGCAAACCCGCGGCCGGACAGCCGACGCCCGGAGCGCCCGGCGAGTTGCCTGGCGCGGAAGCGGTCCCGGGCGAAGAAGTGGCGCCGAGCGGACCATCCAAAATCCAACTTTTGCATGACGGCATCACCCAAGCCGTGAGCGCCAAACCCGAAGGCGACGGCGCGCGCTTCTACAATCCCGAAGACGGGCGCTTCTACAAAGTCACGACCGACGGCACGATCACGCTCATGGGCGACAAGCAATTTTTCAACGTGGATAAAGTCGACTGGGGCAACCGCACCGACCAAGCCATCATCGAGTTCCCCGACGGCTCCAACCTGCTTTACGATTTCCAAAAAAAGGAACAAGTCACGCTGCCCAAGCACTGGGAAGATTTCCAATTCTCGTCCGAAGATGACCGCATCGCCTCGAAGAGCATCGGCCTGGATCCGGATAACCGCTTCCTCGTCGTGTCCAACGCCGACGGCACCGACGCCAAAGCCATCGAAGCGCTGGGCGCCAACGCCGATCGGGCACACGTCGCCTGGTCGCCGGACGGCCAGATCATCGGCTGGGCCAATACCGGCGATCCGCAACCCGAGAATCAGGAAGAGATCATCATGGTCGGACAAAACCACGAAAATTTCCGCTCCATCATCGCGCCCGGCCGCGGCTTTTTGCCCAATTGGTCGCCGAGCGGCAAAAACATCTTGTACAGCACGTATAACATCGACACGGCCAACAAACCCGCGCTCTGGATTTCCTCCGGCGACACCGCGACCCTGGGCGCCAACCGCCGACCTTTGAGCCTCAACACCTGGGCCGACAAATGCACCTGGGCGAGCGACACTGAACTTTATTGCGGCGTGCCGCAAAGCATGCCGGACAACGCCGGGCTCCTGCGCAGCGACTTCTCGACTTTGCCTGACGACATCTATCGCGTAGACGTACGCGCCGGCAGCGTGACCAAACTCAATCTCCCCGACCTCACCCATCCGATAAAAAATCCGGTGCTCAACAAAGATCGCGACAAACTAATCTTCTCCGACGCGCAAGACGGCAAGCTTTACAGCTATGATCTTAAATAAACCAAGTAGCTGGTATCTGGTAGATAAACCGAGTAGCTGGTATCTAGTAGCTAGTAGCTAGTATTTTCCGGACATACCAGCTACTAGCTACCAGCTACTAGATACTAGTTACTTAATTCCCCTATGAACCGTGAACGCGCTTTGATCCTCGGCTTGATCCTGCTCATCTTCTTGGGCTTGAGTTCGTTTTTGGTCTACCGCGCGGTGCTCACCACGCGCGACACTTTCAAGGCCGGCGCGCCGACCGTCTTGCTGCGCAACTTCACGGTGCCGGCCAACATCCCGCTGTCGCAACTCCGCCCGCCTGCGCTCTACCCCGCCGACCAGATGCGCTTCGGCAGCGTGACTTCGGTCGCCTCGATCGTCCTGTTCGGTGATTATTACTGCGTCAATTGCAAGACGCTGGAAAAAACCATTTCCACGCTGCTGCCTAAATATAACGGCAAGGTCAGGTACATTTGGCGCGACATGGTCAAAGACGACGGCAAGGCGCTGGATGCGGCGCTCTTCGCTTACTGCGCCGGTCTGCAAGGAAAATTCTGGTCCGCGCACGACGCGCTCATGAACGACCGCCCGTCGGAATTCCTCATCTCCGCCATCGTCTCGCAACTCAACCTCGATCGCGGCGCCACCAGCGATTGCCGCCTCAATCCTTCGTCCAAGAATCTGATCAAGCGCGACTCCGATCTGGCGCAAAGCGACGGCGTGACTTCGACGCCCATCTTGTTCGTGGGGACGCGGGCCTTCGGAGCCGACGTGACGAGCCAACAGATCCAAGACGAGCTGGATGCTTACCTCAAACTTTGATATGCGCCAGGCCACAGGACGCGCGGTGCGATATGCGGCGGCTTTGCTCCTGCTGGCCGTGTTTTTGCCGACCGGGACGGTCCTGGCCGCCTGCTGCAAATGCCAAGATCCGAACAACGCCAGCCAAACGATTTGCCTCAAGACCACGGGCGCGTGCGGAAACCTGAAGACGCTCGGCGCCACGAATCCGGACGTGGTCGGACTCACTTGCCAGGGCGAACTGGGCGAGGGTGAGTGCCGTTTGATCGAACAAGGAGGGTTGTGCGGCGTGCTGTCCGATGCCACGGGCTACAGCAAAACGGCCAACTCGAGCGGCGTGATCGTACCCAAACTCAACGCGGATATCGGCGTCGCTTTCACCAAAGCCAACACCGCTGGCGGACTGGTCAAATCAGCCAACATCGGCGAATACATCTCGACCATCTATAAAGTCTCCATCGGTCTGGCCACCATCGCCGCGGCCATCATGATCGTCTACGGCGGATTTCTGTACGTCTTGGGCGGCACGCTGCAATCCATCCAATCCGGCAAGCAAAAAATCAAGAATGCGATCATCGGCCTCATCCTCATCTTTTCTTCCTATACCATTTTGAACCTGGTCAATCCGCAACTCACGGGCTTGAGCATCATCAGCATGCTCAAAGGCGAAGCCATATCCGATCCTACTTTGGCCAAAAAAATCTCCGATGACTTCGCGCGCAAGACGATTTCGGACGAAGAAGAAGCGGCGCCAGAGGAACGCGCAGGTAAAACCATCCCGCCACCCACTACGCCCGAAGCCGGCGGTTCGCCTACGCAAGCACTAACAGCAGCTCCTTTAGAAGGCGCCGCAGGTACTCCACCACCGACGCCCCAAGGCGCAATAGCTACCGACCCCTACGGCAACCGCATCTACCAAAACGCTTGCCCTGGCGAGATGGTACGTATCCCCTACAGCGAAAAATATGAGCAGGTGACGAAAAAACATGTGGCACCATTCTGCATCGACCAGTACGAAGCGCCCAACCGAAAAGGCGAGAAGCCGTACATAGTGAATGAGTGGGAAGCAGAATGGTATTGCACTTCAATCGGCAAACGACTCTGCACCAATTCCGAATGGGTGCGGACGTGTTTGGGACCAAAAGCCGCAAACACATACGGCTATGGACCAAAATTCATCGTAGGCTTGTGGGTGACCGCAGGCAATGACCCGGACGATCCTAGGTGGTACGCCACTAAAAAAGGCGGCGATAAACCTGCCCCGTGCAACTATGACACTCCGGCTAAAGGTTCGCCCGATTGGGGAAAACTGGCCGCCTACGGGCCAAAAATCGCCAGCGAAAGCATATTGAACGAAAACAATCCAAAGCTAAGTCAAGTCGCTTATCCTAAAACTGGTAAGACTTACGGGGATTTGCGTAAAGCCGCATTAGCCGAGATCGATAGACTGAACGGATCTGAAACCAGCGGCAAGCGTCCGGATTGTATGACCGATGAGGGCGTCTTCGACATGTCGGGTAACGTCGCCGAATATACAATTAAAGATAATTTTTTCAACATGACTTCCGATCAGCGCATCGCCAAAGGGCAGGTCACTGGCGCAGCGAAACCGTGGAACTGGAACGGTTTTTATTGGGCTCCGATCACGCACCAAGCCGAGACCAAGGCTGAACCCAAATGCACATTCACGGCCGGCGGACCACATGCTGCCGGCTCCGGCTGGCGCGATTACGCCAACGGCTTCCGCTGCTGCGTGAGTTTGCAGGAATAGAAGAATAGAAAATAGAAGGTAGAGAGTAGAGGGTAGCCGGAATAAAAAAAATGTCATCCTCGAGCGCAGCGAAGGATCTTCCTATACCTTAAGGAATTGGAAGATTCTTCGGCCGTCAGACGGCCTCAAGAATGACACTTTATTTTTTTGGCTATCCTCTACCCTCTACTCTCTACCTTCTAGCTAGCTATTTTTTCCTTTCCGGCGTGGGCGGGAAGACGCAACGGAAGCAGTCGAGGCCGTACACTCCACCGTAGTCGAAGTGCCACAGCTCTTGGCACATGCGGCGGAAACCGGCCTGGGCCATGATGTCTTGCAAGATAAAAACGTTGTTCACGCCTAAAGACTTGGCGACTTCCACCTGCTGGTTCAAACCGACCGGGGTAAGCGGCATTTCGTAATCGCCATCGAGTTTGGACAGCATGACATCGACCGCGACTCCGGAGTTGTGGGGCGAACCTCCGGGCGGCGTTAACCCGCCCAATGATCCGGATTTGACCCGTTGGCAAAATGCCATTTTATGCAACGCAAATGTACGGCCGGCGTCCACGATGCGCAGATAATAGCCTTTGGATTTGGCGATCTGCCCTGCTTTGAGCAGTGCCGCTTTGACTTCAGGCCGCAAGAAAATCCCTTCCGGCGCATACGCCCCCTGTCCTGAAAGTTTACATTTAGGAAAGCATGGTCGGCCGGATAGAAAAATCCCAAACTGCTCGATTTGTGCTCGCGCCTCGTCGGTTTTCACAGCGCCCACCGCCCGTTTCGCTCCGGGGAATTCCGCGAAATTCGCGAGCTTGGTGACGTCCGGAAAGTTGTCCGGCAGCTCGTTTGAATCTTGAGTACAATATTTGTTGGCGCAATCTTCCTTTGAACCGCACTTAGCTCTAGTCGTGGTGTAAGTGTATGGACTTGAAGCACAACCTTCGTTGCCGTATTTATCCGTGACGCCCCAAGGTATCGGCGTCTTGCCCTCTCCGGCCGTGCTGCCCTTCGGTATATCGCCTCCCTGAATCGCCCCACCTTCAGGCGCTGGCGCTCCTCCTGCCTGGGACGTCGGCCCCTCTGGCACAGGCGCCGCTGCCGCCGTTCCGCCTTTATTCACTTCGGGAACGATTTTTTGCAGCGCCGACGGACCCAGGACTTTATTAGCTTTGGGAATATTTTTGGTATCCACATCTGCGGGCGTGGTATCGCCAGCAGCCATGATGGCCAAGACGTGCGGACTGATTTGTTCGATCTGCAACGGCTTGAGGTTGGTGAGTTGCGGATTCAGAATCTGCAACAGGGCGTAGCCGCAGAAGAGCAGCACCAAACCCACAATCGCGTCGGTGATGATTTGTTTGGCCCGCGTCACGTCGGACAAAGTCGAACCCACGATATACCTGAACCCGCCCCACACCAGCATGACGGCCGCGGCGATGATGCCGACGCCCAGCGCCAGACGATAGATTTCGCTGATGAAAATCGCCAGGAACGGGATCGACAGGGTCTTGCCTTGTTGCACGATCGGATACTTGCTCAAATCAAGCGACGGCAAGCTGGCCAGCTTGGGGATGAAATAAGCCGCTTGTGCCTGGAGATGCGGGAAGATGAAGATGGCGCCCGCGCACAACGCCAAAACGCCGATCCATGAGCGTCTGGACAAAAATCTGAAGCGGGATTTTGAGTTTTTCATCCTATGGAGTAATTTTACCATATTAAACGGATATGACGACACAACCCTACGCTTGCGCCAAATGCGGCGCGCAATCCCTCAAATGGACCGGCCGCTGCTTGGAATGCGGCGCTTGGGGAAGCTTGAAGGAAGATGAGGAAGGAGCGGATTCCAAATTCCAAATTCCAAATTCCAAATTCTCGGCCAAGGCTGGGAAATTGCAAAGTTTCGGGCAAGAGACGGCGAGCCGCGGCAAGGTCGCGAGTACGCTTTTGCCGGCGCTCGACCTGGTCTTGGGCGGCGGGCTGGTAGGTGGATCGGTGACGCTGATCGCCGGCGAGCCAGGCATCGGCAAATCAACTTTGATCGCCCAAGCCGCACTGGCGTTGGCCAAGAACGGAAAAAAAGTGATTTATGTCACGGGCGAAGAATCACCGGCGCAAGTCCACAAGCGCTTGTCGCGTTTGGCCGATCCCCTGCCCGCCGGTCTGGTTTATCTGGATGAGACTGACGCGGCGGCCATCGCGGCTACGCTGGCCAGCGAAAAACCAGACCTGCTGATCGTCGATTCGGTGCAGACCGTGCGCGCGCCTCAAGCCACCGGCGAACCGGGCAGCGTGTCGCAGGTCAAAGCCGGAGCCGCGCTCTTGACCGAGGCGGCCAAGCGCACGCATGCGCCGGTTTTGCTCGTGGGACAGGTCACCAAAGACGGCGACGTGGCCGGTCCGCGCATGCTCGAACACATGGTGGACACGGTGTTGTATCTCGAGGGCGACCGCGAACATCGTTATCGAATTCTGCGCGTGCTCAAGCACCGCTTCGGACCGACGGATGAGACTGCGCTGTTCGCCATGACCGAACGCGGACTTGAACCGGTCGAGGATCCGTCGAGCGAGCTGTTGCGCGACCGCGCGCAGGATGTCCCGGGCTCGGCCGTGGCCTGCTTGATCGAAGGCCATCGTCCCATGCTCATCGAAGTGCAAGCGCTCATCTCTTCCGCGGGCTACGGCACGCCGCTACGCCGTGCCACCGGCATCGACAACGCGCGTCTCGGCATGCTGCTCGCCGTGCTGGCGCGCCGCGCCGGAGTGAACGCACTGGACAAAGACGTCTACGCCAACGCCGCGGGCGGGATAGATGCGCGCGACCCCAGCGTGGATCTGGCGCTCGCCGCGGCCATCGCCAGCGCGGTCAAGAATGCAGCGCTGGAAGCCAAAACCATCTTCATCGGCGAAATCGGCCTAGCCGGCGAGCTACGCCCAGTCGGTATGCCGGAATTGCGCCTCAAAGAAGCCGCGCGACTTGGTTTCAAGCGCGCCATCATCCCCAAAAGACAAGACAAAAATGCTCCGACGGGCATGGAGGTCGTCCCAGCTGCCACGCTATATGAAGCGTTGCAGAAGGCGGGGGTCATTTAAAAAAGCACCCCCCCCTCTGTCATCCTCCGCTTCTCCCTCTCTGTCATCCTCCGCCTCCCTCTCTGTCATCCTCCGCGAAAGCGGGGGATCCAGAGAGAAAAATTCACTTTGGATTTGTTCTCTCTCTGGATTACCCGGTTGAACCGGGTAATGACAGGGGGTTTTTCAAGGTCTGGATTACCCGGCCGCGCCATGTTCTACGTGGTTGAACCGGGTAATGACAGGGTTGTTTTTTGTCATCCCGCACTTGACCACGTAGAACGTGGCGCGGTGCGGGATCTCTGATTTTTGATTTATTCCCGATGCGTCGTCTCTCTTAACTCCAGAATGCGACGACGGATATCTTGATGTTTTTCGAGTTCCGCGTCGCCGTCCAAAATTTCCTTCGAGACTTCCCGCGCCGCAGCCATGAGGACTAAATCATCCGGCCGCGCGGTCTTGAAGATGGGTGCGCCGCTTTGTTCTGTGCCCAGGATGTTGCCGGCGCCGCGCAATTTAAGATCAGCTTCCGCGACTTCGAAACCATCGTCTGTGCGTTCCAAGACGCGCAGGCGTTCCCCCACTCCCGCATCTTCGCTTGCCGCGAGCAGGCAATAGGATTGGAGATTGGAACGCCCCACGCGGCCGCGCAATTGGTGCAGTTGCGCCAGACCAAACCGCTCCGCGCCTTCTATCAGCATGACCGTGGCTTGCGGCACGTCCACGCCGACTTCAATCACGGTCGTAGCCACGAGCACATCGATAGCGCCGCTCACGAACTCGCGCATGCGTTCGTCTTTGTCTTTGGCCGGCAATCTGCCGTGCAGCACGCCGATGCGCAAACCGCGCAACGGTCCCTTTTGCAACCGCTCGGCTTCGGCCTCGACGCTCTTGACGCCCAACTTGTCCGACGGATCGATGAGCGGGCAGACCACGAAAGTCCGATGCCCCAGCGCCGCCTCGTCCATGATTCGCGAATACGCCTCATGCCTCCCCTCTTCGCCCTGGCATAAACGCGTCAGGATGCGCGGGCGGCCTTTGGGTTTTTCGCGGATGACCGAGACTTCGAGGTCGCCCAAAAAAGTCAGCGCCAACGAACGCGGGATAGGCGTCGCGCTCATGGATAGGAGATGCGGCACTTTGCCGTCTGGTCTTGAAGCGACCAAAAGCGCCTCACGTTGCGCCACGCCGAAACGGTGTTGCTCATCCACCACCGCCAGCGCCAAATCAGGCGGCGCTTGGCCACGCTCAAGCAAAGCATGCGTGCCCACCGCCACGATGCGTCCCCGCGCCAAACGCTCGCGCGCTTCGTCGGCGGAAAAGACATGTTCCTCGCCGCCGCCGAAGAGGATGCGTGAGTTTGAAGTCAAAAGCATGACCGGGATCTGGTGCGGCTCGAGGAAGCGGCGCAATGTCGCCGCATGCTGCTTGGCCAGGATGTCGGTCGGCGCCATGAGCGCAGCCGAAGCGTCGGTCCTGAAGACCAGCGCCGCCAGCATCGCCGCCACCACGGTCTTGCCGCTCCCCACGTCGCCCTGCAAAAGTCGCCGCATGGGACGCGGAGATTCCAAATCCTTGACCGCCGCCCAAACCGATTTTTTCTGATCCGCCGTAAGCTCGAAAGGCAAACTGGCGGCGAATTTTTTGGCGAAGGGCTCGTCGAATTTGATGGCCGGCGCCCCGGCGGTATCAGCCTCCAGACGCGCCAAACGCAACGCGAGTTGGTATAAAAAGAGTTCGCCGAAAGCAAAACGCCGTCTGCCCCGCTCGGCTTGCTCCAAAGATTCGGGATGATGCACGTCGCGATAAGCTTGCGGCAGCTGCGGCAAATCGAGGCGCTCAAGGATTTTGCCCTCCAACCATTCATCCGGAAATTCCGCTTCGTCCAACGCCGCGCGCATGACTTTGCGGATGGTCTTCTGCGTCAGCGGACCGCTCAACGGATAAACCGGCGCGATGTTGCCGGCGGCCAAAGTCTCGGCCGTGGCCGGTTCCCACAACGGCGAAGTAAAGCCGCGGCCGAAGCGCGGGCGCTGCGTGACGCTGCCGGAAAGATAAATCTCGTCGTCCGCCTTGAGCTGCTTGGGCAGCCACGGTTGATTGAACCAAGTCACGCCGATCTCCCCCGTCTCGTCATACACCACGGCTTTGATGATGACGAAGCGGCGGCGAAAAGTCGGCGCCTGCTTAATCTCCTTGATCTTGGCTTTGAGCGTGACCGGCTCGTTCAAAGTCAGCTGGTTTATCTTGAGCAAACGCGAATAATCGTCATACCGCCGCGGCATCACATCCAAAAGCTCCCCTACCGTCGAGACGCCAAGCGCACCCAAAGCCCGCCGCTCCCGCGCCGTCACGCCCCGAACAAAGGTCGAGGGATCATCCCACTTAAGCATGTGCCTAGCGTACAAAAATAGAACGGAGATGGCAATGCGACCTTATGGTTTACAGTACTGTTTGAGATATCCGGTTATTCGTTCAACTTGTTCTTGGTTCTGGTAATACCCGTTCCGGCGCAAAATCGCGTTATTGATCCAATCGGATTTTACGACCATCACATTCGTTCCTGACAACGGTTTCATGCCGAATCTCATTTTCGCCTTGGAACTTGAAAAGACGATAAAGGGCTGCACAGGAACAGGAATCTTTAATCCGAGATCCTGCTTCAAAACTTTTTGAATATCATGGGCCTGGCTACAAACTTGTTTTATAAAATCTTTTTCGAACTCTTTACCATATCTTCTCAATCGACCATCTACAAAAAATACTCTGCCCCAATGCGATTTAACCTCAATCACAGCAATGCCTTGAGAGTCCACGACCAAAAAATCAATGTTTCCAAATTTATTAAGGCAGAGATTCTTTAGGACATTGATGTGCCCAGGGAGTTTAGCGAGAAGCTCACCCACTTTCTTTTCTCCAACCGCACCCTGAATAAAATTGGACGCAGGATTTAAAGTTTTATAAGCAAGAAACAAAGATATAAATTCCAGCAAAATCCAGTAATAATTAGTTGAATGTGAGTAGATGGAGGCAAAAGATAAATATGCAAAGACAAACATCAAGATAAAGAACAGTATTCCTATAATTAATCTCGGTAACACCCTTTGTTTTGTATATTTATTCATCGCTAGATACAGTTTAGCACTTATTAGAAAAAAACCGATGTTTCCATCAAGTTGCTTCTGAGTCTGGCACTGACATTCAAACGCAAAACCGCCCTTTCGGGCGGCTTTGCTGGTCGCGCTGCATAAACCGTGACTCCGTTTACAAGGAAAGTTTCAACTTTTCACCACTCACCTTAATGGTTAACTCATATCTCGTATAATCTACTATACACAGCATATGAGATTGCACATTTACCGCCGCGACCCACGGATCAAGAATATCCCCCAGAACCTCTGGTCTCTCTTCAATCATGATGATGAATTGAAGAGTCATTGGATTGTGAGGAGCGGCTCACGATACGCGAGCGTTGGGATACTTGAAGCGTTCGGCGCTAATTACCTCTGCGAGTACGTCAGCGCGCATCGAAAGAGCAAAGCTATCATCTCTCAACACGCGTGTCACTTCTTGAATCACGAGAGCGTTCGGCATGTTCTCGCTAGATTGTTTTGATTTGCTCATAATGCGAAAGGTGAAAATCAGGAAGAGTCAGATCGTGACCATACTGACCGATGGACGGATCGGTTTTCCTTCCATGAAAATCAGATCCGCCAGTATAATGGAGTCCCTTCTCCGTAACTATTTTTTCTATCAAAGAAATCTGTTCATTCGAAGTTTTACTATGGTACATTTCGATCCCCGTCATTCCAATCCGAATCAAATCTTTCATACGCACCTCATCGAGCGGCTTTGTAACCACGCTTACCGATACGAAGGGATGCGCAATAATCAAATCCTGTGCCACCCCTTTAAATTTTTCAACGATCCATTCTGCAGTGACGCCGCTTCTTTCCACGGCGCAAGATTTGCCTGGCGCTTGGTATTCGAAAAAGATGTCCTCGGGAATAAGGGGTTTCCCGTGCTTTTTAATAAACAGGCCTTGGTTCACGCGGTTTGCGCAGATATCAAGAGCGAGAGTTAGAGTCACCGGTTGTTTTTCGACTGGAAGCAAACCGTCCGTGATTTCAAGGCCCTCCGTGCGAGAAAGCTCAATTGCTTTTTTCATCTCTTCAATCTTTTGATCCCGAACAAGCTCATTACGTTCCTTCAGGATTTCGACTGCCCGATCAATGTCAAAATCTAAGGCGAGAATATGAACCTCGTTTTCATCATACTTCACTGAGAGCTCAACCCCGGGAACCACTGTAATGCCAGAACCATTAAGGCACATCCCCAGTTCTCGGGTACCGTCAACCGTATTATGATCGGTGAGGGCGCAGAGACTTAATTTTTCAGTTTTGATCATTTCTGCAAGTTCCGGGACAGATAATTTTCCGTCTGAATACGTTGAATGGAAATGAAAATCAAATTTATTCATAGAGATGCATTATTATACTCTCTTATAAAAGAATCTATTACTCGATCTCACGCAAAAACGACCCTTTTGGATCGTTTTTGTTGGTCACAATCGTACTGCACAAATCTCGCACGCTTTGAGGCATGTGGGTCTGCCGATACGAAGTTGTCATGGCGGAGAGAGAGGGATTCGAACCCTCGCGCCGGCTTTAAGACCGACCTAGGAGATTAGCAATCTCCCCCCTTCAGCCTCTTGGGTACCTCTCCGAGTTTTGAATCTGGATTCCCGCTGGAGTTCACCCCCGCAAAAGCGGGGGCGGGAATGACAGGCTTTGCGGGGCAAGATTAGCAGCCAAAAGAGGAATAGACAAGGCTTTTAACCGGGTTTGCGTGAAAATGGTATAATCTCCGCGTATGGCCTATTCAAAAGAGTTTTTGGCGGAATTGGCGCAAGCCCAGGATGTCTTCGTCTGGGAGATGCCGGCGTTCGAGTATCATGAGCGCCATCCCAAGTGGTATATCTGGATGGCCCTCGTGGCCTTGGCCCTGGTCGGATATGGGATTTATACGTCCAATTACATGTTCGCTTTCATCATCCTGCTCACCTCCATCATCCTGGTCTTGGCGGGGAATGAGAAGCCGCAGTCTGCGCTGGTGCAGATCGGCACCAATGGAGTGACGGTGAACGGGCGCTTCTATCTTTACGACCAGCTGAACGACTTCGCCATCCTATATCAGCCGCCGGAGACCAAGGTTTTGTACCTCCAACCCAAAAACGCCTTGAAACCGCGTTTGAGATTGACCCTGGAAGACGAGGATCCCGTCGCCGTGCGGAATCACCTTAAAAAATACCTAGAAGAGGACCTGGACTTGCGCGAAGAGCATTTTTCTGATATATTCGCGCGGTTCCTAAGACTGTAAAAAGGAAGAAAAATGCGGCCGTAGCTCAGCTGGATAGAGCGCCTCCCTGCGAAGGAGGAGGTCAGACGTTCGAATCGTCTCGGTCGCACCACGTAAAAGCAGCTCCACAAGAGCTGTTTTTACGTATGAGTCGGAAACGCACACGACTTCATGTAGAATTTATTTAAGTACACGGAGTGGCTTGACCAGCATGGAAATATTTGATAAGACCCTCACGGAGGTGGACCTTGCACAAAGCGTTAGAATCAGCCCCGGCGGTCATCAGAAAATTAGCCGAGATCGAAGCTCGATTCACGAGCCGCGGAATCAGCGCCGACAATGAATATATGGAGCAAGATTCGGCCGGCGGATTCTTCGTCGTGCACGAAGCTCGGAAGGACGACCTCGTCCTGATCTGGAGTTTTTCCTTTAGCAATCCAGATTTCATTGACGTAGCGGGTGACGACGAGGATTGCGTGATAGCTATCGTCTCGCTCAATCGTAAGAAGGGCGAGACTCAAGAGATGATCCTAGACCTGACATATTTCGCCGACGAGGGCGGCCACTGGCAAGTCGAGCACCTGGCGAACGACGAGCTATTCAAGCGTTTGTCACGGGAAGAACAGACGCTATCCCTTATCTTCGACGCGGAAATCCAGGACCCGGAAGCTTTCCAAATCGTCGACATAATGGCCGACATCTTCACCAGGTCATTCTCGACGGCACCCATGGCCTAATGAGACTCTTTGCCGCTCAAGTTCATTCTTGAGCGGCGTTTTTTAATATTCTTGATTCGTCTCACGGTTATCGCGTTTGCCATAAAAAACAGCGCCACGAATCAATGTGGCGCCAAGCACGCATGCGGCTCACTGCTGTCGCGTGAGTTCCCAGAACTCTTCAAGCGTGAGGAACTTGAGTTCACGACATTCCGCGCCGCCGTTCGAGGCAAAAGAACAATCTTCCGCCGTCGCCCCGCGCGCGAGATGGAAAACCGGTTCGATCATGGAAGGAAGCGGCGGCAAGTCGGTGCAATGGCCGTACCTGGCTCTCTCGCCCCCTTCGAGATCAAAGATCTTGGACAAGCGCCTGGCGCGCTCGGGATCCAGCCTCCAGCCGATCAAGTACGCAACCGCGCTTTCCGCGCGATCGTCGTCCATCTGTTGCAGACAGTAGGTCGTAGGCACGCGTCGCGGATCGGTCATGGCGCAATCCGTCGTTCCTCCGCTGCGCAATCGTATCCTGCAGCCCGGCGGCGTCTTGCGGTAGCCCAGGGCGGCCAGATCCGCATCCCACAAGATCTTCAACCTCGGTTCCAGACAGACATGCGTCGCTTCATGGATTGCCGCGCTTTCAAGCCAGGTGCAAGGCAGGAAACCGCGGCACATGCTGCTCGTGTCGAAGCTGGCCGGAAAAAGTTCGAAGCGGTTTTGCGGCGGAACCTCGCAGCCACGCATGAAATCACCGCTCTTGTCATTGTGCTGGTTTTCCGCCAACAACTGGACGCTCTTCAGCGTGAATAATGGCTTCTCCCGCAAGCATCCCCAGAAGATCGCCAGAGCTTTGACCAGCTCATTGAGCCGATGATCCGGAATTATTTCGCCGAAGGAGTGAAAGCTCACATCCACGCCCGGCGCGACCATGAGCCGACTGCTCTGAATCGGATTCCCGCAAACCAAGGGATTCAAGAACCAATAACGCTGCAAGAGATCCTGCTCGATAGCCCTATCTTCATCGGCCCCTTCGTCGAGCACGAGCCTGATTTCCCCGACCTGAACCGGCTCATCCGGCTCCAGGATCGTGCACTTCACCACATGGACTCCGAAAGACATCTGCGCTATTCGCATTTCATCCTCGCCTGAAAAGGACCAAGTAGCTCGTTAAGGATTATAGTATCCGACAAAACAAGTCAAATTCCAACGCTTGGCCAAAGCCTCAAAAACCCTTCACGCCAGCGCCGCTTTAAGGTAACGTGTAGCCTGTCATCCGCTTTTTTATGGACAAGAATATAAAGATCAAAGTCGACGGCAAACACGCTGTCTACGGCAGACTTAGCGGTTCGCTCAGGCGACCGCTGGTCATTATCGTGCATGGCCTGCCGTGCAGTATTTATGATGGCTTATATGAGGACGCGACGAGCTGGTTTGCGGCGCAGGGTTATGCCGCGTATCGCTTCAACCTTTATGGCTGGCAAAAAGATGCGCGCCAACTCATCGATTGCACGCTGCAGATCCACGCCAACGACCTCGATGCCGTCGTCCGCTATTTCCGCAAACGCGGCGTACGCAAAATATACGTCGTGGGCCACTCCTTCGGCGCTCCGGTAGTCATGGCTTCGCGCGAACAGAAATTCGACGCCGCGACCCTGTGGGATGGCTCGTACGATATTTCATTCGTCAAGAAAAAATACGGCTATCCGGGCGGCAAATTCATCCGAGCGTTGAATGGTTATTTCATGCGCTGGGGCGCCAACGCGGTCATCGGCAAAGCCATGGCTGACGAAATCGACCGGCTGGATTGGGATGGTCTCGCGAAAAATTTCCAGAAGCCGCTTAACGTCATCGCCGCAGGCAGAGGTCAACTCTTAAAAGGCGCGAAGAAATATTTTACCGCGGCTCAGGAACCGAAAGCACTTAAAATAATCAAAGGCGCAACACACTACTTCGACGACACGCCCAACATCCGGACGGAGTTATTTCGCGCCACGAAGCGTTGGTTCGATAAATTCTAACGACTGCGCCGCGACTTTCTAGGCGAGTACTCTCGCGGCTTCTTGCAAGAAAGTTAAATCCCTTGGCTGCACGAAATTCCCTAGATAATCTTGTGGTTGCGCTTCAGCGATGAGGCGCAGCGCTTCGTCCAAGGGAACCCATAGAAGAGTGAAACCGTCTTCTTTTTCGTGTAGCGTAAAATCCGGTTGGTCTTTTTCGCCGATCAGCCGCGCGATATAGCAATAGGATTCTTGGCGCACGCCGAATTTACCGCGATATTCGACGATCATGCCCAGCTCCCGAATCACTTCAATCGAAGAACCGGCTTCTTCCCTGCATTCTCGCTTCAGGGCCGTGAGAAGATCCTCGCCGTTTTCCACTCCGCCGCCGGGGAGCTTATAAAATCCTTTTTTCGAGACATGCAGCAAAGCCACTCGATGGTCGTCATCCAGGACAATTGCGCGGGCCGCTTGGCGCAACTTTAAGCTCGCGATGACTTCTGAAGACAAAGCTTCGGGATTAAGTATGTTTAATTGCCGCATGATAAACATCAGACTAGCGGAATATGCGCGATCTCACAACCCCTGAACTATATCGCCCGCTTACGCTAATCTTGACATTTTCCCCCGTTTTTCCCTAAGATGCGGCTGTACATTGACTTGAAGGGAGCGGTAGAGATAATGAAAGAGCCCAAGAACGATTTCGTGGCGGGGAAGGAACTTTTCACTTTGCGCGAGCTCCTCGACAAAGCCGCGGAGCTCAAAGGCATGAAAGTCCTGCGCGTCTCACACGGCGAGACGACGACGGAGCCAATCGCCGAGTTCGTGCCGGACGCGGCCATGCTCCGACACCTGCGCGAGCAGGGCATGGTGTATGAGGAAAACGGTGATATGTGCTACTTGCGAGATGACAATGCCCAACCGCCGCCTCCGTTTGGATTCGCTTCGAGCGTCGGCTGGAGCTTCAAGCGCAAGGAAGACGGCCGGGGCTACGACTTCGTGCTCAAGCTGCACGTGAGCATGAAGCAGGTCGCCGTCGAACGCGGCATCCTACTCTGGCCCATCGTCTACGGCACTTGCGCTTCGGCCTGCGACTCGTTGCCCAACTATCGCCTGTTCAAGGCGCTGATCGAGGGCCCCGGCGCCAAGGTGCCGGACGTCGCGCGCGAGATCGTCCAAGGCGAGGGCATGATCCCGGTGACCTGGACGGAACTCGGTCTGGGCGGCCTGCGTTCGATCCGCGCGCTGTTCGATGAGTTCATCCAGCGGAAGCAAGAGTTGTGGGAGCTGGGTTTGACCCACAAGGTCTTCGACCCCAAACCCCTCCAGACGTTCGAGAAACCCGACCACGATCCATTCCTCATCGAATCCGCGCAGCCGCGCTTATTCAGACTCTGGAAGTCGCAACTCGACGCCTACCGCTCCAGACTCGCGGTCGGACCGAACTTCAGCTCGCTCTGACACCCCGCCTCAACCACCCCAGGAAAAATCCTGGGGGAGTTTTTTAATTAGAGGGTAGGGGCGCATGGTCATGCGCCCACGTCGGTAGAGGGTAGCCAAAATCTATCGTCATCCTGAGCCCCGCATCGAGTGCGGGGTAAACTCCGCGACAGCGCAGTCGAAGGACCTTTATCAGCCATCGATTCAAGCGTCGCTTATAAAGGTCCTTCGACAAGCTCAGGATGACAGTTTTTTTATCCACCATCCCGCACCCCCCTGTCATCCCGCGCTCCCCTGCATGGATACGATCCGCGGGTCTGGTTTTACGCCGGATTTTTGCATTGGCTGATTTAGGCACTTATTTTACGCATGTCACGACTGTGGATAAATTTTGACAAAAAGATGTTTTTTAGGTATTTTATACATGAAGCTTGCAATAATACCTTTCGAAGCGCTTTGGTGTTCCCCGGGGGATCCCTGGGCTTGAGCCAAAGAGAACGACTTCGCTAGACGCGGCTTCGACAAAAACCTCAATCAATCGATTGGGTTTTTTGTTTGCTTGAAAAGCGTGCGTGTTCATATCATTGTTCCGCCTTAAATAGCTCAATCGGATTGCCGATTACATTCCCTTTCAAAATTTGATAATACTTCAACCCCTGCGGTTTGTTGTTCAGATACGATGCCAGCGCCCCAACAATCCAGTCTGCGATTTGGATATTCACATCCGATGTTGAATCTATCTGCCTAATGTCGATCAAAGAATTCGCTGGCGCAATCGGTAACAATCGAGCTTGTAAAATTTCAATAAAATCTTTTTGCTTTAACCCTTTCAATCTACGCTGATCGCACCGCACGGTAAATATCAGCTCGGTGATTGGAAAATAGGATTCCAGAATCTTACCAAGAATCTGCGTGTAAAGGTAACCCTCTCGCAGCCCGCTTTGATCATACGAAGTGAAGGGAAGCCGCTCGCAGTGCAGATAACCATACCGGATACGGACATCCAGCGAACTGATGAATTTGATCGTACGAATCCGCAGATCATCCGACAAACCGCTTTCAGAAAATTTCACTTCGGACTGACGTCGTTTTTTGCGAGGAAATTTGCTGCTTTGCCACTTTTTAAATTCCTTTGCCGTACGTCTTGGATCGCCGACCGTAAATGACCCGATGACAAAATTCTCCTGTCCGTTGCAGGGCAAGAATGATCCGCTTTCGTCGACAAAAATCGTCGCCATGTCAGTATCCCGACTTTCGAATAACCCTCCTACTACTTCCGGTACATATTATACCGCTGCCAAACTTTTTGCTTTTTGTCAATGGTCTGCGTGAAATCTTAGCTTTCCCTGGCGGTGCCACACGAATCCTCCTATCCACAAAAAATGACGTGGCTTAGCGGATTGAACTCCGGAGCGCGTTCTAATTCAATCTCCAAAGCTCAAAATTTAAGACGGTCGCGAAGCCGACCCAGAGCAGATATGGAAAAAGCAGATAAGCAGCCAGCGGGCGGATGCGCGCGAACAGACGGATGAGCACGATGATGTAAGCCAGCAACAAAATGATGCCGAAAAAAGCCAAGAGCGGTCTATGCAAGCCGAAAAACGCGACTGACCAAGCGATGTTGATGACCAGATGCCCCAAAAAAAGCTCCACCGCCTCGCGCACTTCCCTCTTCTGCCAACCCTGTTCCCAAACCAAATACAGCGCAACGCCCATGAGCGCAAAAAGTATCGTCCAAACCGGCGCAAACACCCAATTCGGCGGACTGAACGCGGGCTTCGCAAGCCCCGCATACCAACCCCCAATCGCCGGGTAAGTAAATATCGCCCCAACCGCACCTGCGGATTCGCAGAGGAGGATGGAGGAGAGAAGCTTGAGAGGCTTGAATTTCATGCGTTCGTTGATTCAGTTGGCTTACTAAGCATGGGCAACGGCGGGCAACTAAAGTAACGCTTTGATTTCTTCGGTCACCACCGTACTTTCTTTGACTCCATTGATAAGCTTGAGCAATATCGGCTCGGGGATTTTCGGATAGCCCATTGAGCCGCCATTTTCGATTTTACGGATCAAATCCGACATGCTGACTTCAAATACTTCATTGCAGTTGAACGCACTGTCGTTTTTGAAAACACAATATTCACCGGCATTGACCTCGACTATGGTTTTTTCGCTTATGCCTGCCCGGTTTATGAAGTTGCGTTTTTTGACGACCTGCGTCGTCGATGTCACTAACACCAACGCTCTGTCTGTTTTTGGATTGCGGTTCAATATGACGAAATAACGGTTTTTAGATTGCCTCTTCGCGTCTCCGAAATCTATAAAAAAATTGAACACAGACCCTTGTCCTATGCATATCGGGATACGTACCTCCAAGGGAATATCCATGCCGCGAGAGGTTACTTCGCAAAAAATAACGCCACATCTCGCGATTCATCAAAAGTTTCTTTGGCCTGATCCAAGTCCGCCTTCTTTTGAACGAAAAAATCGTCACCGTCTTTCGGATCGGCGAAGAAATCATCATAATTCATCTTTATTCTTTTTTTGCCTCTTACTACTATCTCATTTTTATGCTTTGCCCACTCTGGATACTTATGGGTCAATTCAGCTAATTCAAATTGATCCTTATCAGAAAAGCGCGCGTAAACCGCCTCTAGGCACTCAAGATCTGATTTTGAAAAAACATTCAAATCCGGTTCCTTGATTGAAGTAAAAGACTGTTTCTTTGCATCCGCCGGTTTAATGTATTTTTTTGCATATGCCAAAACTTCAGCAGGCGCATCCGAAAGCTCTGCGATATTCTTGGCACGTGAACCGACTGGACCAAGCTTCATCGCCCAATAAATATCTCCGACTATAGGACGACCGTACTTGCGAAGATGCAGACGGTCAGCAAGATAAATAAGCTTGATGGCTTTCATCTTGTTGATCCGTCCATCCTTCTTTTGGGCCAGCAGGTTCAGTGCCTGGGTTGCTTTTTTGAAGCTTGTTTCAGGCATTGCTATCATGTTTTGGAGTATACCTAAATAACCATATTCCCTCAATCTCGACAATCCCACATTAAGTACGGCTATGCGAACCAAACCGGCGCAAACACCCCTGGGCGGTCACCTTCCTCACGACCTATATCTCCTCCGATGCGGCTTAAGTGGGATTTTCGCCGAGGCTAACAGGTGCGGTGGATGTTGGCGTAGCATGAATTGGTAGATCAGCCAGACGGCGAAGATGGGGATGGCGCCGAAGACGATGGTCCAGGTGGCGCCGGTCAGTTCGTATAAGATGCCGGCGGCGATGGGGCCGATGGCCCAGCCTAGGTCGTCGAACAAGTTGATTACGCCGGCGACTGCACCATCTTGGGCGTGGTTTTTATCCAATGAGTGCAGCCACGACCAAAGCGAGACGCCGGCCATTTCGTCGCCGGTGGTCGCCAGGAAACCGAAGATGAGGAAGAGCCAGCCGAAATTGAAACCCAGGAGGATGCCCGAGATGGCGAACAAAAGCAGCCCGAAGAAAACCAGCGCGCGCTTGTCGGTCTTGTCCGCCAGATTGCCGATCAAAAAACCCAGCACCACGATCGAAAAATCAAAGATGCCGAGCCCCAGGCCGAGCATCCCGGCTTGCGCTTGGTGGGCGATGACCAGCGGGACGACGAACCAGATGATGCCGTAAAAAGTCGAGGCGGACAGGTTGAGCAAAAGGAGCATGCTGCTGGCCGGATTGAGCTTGCCCATCATCTTGAGCGTGTCGTGGAGATAACGCCGCCGGATGTAATAATGGTGGGTCGGAATTTTTATTTCCGCGTGGACCGAAGTCTGCTCTTTGGGGCTGAAAAACAGCATGCCCAAAGCCAACAAGAGGATGCCGAAGATGAGATAGCCGATGTGTTGGGGAGACAAGAGCAGGACAAAAGGCAGCACGGCGCTGGAGAGCACGACGCCCAGCGAGCCGAAGATATCACGCAGCGAGATGAATTTTCCGGCATGCGCCTTGGGTGCTTGCGACAAGACGTAAGCGTTGATCCCCGGATTGAAAAAGAGCCAGCCGAAAGTGCTCATGAGCAAACTCAAAAGATAGGTCAGTTCAGTCAACCCGAAGATCAAGCAGACGCCGGCGAACAGGAACAGAAAGGTCGTGACTTTGAGGAATTTAAGATAACCGAAGCGGTCGAGCAGATATCCGGCCGGCACGTCGAGCACCAGCTGCACCAGCGATCCCCCGCCCATGAGCAAACCCACGATCCATAAAGGCAGCAATCTTTCGCCCAGCGGAGAGACCAGCGAATAATGCAACCCGCCGCCGAATTTGAAGAAGACCAAAAAAATCCAGAACGGCAAGAACTTAAAAAAAATATTTCTTATGCCGGAATTTTTAGGAAGCGATGGTTCTGACATGAAAAAATTTTACTCTACGTGCGCCACACTTGTCATTGCGAGGAGCAGCAGCGACGAAGCAATCTCCGTACATCCAGAGATTGCCACGCGCTTTTGGATTATGCGCTCGCAATGACAATGATTCGGAGATCGCAACGTGCGTTCAAACTATGCGCTCGCCACGGCGCTCCCGCCAAAGGCGGGCGCAGCGCGAGCGCCGTGACTCGCAATGACAATGATTCGGGGGTTGCAACGTGCGTTCAGGCTATGTACCCGACGCGGTGAGCGTAATCGTCCGTATGCCGCCGGTGAAATTCAGGCTTACGCTGGTGTTGGTGGAGTTTGAGGTGGTCTGGGAAGTCACGCTTTGGCCATCCACCGCAGCCGCGAATTTTCCGCCGGCCAGCGCCGTCGGTATGGTTATCACCGCACTCTCCGTCGTCCCGCTGGAATCCGCGGCCGTGAAGGTGATGACTTTCGTGATCGAATTGAACGTCAGGGCCGAGATTGAAGAGTCGGAACGCACGGAAATGGAATGGCACGCGTTGCCTGACGCAACCGAATAAGCGTAGGCCGGTCTCTGTTCCTTCAAAAAGAGTGCCCGGGAATTGCTGCTGAGGATGTTCAGAGCGGCGCTTGAGTCCAGGTCGGAAAGGGCATTCCTCCAGCGTCCGACGGAGTTAGTCGGAGCAAGATTACTTATACTGGCCGTATAGTTAAGCCATCTCTCCAGGCTATTCGCACCCCCTCCGGCATCTGTACCGAATAAGATACGAGAGTTCCAGGTTTCAAAAAATTGCCTCCACTCCTCGTTCAATCGACCGTTATTCGCTGGATCCGTGATTCTCATCCAATTAGAGTTGGGTCGCGAAAGAGGGTTTTCCATGCCCTGGATCCCGGCCGTGTCGAAATACAGATGAGGGTAGCGCAAAAGGTAGTTGTTAAGCGTAGCGCGGTCGAACGTCATGTTATTGAATCCAAGATGCGCCCAAATCAGAATCGCGTCTTTGTTATGACTCAACATCTTCTCAAAAGCGGCGTTCGCGATAGCGTCGTCAGGTACGAAGTGAAACGAAATAGGGACGTGATGTTGAGCTGATAAATCCACCAACTGGAGCCAGAGCGGAGTATCCGCCGGAACGTAGATATTCGGAGGCGGAATGATGGCCCCGCCGTTGCCGGTGTAATACCTCAAGTTAGCTTCGCCCACGCCATAATATTTCCCTGTGTTCAATGCGGTCTCGGCGGAAGTGTAGAACGATTGGCCTTGCGACAACCATGTGGAGAGTTGCGGCGAGTCGGGAGTATCCACGAAGGTGATGAATCTGCCGGGGTATTGAGACGTGGCTTCGAGCGTACCTGAATATAAATTCGCCACGCTCACATTAGCCTTATCCATCTCCGCGATTATCTGGGACAGACTGACTTTGGACGAGAGGTGGACATGGGAATCAAAAATATCCATGTGCGACGTGTCAGTCGGGTTGGTGCATGAGATGTCTGGCGTGGAGGTGGCGGCGGGCGGTTGCGCTGGCGGCGGGTTAGCGCTTGAGCCGCTGCCGGCGACCGTGCCGCCGTCTTGGATTTTTTCAAGGTCGCGCGTGAAGACGCCGAAGCCCAAGAAGCGCATGACTTCGTAGGCCACGGCTCCGTCCTTCATGTAAATCGCGCGGCATTTGACCGGATCCACGTACCAAGCTTCCCCGTGTTGTTGGACTTGGAGCAGGATTTCCCCGCGGAAACGATTGCCCAACGAGCTACTGGCGCAGGCGGAAGAGGCTGCTTTCATCTCGCCCGTATTCGCCACCTGCGGAATCTTCGCCAGATCGACGTCCGTGATTCCCAAGCTGAAAAAACGCATGATGGAATACGCGGCCGCGCCGTCCTTCATATAGTACCGTTTCAGATCCTTGGCGCGGATATACCAAGCCTCGCCATGGCTTTCGACCTGCAAGAGGATGCGGCCCTGCAAACGCGTCGCCAAAGCGGAATCGTAGGCGCTCGCACTGGCTACAAGCGCAAACGAACAAAGCGTTAAAGCGGCTAAGGCAAAAATGTGGCGGTGTTTCATGGGCGTAAATTAACAGCCAATGCTTTTTTTGCACTGCGCTTTAAACTTTGCGTCGCTGATTTTTTCGCATGGTTCGCACATGACTTCTTTAAAATCGCGGAAGTTAACACCTGCAGGCAGGGCGAAGAAAGAATCGTCCCCGGACCAGTTGGAGCACGTGTATTTCATGTCGTTCGAAGCGTCCTTGGGTTGAGTGACCGTACTCGTCGTGCCGCTCAATTTTTGTAAATCTTCCATATTCGTTTTCGTTGCCTGGCCCTTGTTGGAATCTTCCCATGAATAAATCCATGTACCATCGATAATTTGATGTTCGATCATGGGCACGCCGCTCGGCCCCTTCGCCGTAAGCTCATTTCTCATTTTGCCGCGACTGGTATATGTGATCATGGAGATAATATACTCACTAGGCTTGTTGAGAACGCACTTCATGCCTTTCCCGAGCTTCACGAGTTCCCCCATCGATTCCGAATCGACGATGACGCCACTGTCATTTATGGTCGTCACATTTTGAGCCGCAGGCTGTTTCGTCGGCTGCGGACTAGTGTTTTTTGAGCCGCAACCAGCTCCCACAAAAACCAACGCAGAAAGGAAAATGACCGAGATGGATTTGTTCATATGATTATGGCAATTGTATCACTATTCGCATGGAATGAGTTAGGCGTCTATTTCAGCTTAACCTAGCTTAGAATTATCAGATTTCTTGTCTTGAATCTTTAATGTTAAAATTCACTCCGCTGTTAATATGCAAAAAACCGCCATCTCAGCAGGAGGAGTCATCGTCAAAAAAGAGGGCGGTGCGTATTTTATTCTTCTTTTACGTGATACGCGTTTCCCGGAATGGTACTTTGCAAAAGGCCATGTTGAGCCTGGAGAGGCTCTGGAGCAAGCTGCATTACGGGAGGTGAGTGAAGAAGCTGGACTGCACCAACTGAAAATACATTATCTTCTTGGTTCGTATGAACGTTTTGTCGAGAAAGCAAATGAGCTGAAAACAATTCATTATTTCTTGATGTCTCCGACTCAAGAAGAAACGCCATCCACGCCAGATAATGAGCATGTGGAGCTTAGATGGTTTCCATTAGAACACTTACCGACCATGTATCTCCCCGAGCAGAGGGATGTCATTGAAAAAAATTTGGCGAAAATTAAAAGCTCCCTAAGCACGAGTGCCTAGGGAGCTTTTTAAGAACTAAGCGGGACGATGCGATGAGCTAGCTCGGCCAGAGAGATGATTCCATCTCCAAGATCGCGCCCAATGACTTCAACGAGAGTGCCCGCCGGAGTCACAGGATCCCGTAGCCAATGATGCGATCAGACCTGATGAAGCTGCCCCGCTGAATCGTCAGCCTGACTATTCCCCCAGGGGAATCTTCTGCAGATCGGCATCAGTGATCCCCAGACCAAGAAAACGCATGATGGTATATGCCGCTGCTCCATCTTTCATGTAGATGCGGCGGCATTTATCCGTGGCGACATACCAGGCCTCGCCATGTTGTTGCACTTGCAAGAGTATTTTTCCTTTGACTTTATTCGCCGCGCTGTTTGCAGAACAGACGCTGAAGGATTGCTTCAATTCATCCGTGGTAGTGACGCTTGGGATATTGGCCAGATTGGCGTCGGTGATGCCTAGACCGAAGCTTCTCATCATCCCGTAGGCCGTCGGTCCATCCTGCATATAATATCTTTTGCCTGAAACCGGATGCACATACCAAGCCTCGCCATGTTGTTGCACTTGCAAGAGTATTTTTCCTCCCAGCCCTTTCGAAAGAGTGGCCGACGAAGCTGACGAAGGAACCGCTGACGAGGGCGTGGCTGAAGTCGGCGTCGGAACGGATGAGCAGACTTGGGCGGTGCGTATCCCAGTCGTCGCGTTCACGGTCTTGGTGGTGCCGACGACCTTGTCTGAATCATCCGTCACCAGCGTATCGGTCTGTATGACGCCATCGATCGATACCCTGAACCTGACCTGGTGTTTAAATTTGGCATCCGAACTGACGAACATGAAGGTCACGCTCTGGCAATCTTTGAGATCGACGTCAATGACCGAGTCGTTGTAATCATAGCTGGGGTCAGTCGGATTGATCGACTTATCTTCGAACGAATAACGCTGGACCCCGTTTCCGCGGTCGGTGATTTGGACCCAGGCCGTGTCCGAATGACGCTGGGAACCGTCAGGATTGATGATGTACAGGTCATAAGACAGCTTGGCGCAGAGATCGCATGACGTCGGTATTGGCGTCGGCGTGGGTGTCGGAGTCGGTTCAGGCGCTTGAGCCGCGACATCGTTATTGGTGATGGTGCAGGTCTTGTCATCGCCGGGAGCCAAGGTGATATTTCCGTTGGCGGCGCAATCTCCGCCGATAGCTACCGCGTATCCGGCTAAAAAGTTTTCGCTTACATTATAATTTCCCGCGACCAGGCTGTAGGCAGTCCCAGGCGAACCTGCGCCCAGCTTTGGGCTGCCGACGACATCTCCCTGACCGTTGGTGACGTGGACGATTGCGCTGGAAGCGACTGCCGTGCCGCCGTTATCGTTGATGACATTCTTGATGACATGCAAGCTGGCTGAAGGCGGCGGCGGTGATGAGGCGATATCGTCATTCGTGATTATGCAGACTTTATTATCGCCGGAAACCAAGGTGATATTTCCGTTGGCGGCGCAATTGCCGCTGAAGGTCGCGGCATATCCGGATAAATTATCTTCCGCCACGCTGTAAGTCCCCGGAGTCAAAGAATAAACAATCCCCGCTCCTGCGGTACCGGCGTGCGGACTCCCGACGACATCCCCCGAACCGTTCCTGACATGGATCAGCGCGCTGGCAGCGACGGCCGTGCCGCCGTTATCGTTGACGACATTCTTGACCACATGCAAGGTGGCCGGCGCAGGGGGTGGCGCGATATCATCATTGGTGACGATGCAAGTTTTGCTGTCGCCGGAAACCAAGGTGATATTTCCGTTGGCCGCGCAATCCCCGGAGATCGTCTTGGCATATCCGGAAATATCATTTTCACTTACGGTGTAAGTATCCGCGTCTAAAGAATAGGCCGTGCCCGGTGAACCTGCGCCTGCCTGCGGACTGCCCGCGACGTCACCCAAACTGTTGGCGACGTGAATGATTGCGCTGGAAGCGACGGCCGTGCCGCCATCATTGTTGATGACGAGCTTGATGACATGCAAAGTGGCTGGCGGCGGAGGCGGTGGCGCGGCGCACGTCGGTGAGCTGACCCGGATATATTTTCCGACGATCGGATTTGTCGTGACGCTCCCGTCATAGGCCAAAGCCCGGCCTGTCCAATCCGCGTCATAGCCTATGCTGATATCCGCCCCTGACGGCTCGATCACGGTTCCGTTGAAATAAACATTACTTCCAAGGACCGTATGCGAGGATAGCGGAGTCCAAAATACGTCACATGCCGATGCGCCATCGGCCAAATACACGTGCGAATTGTTCAGCGCCGTCAGCCCAGCGGAAGGTCTGAAAATAAAAGTCCCCGCGCCGCTAAGCGTGATCGTCCCGCTGCCTATGGTCATTTCCCCCAAACTGCAATACACCCCGGACGTATACACGCCGACTGGACCATGCGAAGTATCGGTGGCCAAATCGACCGCTCCGGCAAAAGTGAAGGTGCAAGGTTGGGCATTCAAGACAGCCGAGGCGTGATGCTGATCTGCCCCCGCTTGGTCATACGCAGCATCACCTATATACGTCATGCCGCCGATAGATACCGGTGCGCCCAAAAAAGTCGTGTAACCGAGATCCAGCGAAATCATGGTCGGCCGGGTAGTGGTCGTGTTGGTGTAGGTATGCGCCAAGATGCCGAACGTACTGGCCGTACCCAGATTCGGCGAGAACGCCGCCTGCGCCTTCGATCCGGAGGCTAAGAAAAAAGTCAGCGCCAAGACCACAGACACGGATACCAACGCCGCTTTGCTGTTTTTTGTCATAAAATTACGCTAACTTTTGACCAAGTATATCAAAAAATCCAGCCTAAAGAAACGGTCCAGACGGTTGAAACTAGAGCCTCCTTGATATACGAAGAGAGGTTGGATTGATATAGTGAACTCAACTCTTAATCAGCGACTATTATCGATTATGAATGAAAAACCTTTTGGCGGAGAAGCAGCGGTTTCAGATGTCGAAACGAAAAAAGTGAAAATCAAAAAACTCGGGGAGGGGGCCTCAACGGGTTGGGAGGGTGAGCGTACGTTTACGGCGGAAGAAGTGATAACCGCCATCAGGGAGCTGGATGCAAAAGCTGGCGACGTGGAAGTGACCGATCAGCTCATCAGCCACGAAGGCGTGCTTCTCTCCATGTCCGTGAGAACCCCGGGCAGCGCTTCAGGCTATTCTTTCATGCTTAAAGGAAATCATGGCGCCAGCTTCCGTTCAAGAACTGTCATTGAAAGTATAGACTACGCCGGTCCTAGTTCAGAGTCGGTGACGTTCGCGCAGGAAATCGCAGAGTATAAAAATGGCGCTTGGGTAAAATAGCAAAACCGTTAGAATAGCCTGACAGTAAATGGCTTGATTTCAAATTGTTTCCGGACCTGGCACTAACATCTTCTTCGCTATCCGTCGGGCTTTTTGTATTAGGACGGTCCGATTTAATAAGTTAGTCACTGATAAATAAACTATGCAATGGGATAAAAAGTATAGTTGCTAGGCCTATGATGATTGAAATATAAACCAAAACAGAACGATCTTTGTTTTTTATAACCGCTAATACCCCAGTGATTAAAGCAATGATGCTTGCTGGGAATGCAACCCCTACTGTCACATCCCACCAGTGGTCATCATAAGAAAGTATGCCAAGTACATTGACTAGAACAATTGAGGTTGCGATTGCTAACAAGAAAAAGGCGCTCAATCTGACTGACCATTTTCCTAATGTAGTTTTTGGCATAAATTTCTCCTTAGAGTTCGGCGCCAAGTCCCCAAAATGCATATTCCGGCAATGAAACAAATGGATTGAGCGATAAACGTCTTTGAGACCTGACACGGTTGTCTTTTTCTTCGTCTTTGCGGCGACCCGATGCGCTTCCTGCCGCTTACTTTCTAGCCGTAGGGCTGTAAATAAATGGTGATCCTATGATTATTCGCTGTAGAGGTCCGCTTAATTTATAAAGATCGAGCAGCTGACCCGATGAGCTCTCCGATGCACTCGAATCCGGCGCGGCTAGAAGAGGCACATTTGATGATGTCATGGTCGGGGTTTGTGTTTGGATTTGCGTTGGCAGCGGTAAGGCGGCGAAATCATGTTCAACATTTAGCCACGCTTCCCCGACATATTGGCCCTTATTATAATACTTAAAGAAATTGACTTGATTGCCACCAAACCAGCCGCAATCCGGACAATTTCCGGAATAAACATCTATATCAGTTGAATCTAATTTAGCCAAGAAAGATAGGCCTAGGTTTTTACCATTTATAAACGCCAGAGCTATAGAATCTTTTACGTTCTCTATGAAATTTCCGTTACTACAACCCCAAGTGAGCATGAAAAGGGGCAAGTTGGTAAGATTGGAAAAGTCACTTGCGGTTAAATCCCAGACAACAGTTGGGCCCCCGTGAGAATGCAAATAAGCTACTTCCGGACCCTTAGATAACTCTGCCATAAGAGCCGGCTTAAAAGGAGCGAGGTTGTCTGCGACATCCGGCGTTATGTCTATAGAATTTTCTGTTCCATAGACAGTTAGTCCAAGATTAGGGATGGAAAGATAATGATTATAGCCGGCTGGATATGGGACATGTACAGCTGATACCGCCCACTTTGCGGGTACGGATTGTTTGGTGAAAAAATTATGATGCTTTTGGAAGTAAGCTCTTAACTCGTTGATATGGTTGTTGAAATCTGTCGAAGGAAATGTTGATCTTATCCAACCGGTATATATTTCAGGGCCTCCATGCGCGCCATAACCGTCATAGCCATAATAATGCCCTAAATTATTTTGCTTAAAGCTGGCATCAAGATCCTCATAGAAGTACATGAACGGCGCCAAATGATTGCTGTCATAGACTTGTTCATACAAGGCGTAGGGAATATCGCCGACAAGAACAGCCCCCTCTAAGTCATGGCAACCATTTACCCCATCGAGTTGGCATTCCTTGATGAGCAAGTTCCTTATATCAAGCGGCATGTAAGATGATGAATCTTGTAGTTGGATTATGTTTATTCCAACTCCTAAGTTAGCAGAGACATCCTTTTGAAAATTATCTATTTCTGGCTTTAGGGCGTCGTAAACGTTTTTGTAAATTATGACAACGGCTCGTTTATTAGCGGCGGGCTGTTGCGCTGGCGGCGGGTTCGCGCTTGAGACGCTTCCGGCCACCGTGCCTCCGTCTTCGATCTTCTCAAGGTCGCGAGTGAAGGCGCCGAATCCCAGGAAGCGCATGGCTTGGTACGCCACATCTCCATCTTTCAGGTAAATCGCGCGACATTTCACCGGGTCTACATACCAGGCCTCCCCGTGTTGTTGCGTTTGAAGAAGAATTTCGCCTCGCAGCCGATTGGCTAACGCGTTGCTCGTGCAGGCGGAAGTGGACGCCTTCATTTCCGTCGTGTCGGATACTTGAGGAATCTTCGCGAGATCAGAGTCCGCGATTCCCAGACTGAAAAAACGCATGACGGAATACGCGGCCGCACCGTCCTTCATGTAGTATCGTTTCAGATCCTTGGCGCGGATGTACCAAGCCTCGCCATGGCTTTCGACCTGCAGCAGGATGCGACCCTGCAGGCGCGCCGCTAAGGCGGAGTCGTAGGCGCTCGCACCGGCCGCGACCGGAAACGAACACACCGCCAAAACGACCAAGGTGAAAAAGAGACGGTGTTTCATAGCTTCAAAGGAAGCGAATATGCACATGATAACGCGGCCGCCGAGGTAACACAAAAATTCGGTAAAATTCGGTGTCAGGTCCCAAGAATGTATGATCTCGCAATGAATCTAATGGATTGAGCGATAAACGTTTTCGGGACCTGACCCCTTTTGTTAAACAGGACAGCATGACAGTAAATGGCTTGATCTCAAGTTGTTTCTGAACTTGATACATCTCGCGAACATCGTAGCTCCGTCAACATGCTGGCGGAGCCACGGCGCTCGCGAGCGCCGTGGCGGTGTTTTTTGATTGATGTTCGAACTTTTTTTGAGCAAAACCCCCAATAAGGAAGCCAGCCCCGCCACTGCTCGACAAGCTCGCCACACCACAGAAAAATACTCTTTGCTCTTTTCATTTTGCGCGCGCCCGATTTCTTTTTCTTTTAATGAAAAGAGTATTTTTCTGTGGTGTTCTGCCTTCCAAGTATTCAGGCAGGTGGCGGGACTGGCCTCATTTTGATTTCGCAAAGGAAAAGCGGAATTCCCCCCAACCCCCCCTTCCGCTTTTCCTTTGCTCAAACGGAACGGGAACGGAAGCAGGCGGGCAAAAATTCCTTCCCCCCAACCCCCTTCCTTTTTGCCCGCCTGCTTGGCGGAGTTTATCCCGCTGAATAGCGGGACCCCCAAAACTTTTCGGCGGACGGACGGCGGGACCTCAAATTGGTTAGAAGTGGATTAGGAATTACTTATCATACAATATTTTACATCAAAACCCATACTTTTCAAAGAATCGCAACGCTCCAAAAAATCAACTTTTGCAAACAATGTAAAAATCGAGTCAATTTTTGTTTCGTCTTCGGGGAAAATGGCAAAAACAACTGTAAATTTTTTATCAACATCAATACCAAACTTGTCCTTTACTGATTTTTTGAATGCTTCATCTCCGTTAAATAAACTGCCCGAAACATAACCTTGCGCAAACAAATTTCTCAAAAAAGCTCCTCGCCCTTTTTTAACATGGATAAAATAGTTTTTAGCTTTGTCTATAATATCGGCAAGTTCAATTTGAGAAATCTTTTTTGTATGCGCGAGTATTCTATTTGAATCAATGTTCGCATTCAAAAAATCATCCTCAATAACAAATTTACCGCTATCTTTTTGCCATGGCTTAAAATAATTTGACTCAATTTTTCCAACCGTCTTGAAATCGTCCTCTATTTTCTTTTTGTAATCAGCGTTTGTCTTATACCACTTTTTATCAATTCTAAAATATTTGTCATTGTTGAAATCAAGCTCGCCCTCAATCAAATCAAAAAGCTTTTTGCTAAAAATTTCTTGATTTTGTTCATCAAACCCGACAACCTTCACACTCGCTGGATTTTGGGCATTTTGCTGTTGTGCCGCGCTAAAAACTTTTTGTGTATCATCGATAAGGTATTCTGTATTATCTCTACCAACTTTTAACTTTTCACAATTTTTAAAAACCAGATCATCATCATAGCCGAGCAGTACATCGTCAAACTTTCCAGAATTGATTTTTGTTAGTAATTCCTTATCCAACTCATCTCGTAACTTCTTTTCAACTTCATCAAGTCCTTTAATATTAACAGTAAATTTATCAGACTTTTCAATTTTAATAATCTCATCTAATAATTTTACAACATCGGACAAATCTTTTTTACCAGACACGGCTAAAGAAGTTCTGCCCTCCATTGTTACCCCCAAATCCTGATTTATCACTTTCCCCTTGAGTGCCTTAAGTACACTTCTTTGATTAACGCTGTCGTTTGTCGGCATATACTTACCACGCAACGACCTACTTAAACCATAGACATTTCCTGTCGGCTGTTTTTGATATAAATGATTAAGTTGATTCGGATCAAGAGATTTGCAGGATATATCTATGCCAAAATCTTTTATTCCGTATTCTCGAACATCGGCGTAGCCGTAACCGGAAGTTAGAGCAAAATTATTTTCGTCTTTCTCGAAAAGAAAAACTAAAGATGCATAGGAATTTTTTGGAATATCATCATCATTTATCAAATCTTTGACGAGTGGTTTCCACGACGGTGGCATATTCGACTTTAGCCGAGTAAAAATTTTATAATTCCAACCCTGCAATGTTCCGTCTTTCTGATTCTTATATCCTGATAATGCCTGTTCAGCCGAAAAATTACTATCTAGTTTATAGATTGTAATTTTAGATACTCCCTCTTTTTCTATTTTCTTAATCTTTGCCATATTTATAAATTTCCAACAATTCCCAATTAGAAAAATCATCGGGATTAAGTTCTATGCCTTTTCCCTTGTAGCACATCCAACGACCTGAAAAATCTTTTGAATTTGTGTTTGCAACTATTCCGCCAGAAATTCCTTTATGCTCTTTCAAAAACTTTTGCAAACCATCGCTTTTTTCTCTTGCGTCTTTTATTGTGTTTCCGCTTTTTGTATCAAACAAGCCAAGCGAACCATTTTTGAATTGTATAATAAAATCTACATAAAAAGGTTTTTGCTCGCCATTTTCAATATATGAAACAGCAAAGAAAGTGGAATCTCTGTCGCCATTCTTAAACCACCATTCAATTTGATCAGATTTTTCAAGAAATTTAATAAACGCTTCTTCTGTTTTCCATTTGTTGTCATAATAAAATGGTTGCATTACCGATTTTTTTGTTTTTAGTTCTGCATAATTTCCGCCAAAATTCAACATTTCTGGTAATTCCCAATCGGGTGTTTTCTGCAATACAATATCTCGCTTTTTTGTTTCGGCAATATATTTTTCTTTCGTGCTATCAATAACATTTACAAAATGCTGGATATTTTTCGGGCTAAGAACAATATTGATAATTTCAGAAAATCGGTCAGCATATTCCATACCTAAACGCATTCTGAAAAAGTAATAAATCGCTTCTTTTACTCTGCCGATTGATCGGTCTTCGGGATAGAAAGGCGTGAGATTATTGCGAACAAAATAATCATAAAGTTTTTGCAAATCGGTTTCGTTTTTGGTATCAATCTTTGCTTCGCCTTTAATTTCTGCATTTGCCAATTTATCAACGCTCTCTGCTTCATAGTCAGAAATCAAAGAAAGCTCTAATTTTTGCCCTTTAGTTTCTACTTTCTTTTCCAAGCCATATTCGTTTGCTTCGTGCAAAAAAAGCTTGATAAACTGCGGGCTCAAACGAGTTTTTTCTCTTTGTCGCAAACGATAAACGGATTCCAATTTGATTGGTTTGTAATTTTCTATTCTATCGCTTGTGTAAATCGTTACATAATTTCTGGCCATGTCTTCTTTAATTTCAATATCGGTCAGATTGGTATAGACAAAGCCGTGATTCAAAATCTCTTGTTTGTAATGGCCAGTATCAGGCTCAGGCATGCGCATAATACGCCCGACTGTTTGGACCGAAAATGTCAAGCTCTTCCAATCTCTGAAAAGCACAAGAATTTGCGCTCTTGGGCAATCCCAACCCAAAGCGATTGCCTGTTTGAAAATTAAAACTTCTGTTTCTTGATCGTTCTTCGCGATATTTTCCAGATTTTCTTTTTCTTCAGATAGGTAGATCGCCAGTTTGCCATTTTCGGTAGTCATTTTGTACTTATCTTTCAAAATCCGCACAACTTCATCTTTGATCAAGTCCTCCTGTTGTGTTTTTCTGTCGGGTAATTGAATAAGCAAAAGTGGATTGATATTTATTCCTGCTTCTTGATATGCTTTTGCGATTTCGTCTCTCTTTTTTAATGCTACCTCAAGCACCATTGCATCAGTCCCGTCCGCAAGGGCGGTTTTTAAACTATCACCAGATAAAATGTTTTTGAAATTTGGATTAAGGATGACTGATTTTTTGATCATCCCTTCCATTTTTACATCTTCCAATGGCACAGCCACAATTTCATCGGGATTTTGAATAATCGGAGTTGCAGAGACTTCAATTGTCAGCCGTGGGGCAATATCTGCGATTAAGTCTTGAGAAATATCGCTTGTAGCGTGATGATGACTTTCGTCAATTATCAAAACAATTTCTCGCCCTTCGTCTTTGGTATTTTCTACGATCTTATTAAGATAAAATTCTTTTTCATTTTCTTTAACGATAGTATTTTTATCTTTTTTGTTTATACTTTCCCAGTTCAAAAATAAAATTTCATTTTCCGCAATTTGCTTGTCAGTCAATTCTTCAAAATCAGAACATTCGATGGCTCGCGTGTCCTCATAATACTTTTCTAGCTTTTCCTTGCTTTGGGTGTGCAATTTTCTTGGGGCAGTCCAAATAAACGATAAAGGAGTTTTTATTTCCTTATCATCAATAAGTTGCTTCAAAAACTCTGCCGTCATTATGGTTTTGCCTGAACCAGTCGGGGCTTTGAAAATTATTTTCTTTTCTCCGCTTTGAGCCAGCAATTCCTTGCTTCTTGAGAGAAGTTTTTTTATAGCTGTATTTTGATAGTCTTTTAGTTGCATAGTTTTCCCAATTATTTAAATATTCTACGATATACTCGGAGTATCGCTTCGGGTATTGGTGATAATTTAACTTTTGATTTCATATCTTCAAACTCCTCGTCAAAAGTATCATCACCAAGCGAAAATACATAAACGCTAAATTTTCCGTCAATTTTGGATATTTCTTTTTTAAAAACATCTATTGCCTGATGATCATAAATAATTCCGGTATATCTTTTTTTGTTGCCGTAAATTACATACTGCTCATTTGATTTTATATTTTCAAATGTATCTTCTTTAACACAAAGCATTTCTGTTGCCTTTTTCGTAAGAGCAATTTTATTTTTGTCTGTTGGATCAGCTGGAACAAAAGAAGTTTTGAAATATTTGAGATTACCCCCAACACCTTGCTTTTTGCCATTAGTTTTTTTTATCCCATACAAACGCAAAGAATTATCTTCTATTTTGACTTCTAATTTATCATAACTTTGCTTATTACTTTCTTTTGCCTTTTCTAAATCATCCAAAACAATATTAATATCCATCAAAACCTTTTCGTTCAAGTTCTGCTCAAAGATTATTGTTTTATCTTGTCCGATAAATTTATAACCATTTATTACTTTCTCTATTCTTGGATAACAAACTTCATTGGCTATACCATTTTCATTGTTTGTACATAGAATAAATTTTCTATTTCCACTATCTTTTTTGTTTAATTCAAACACGGCGTGTCCTGTCGTTCCTGATCCTGCAAAGAAATCAAGAAATGTTGCATCTTTTTTACTCGTTAAAACCCTAAGACAATCAATCACAGCATGAAGAGATTTTGGATAATCAAATTTCTTTTCCCCTAATAAAGAAATCAAAAGGTTAGTACCCATTGACGAGGCGGAATAATCGGACTTATCCCAAATTGTATAAGGCAACATCCACTCATTTGCCATCCTTCCCTTATAAAATACTGACGGGTTTTTATCTTTATCTAAACGAACGCCCATTTCGGTACTTTTTACCAGCTCGACAGTTTCAATTGCCCATTTCCAAGTCCTCTCTCGACCTTTTGAATCTACTGGTAGCGAAATTTGTTCAAAGGCTTTTGGTTTTTCGAGTAAATCATAAGAACCCTTTTCTTTATTCCATTCTATCTTAGGAATTCTAAAATCAGAACTGTCCTTTCTTACAAAGATTGGATACTTCATTTTAGGTGATTCAGTACTATATTGCGCACGAAAATTTCTCCATTCAAATGGCCCAATTTCATCTTTCTCATTGTAGCGTGCGATCTGTTCTTGTGTTCTTGGTAATCTGCCAATTTTAGCCTTTGCACTACGACCATAAAAAAGTGCGTACTCATGAGAAATTTGAAAACCAGAAACACTAGATCTGCCTTGTGGATTATTTTTAATAACTACTGTTCCAAGATAATTCACTTCTCCAAAAATGTCGTCCATTAGCAGTTTCAGTGTCGAGGCTTCGTAATCATCGATGGTAACAACAATCACCCCTTCTGGCTTCAGTAAAGATTTTGCTAATTTCAATCTATTCTGCATAAAACTAAGCCACTTGCTATGGCGAAACGCGTCATTGGCATCCACATAATCATTGTTATAAACCCAATTTTTTGCGCCTGTGTTGTAGGGAGGATCTGCGTATATAGCATCAATTTTGCCCTTGTGAGTGTAATTCAAAACTGAAAGGGCATGATAATTGTCGCCTTCAATTAGTAAATTTATCGGTTTGTCTGGGTCGGTAATTATTTCTTTGCTTTTCACTTCTCCCAAAACAGGTAATTCAGTCTTACATTGTACGACAACATTTTCCGGCTTGTCTTCCCAAACAAGACCATATTTTTTGCGCTTACAAAGCTGGTCAATCTCTTTGATCAACTCTTTTCTATCCCAATTTGTATAATCTTTTTTTGCCATATTTCTACTTAATTAAATCATCAACGCCAACTTCAAGCGCCTTGGAGATCTTGGTTAGCGTTTCAATGGTTGGGTTTGTATTTACTCCGTTTTCAACCTTAACGATGGTGTTAAGCGATAAATCGGCAAGGCGAGCAATCTTTTCGAGAGATAGCCCCTTTTTAGCCCGTAGTTTCTTTAAGTTTTCAGCAATTTTATTATTTGACATATCTTTTCTAATTGTATAACATTATAGTATATAGAATATAATATAAAGGTTTCTTTCTTGATACTATAATGATAACCAATTTAAACAATTTTGTAAATGAATCTTTAGGGAGTTCATTCGACATAACGCGCGCACGGGTGGGTGGGGCAAGCGTTATTCCTCTTTTATCTTCTCTTTTGTTTTCTGTCCCGCCGTCCCGCCGAAAAGTTTTGGGGGTCCCGCTATTCAGCGGGATAAACTCCGCCAAGCAGGCGGGCAAAAAGGAAGGGGGTTGGGGGGAAGGAATTTTTGCCCGCCTGCTTCCGTTCCCATCCCGTCCCCGCAAGAACATGGCGGAAGGGGGGTTTGGGGGGAATTCCGCTTTTCCTTTGCGAAATCAAAATGAGGCCAGTCCCGCCACCTTGCAATTCATTGCAAGACACCACAGAAAAATACTCTTTTCATTAAGAGAAAAAGAAATCCGGCGCGCGCAAATTGAAAAGAGCAAAGAGTATTTTTCTGTGGTGTGGCGAGCGGAGCGAGCGGTGGCGGGGTTGGCTTCCTTAGTTGGGGGTTTGCTCAAAGAAAGTTCGAACATCAGTCAAAAAACACCGCCAAATTGTACTTTCAGCAAAATCGTAAGAAGTTGCCTCGGCGCGTTGCGCCTCGGCATGGTATTTCCCCGCGAGAATCCAAGCATTTTTGAGGGGGAACGAAAGCGTCCGCTCGGCAATGCGGAAGTTCCTGTGCGAAAGCACAGAGAAAACGAAGTTTTCAGAACCAATCTTTTTTCTTTCGCTTTCAGCGAAAGGTTGAGCGTATTTTTCTTTGATTGCTCAAAAACTAATTTCAAAACAATATGGACAACATAAATTTACAAACCAAAAAGATTTTTCTCTATGCCCGTAAATCCACGGACGAACCTGAAAGGCAGGTTTTGAGTATTGAGGCGCAAATGTTTGAGTTGCGAGAATATGCCCGCAAAGAAAACCTAAATATCGTCCGTGAATTTGTGGAAAGCAAAACCGCCAAAGAGCCGGGCAGAGAGATTTTTAACGATATGATCGCGAGCATAGAGAAAAATGAAGCCGAGGGAATTTTAGCGTGGCACCCTGACCGCTTAGCTCGCAATTCCATAGACGGCGGACGAATAATATATTTGGTAGATACTGGAAAAATTACCACGCTAAAATTTCCTACTTTTTGGTTTGATCCGACACCGCAAGGAAAATTTATGTTGTCTATCGCTTTTGGGCAATCAAAATATTATGTGGATAATCTTTCGGAAAATATAAAGAGGGGTATTCGCCAGAAATTGCGAAATGGAATATGGCCCGCTTGGGCGCCATTGGGCTATATAAACGACAAGAACGCTCGCTGTATCGCCGTGGACAAAGAAAAGGCAAAGTATATCAAGCGGGCTTTTGAAATGTACGCCACTGGCGAATACCCCCTCGCTCAAATCCGAAAGATTATCAATTCCATTGGCTTGGTTGGCAAGAAAGGCAAAATGCTTTCCGTCTCAAATTATCAGTACATGCTGAAAAATAAAATCTATTACGGAATGATTGAATATAACGGCGAACTGTATGACGGAAAGCATGAACCGATTATCACAAAGAAACTTTTTGATTCCGTTCAAGAAGTGATGGCGAACAAGAGCAAACCGAAATCGCCAAAACTCAAACCTTACATTTTTAGAGGATTTTTCCGTTGCGGAGAATGTGGCTGTTTCATCACCACCGAAACACAAAAAGGACATAACTATTTGCGATGCACCAAACGGAAAAATCCTTGTTCGCAAAGATATGCGAGAGAAGACGCCATCACTTCTCAAATAAAAGAAGAAATCAAAAAAGTTTCTTTATCTTCCGCTTGGGCAAACGCTTCAATCAATTTTTTCGAAAACGAAAAAATTAAAATTGCCCAAGCGGAAAGCTCTTTCGCCCAAAAAGCGAGAAATGAGCTTGTAGAGATAGAAACAAAACTTGATCGCTTGCTTGATTTACAACTGGACGGCAATTTGTCGCAAGCGGAATATACCGCAAAAAAGTACAAGCTCATTCTCGCTAAAAAAGATTTGGAAGAAAAAATATCCGCTTTTGGGCGAAAGAGCAATAATCGGTTCGAACTTGCCATTGCCTTTCTAAAAGAGGCCAACCAAGCCGAAAAATACGCTCAACAAGAAAATCCCGAACGGATTCGGGATTTTCTCAAAAAGATTGGTTCGAACTTCCGCATTGCCGAACGCACTTTGGTTTTGGATTTCAAAAATGCCTTTAAAATTGCGGAAAAATACCATGCCGAGGCGCTTTGCGCCGAGGCTGTTTCTTACGATTTCACAAAAAGTGAAACTTGGCGGAGGGGGTGGGATTCGAACCCACGGTAACCTTACGGCTACGACGGATTTCAAGTCCGTTGCCTTCGACCACTCAGCCACCCCTCCGTGGGCGAAAAATAACCGAAAATCGAGGAAAAGGCAAGGCTGGCCGAGTTGACATTGTTCGTAAAATAAAAAGCTCCGAACCAGATGGAACGGAGCCCCGGACGACGCGTTGGAGGACACCACTGCGGTTGAAGGCACCGCACTGAACGTGGGGCTACAATACGTAGCTCTTATTTATAGTTTATTCGTTATTTTTGTCAATACCAGAATATTAAAAAAGCCCCGCGATCCGAGAGGAAAGCGGGGCACGGGGCCTAGTGAGCAACGGACAAGCCGAGAAGACGTTGCATGACTGCTGGTCAGGCTACGATGCTCAAATCTTCTCAAATCTTGTCAGCTGGAACGCGCCGAAGACGGCGGGTTGCCAGTCTTGGTCCGGATAGAGCTTGAACTCCGAGTGGCGGAAGCAACCGATGCCCTCGCGCCTACCGGCGAGCCGCACCAACTCTTCGATGTGTTCGAAGGTGAGTCCCTCGAGCGCGCCGAGTCGGATGTCCAGTGTGCAAGCGAAGCGCCAAACGTCGAAGCGCGGGCGCTTGAGCATGATGCCATCCTTGCCCTTGCGCTTGTCCGGCTTCCACCCGATGTCCGACGCGAAGGCGATGAACTCGTCGCGCACCGTCACGACCCCGGGTATCTGCGAGCCGTACTTGTCGGTAAGCTGACGCCTCACCAGCTTGAGATGCCGTCCGCCTGCGACCAAGCAGGCTTGCAAGAGATCGCCGGGGAAGCCCAGTTCGCCGTTCGGTCCGCGGTAGAGCTTGGGGGCGCAGACTTCGACTAGCGGGACGGGCCGGTAACCCTTGGGGGGTGGACCTGTCAGCTGCGGCTTGCGCCTGCGCCGGACGACTTCCACTTCTTCCGACTCGGTCGAGTCGAGGAGCAGCGGCCGCACGCCGACGCATTCGATCCTGACCGCCTCAAGCCGCTCCTCGACAGAGGGCTTGAGGCGGCGGACCGGCGTCAGCTCAAGAGCCGCTTCCATTGCCCTTGACTGGCTCGAGGAGCTCGGCCTCCACCACGCGGAAGCGGCCGAAGCGCTTGCGGAACGCCCCGATCCCCTTCTGCCTCCCGGCGGTGTCGACGAGATCGACGATGTTCTGCTCGGTGCAGCCTTCCAGCTGACCGATATTCACCTTGACGGTGAATTCGAACTCGTAGTTGTCGATGCTGGGCCGGTAGATGGCATTCGCGATCCCGGTCTTGCCTATGCCGCGACGGACATCAGGCTTCCAGTCGCCCTCCTTGTCGGTCAATGGCACTCCGTTCCGAGTGATCTTGATGGTGGACTCCAGGATGGTGAGCATGCTGCCCAACTCCGAGGTCTTGGCCGTGCCCATCTTCTTCTTGCCGATCTTGACGTTGGGCGACCCGGCCTCAAGGCAGGCGAAGAGCCAATCCTGCGGGATGCACAGGTTATCGTCCTGGTCTTTGCAGAGCTTCTTTTGGCAACGCGGCGGAATCGGCGAAGTCTTGTCGGGCGGCGGACGCTTGCCCTTGCCGAGGGTCTCGTGGACCACGTCGGGTGGCATCGGATCCATGAAGAGCTGCGTCAACGATGCGCAGCGGAAGCGCATGCGGCGCACGTCGTCTTGGGCGCTGGGTGCGAACTTCTTGACCACCTTGAACTGCTGAACTTCCTGAACGGTTGTATCCATTCCAGTCACTCCTTGGTAAAGAACCAACCTCGAATTGAGGATGAGTTTTCTTAACAAATCCCTGGGTTTTAGTCAAGTCCTGACCCTGGAATATCAAAACACCCCGCGATCCAAGAAGGAAGGCGGGGCGCAAACACAGGTTAAGAGAGGGCGAAAGTACGCTGAATCAGAATGCGGCAGTCGAGTTCATTCCTCGAGACTATTTGTATTTATTATGCATGTCAATACAAAAGCCCCGCAATCCAAGAGGAAGGCGGGGCACTTAGGCTTGAGGAGGACACGACACTTTGCAACACGCGATTACGCTAAATGCGACTGAAGGGCTACCCATCACTTAACACAGCACCTGGGAAAGGTCAATAATAAAAACGCCTCGCAATCCGAGAGGAAAGCAGGGCACGAAGTCCAAAAAAGAGTGTCGTGTTGCACGACGGGAAAGAACGCTAAGGACTGCTCAAGGTTACGCTACTTTTCTCTACTTAATACCCTGCTTATCATGTATTAAAGAAACCTGCAATAATCGATTTAATAAAAACAGCCCCGCGATCCGAGAGGAAGGCGGGGCACGAACACAAGTTAAGAGAGGGCGAGTGTACGCTAGAGCCAAGATGCGGCAGTCGAGTTCATTCTTCGATACTATTTGTATTTATTATGCATGTCAATACAAAAGCCCCGCGATCCGAGAGGAAAGCGGGGCACGAAGCGTGAGCTGAAGGTGGAACGCGCAAGAAAACAAGGCTGAAGAGAGGCGCATGTTGGTCTGAGCTGCATCGCTCCGCTTCCTTATTGACCGACAATGCGGCGCGCGTCAATAAAACCCCGCGATCTATGAGGAAAGCGGGGCACGAAGCTTGGGTAGGTCCGGGGTGGACTAGTGCTACGGCACTGCAAGGAAGAATGAATTGGACCGCGTTAGACGGCAGGCACTACAGAGAACGCAGCTTAGAAATAATCATCGGGGATGTCAAGACAAAAACGCCCCGCAATCCGAGAAGGAAGGCGGGGCACGGAATGAAGAGGAGGGAACGTGGCAATGGGTGGCCGGACGGAGCAGTGAGTCGCGTCACGGCACAATACGCAGCTATGCGTTTATCCCAACAATTTCCCCGCATCCGCGATGGCTTCACCAAGCGTGAGCGTATCGCGGTAAGCGGGTTCGAGCCACTGTGGCAGGGCGTTCAGGAGTACGGGCTTGAAGCCGCGTGACATGAAGAAGCACACGCCCAAGTCCTCGATGCTCCGCACGTTGCGCCCGCGCACCTGGAGCGCTTCCAGCATCACGCGGTAGCGGGCCAGCGCGAACGAATGGCTATCGCCCCAACGCTTGCGCTCGAATTGTGATTCCGGGCTGCTGGGCGGGGCGTAGCCGGGACGCAGGAAGAAGATGACCGGGGCCGATCCGCCGGGCAGGTCGATGCCTTCGGCATACTGCGCCGCCGTCCCGAGCAGCGCATCCCCCATCCCCTGCTTGAAAGCCGCAGCCGCCTCACGCGCCTTGAGGTCGGCGTGATAGCTCATGATGTCGAGCCCTTCGGCTTCGGCGAGCTTGAGGCACTGCTCGCGTTCGGCTTCGCTCACCACTACGATGAGCGAACGGTGGCCCTGCTTGGCGAAGCGCTTGGCGCTCGCCACGATCGCCTTCAAGGTCTTCTTGAGGTCATCGCGCCGCCGTTTACGCGCCGCCAAATCCGGCATGTCGCGCGGCAGATAGATGCGCGTCTTCGCCGTTTCAAAGCTTGAACCGAAGCGCGCAATGGGCAGGCGCAAACCCGATTCCATGACGAAGATATCATCGCGCCCGAGGGTCGCGGTGTAGGCCAACACTCGTTCACCGGCCGCCTGACGAATTAGATTGCCCACGATGTAGCTCTTGATCGTCAGGGTGTAACGCGCCTTGCACCACGCGGAGCCTTCGTCCGCTTCTTCCTTCTTGACGTAGAACGCGATTACGTAATTGGAAGGTTTGTGACCTTCCGCCTCGGTCGCGTATCGCAGGCGTCGCAGCATGCGCGGAATCTGGCGCACGATGTTCTCCAACTGCTTCAGGGCTTCGCGGTCGGTCTGCGGGTCGATGGCGCCGCTTGAGATGGCTGAACGCACCGCTTTTTCAGCAGTCTGCTCGTCGAACCTGCCGAGCATGTCCATCAACCGTTCGATTTCCTCGTCCTTGAGTACGACTTGGGTCTGCGACGCGTACTTGCGGGCAATACCGCGGAAGCAGCGGACGAAGTTCAGGATAGCCAGGGCCGCGGCGCGATCCGTCTTCGCCAAGAGCTTGGAGACGCGCAGCAGATGGTAATCCGTGATGCGGTACTCAAAGAGCGAACGCGCCACTTTGGCGATGTTATGCACTTCGTCAATGACCACCGCCCCGAGCTCCTGGTTCTGCCAGGTCTTAACCTCGCGGCGGTTCATCAGGAAGAAGGCCGTCGTGGTGACGATGATCTTCTTTTCCTCCCGCGAGCGGCGCAACCCTTCGAACTTCGCCTGGAAGTAGGGACAGGGCGCGGATTCTGGATCCTGCGCTTCGCCTGTTTCTTGGTTCACGCGATTCGGACATTGCAACATGTAGCACGGCGATTCCGCCGCGGTGAGCTCATGCCCACGATTCACGTAATACAGGCAGGGATATTCGGAACGTCCGAAAATCGCCACCGTGTCTTCCGGGAAAGCGTGCAGGACTTGTTCGACCTGCTGCTTGGTCGGCGTGACGTAGACGCGGATTCCTTTCCACGGCCAGCGTTTGCGTAGATACGCGATGCCGATTGCGGTCTTGCCCTCGCCCGTCGGGATCTCGAGCGCCGCGGAACCGTGGCGTGCCACGAAAGCCAGCGCTTGATCCTGAACGGGTCGGATTTCAGGGTACGGGAAAGCTTCAATGTACTTGTGATGTTCGAAATCGAATGCCGTCGCCATGCGGCTGCTCCTTGTTAAGGTTCTCCCGCGACCATGGCGCCGCGGATAAGACAATTAAACAGTTAATTAAGAAAAAGTCAATTCACCGATGGTCGGGTAAAAAAACCCCACAATCAGCGAAAGTGGGGCACGGAGCAAGGACTAAATGACTTAAGAGCACTATGCAAGAGAGAGCGTCATTTTTATAAACAAAAAGTATGTCGGTGTCAATCCCAACGGGTTGACAAAATCAAAATCCTGACCAATAATCTTAACTTACCGACGCGTCCCTTCGTCAACTGCTTGTTACTTTGGTTTTCGTGCTGCGCCATGTCGCGATCTTCCGGCGGAGGTTTCCATCTAGATTCCCCCGTCTTTTCATTTCAAGGTTTTTCGATGTCTGGATTCCTGCTTTCGCAGGAATGACGAAACTATTTCAAGGAATCGAAAGCTGAGGTCCAAAACACCCCGCGAGGCGGGGTGTTTGTTGGCTTTAGAACTTGGGCATTTGGAGGTTGGGGCCATTGACTGTGCCGCTGCTCATGTATTGGTCGACTTGCGGAGTCGTGCCGCCGATTTCGTCGGTCAAATCTTGTTGGCGTTGCATCAGCTCTTCGACCGCGTCCATGAATTCGTCGCTGCCCACGTCCATGCCTTTGATCAATTCATAACGGCGCTTCATATCCGCCAGAATCGTCTGTGCGGTACTCACGTCCTCGCCCTTCTTTTTGAGTTTGGCGATGGTCTTTTCGGCGTCTTTAACGCGGCGCGTGTAATCCGCGAAGAAACGTTTGGAATTTTTGACCGCGTCCACGCGCTGCATGGCGCTGCCCAGATCCTCGAATCGACCGAAGACTTCGTCTTGGATCGTAGCCTCGACATCTTCCGCGTTGCCCTGCTTGAACAGGTCAGTCGCTTTGACGCGCGCTTCCTTGATGGCTTTGAGTACCCCGTCGCCGTCGGCGATGGCGCCGCTCGCCTCCTCCGGAGCGCCTTTCTTGGTGCGGTTCCATTGCGACTCCATGGTCTTGATTTGTTTATCGACCTGCTTGAACATGGCCGGTATACGCGAGAGCGTTTCGATAGTCTGACGGCATTCGTTCAGCGTGCTGAAGTTGTCGCCCATGTCCTGCATATCCACTTCGTTTGCCTCATCCATGGTGGTCGCGTTCTTGACCGTGTCGATGATCGCTTGGACCTCGGTCAGCGCCTGTGTGCACTCGGCCGGTGTGGCGATCCCTTTGCCCGCCTGTTTAACGAAGAACTTCTTCATCTGCGTCACCTGGGTCTGGGCCTGCTTCATCCCGGTTTTCATGCGTGCAAGATTTTGCTTGTCCATCTTTTCCTGTTGCGCCTGTTGTTTTTCATCTTGAGCCTTTTGCTGCTCATCGCTCATGCCTCCGCCGTTCGGTCCCATCTGATTACCCCCGCCTTGATTGCCCGGAGCGCCGCCTGATCCGCTATTACCGCCTTCGGTGCCTGGTGCGTACTGACGTCCATCACCGCCCGATGGCATTTGCGGCTGTCGGTTTTGATTTTGGCCTTGATCTCCGGATGACGGTGGCTGCGAGCCGTCCGATCCACCCTGCGGCGGATTAGGCGCGGTCGCATCTCCCGGTTGAGTCGATGGAGGAGGTGCGCTATCACGCTGTCCTTCGGGATTTGCCGGCGGCTGTTGCGTTCCGGAATCGGCCGGTGGTGGGGCGTCGGCAGTCTGGGCTAAATAAATACCCCGATGTTGCGGGGCGGTCGCATTTATTACCGGCACCGAAGCCGCGCTTGCGGTACCCACAAGCATGCTTACCAAGACACTCAAAAGGGGGCGTTTTAGGATGCTACCCCAAAGATTTGCAGGCATATAAAGGGTCTTTTTGTTTTAATAGGCTGATTATAGCATAAAGTAGAGGGTAGATGGTAGAGGGTAGCCAAACAGATTATTTGTCATCCTGAGCGGAGCAACAGCGCAGTCGAAGGACCTTTATAAGCGTTGGTCTGAACCGATGGCTGATAAAGGTCCTTCGACTCGCTCGAAGCTCGCTCAGGATGACAGGGGGAAAGTGCGCTGGCGCGGAGTTTACCCCGCACTTGATCACGTAGAACGTGACACGGTGCGGGGCTCGGGATGACAGATTTTGATGACGACCGTTTTCCTAACTCCCCACCGCCAAAGCAAAACCGTAGATCCGTTCGACTCCGGCTGCCTTGAGCGCTCGCGCTGCTTCGCGCATGGTGGCGCCGCTGGTAAAGACGTCGTCGACCAAGAGGACGGCGGGCGGGATGGTTGCGTCACGCGCCAAAGCAAAACATCCGGCCACGTTGGCGCGGCGCAATTCGACCGACAATTCGGTCTGCGAACGCGCCTTGCCTCTGCGCACTAAAATTTCTCCGGCCTTTCCCCATGGCAGGCAAGATCGGATAAGCGCGTCGCGAATGAGACGCGCTTGATCAAAACCGCGCTTGCGCACATGCCGTGGCGCAGCCGGAAGATGCTGGACCACGAGCGACGACTCCCCTGCCCAGGGCCAAGGATCTAACCTCACATCGCGCCAAGCTTTCAGATAAGCTTCGACTTGCGGCATGATTTTCGTCACCCCGTGATATTTCAAAGCTTGGATAGCTTCACGCAACCGCTTGTCATGATAAAAACCCGTGACCGCCAGGCCGCGCAGGATATCTTGCTCACACGAATGCTCGAACAGGCTTTTTCCGCAGCCTGGACAGCGATTGTGGCTCAAACACTCGACGCTCGCCCGACAAGCAACGCACCACCAAGCTCCCGGCGCACGGCAGACCAGGCAGCGCGCGGGAAAAAAGACATCAGCGACGATTCCAAAAATTCGCGACAGCATCCTATATATACCGCTGCCGCATCCAAGCAAAAAAGTCAAGAGGGTAGAGGGTAGCCAGAAAGATAAATTGTCATCCTGAGCGGAGCAGCAGCGCAGTCGAAGGACCTTTATAGCTGGGTCGGGAGTTCCGGATCGATCGCTGATTACGTAGGGGCGACCCAACGGGTCGCCCCTACATATCAGCCATCGGTTCAGACCAACGCTTAAAAGGTCCTTCGACAAGCTCAGGATGACAGTTTTTTTGAAACTTACACAAAGGGCGCACGACCGTGCGCCCCTACGCTATAGTTCCAAATCCTTCCACTCCATGCTGCCCATGAGGTAGGTGCCGTCGGGTTGTTTTACGAAGACGATGTTGATTTGTTTGGCTTGGCCGGTCGTTTTCAGGTTGTCCGTCTGGATGGCTTGGACGCTCACGCTGACGCTCGGATCGCCGAAAGCGCTATCCACGGCATGCGAAGCCACGGCGCGGGTGGACAGCGTGTAGAGCGGCCCGTTGGCCGGATGCGCCGCGACCATCTTTTTTTGTTCATCCAAGATCCAGGCGCGGAGTTCCGGCGTGACTGCGTTCAGAGCGTCGCTGTAGCCCAAAAATCCCGTTTGGCTGGAACCTGATCCGATGCGCTCCGCGGAAGCGCGCGCATTGTCCTCCAAAGTACGCAACTTGCTGTCGACCGGAGCCACCGGCGCGCTGGGAGTCGGCGTGGTCTGCGACGTCTTGCCTTGCCCGCTGGTCAGATTCTCGGTCGTCGCAGGCAAATTTCCTGTCTGCTCTACTCCACCCGCCGTGACTTTGAACGTCTGGTAAATAAGCCAGGCGCCAAGGATAAACAGGATCAGGCCGATGATGATCAGGAGGATGAGCTTTGAACGAGTTTGCATAGGTTTAGTGGCGAGAGGTCAGAATGTCTAATGACTAATTTCTAATGTCTAAAAATAGTTCCTGAGCCAGCCGCGCCACGTTCTACGTGGTCGAAGGACTACCCTGTCGGAAATAGGTAGCCCTTCGGTCGCCGCGTAGGGGCAATTCATGAATTGCCCCTACGGGAATATTAGAGATTATGTTCTGCGTAATTAGTCATTAGAAATTAGTCATTCGTCATTATCATTTCCCCGTTTGTTCCAGCGACTCTTGGAATTTTTTCTTTTCTTGTTCGATGCGCAGGAGTTGGTTGGGGTCGGTGGTCACGATTTGGTCTTCGGTGTACGAGGCCACGATCTGGATGGCCGCGTGCTTGTTGCCGGCGAAGAAGATGCCCATGCCCTGGCCGGACTCGAGCAGCAGGTATTTTTCGGATTGGGTCAGCATGAAGACGCGGGCGATCAAATCGATGGACGCCGGCGATTGCTTGAGCAAAAGCTGCATGGCCGAGTTGGTCACGATGGCTTGGCCGTAGGGCGAGGTCAAAAAGTCGTTGACGTCCTGGGTGATGGTGGTGATGCCGAGATAGTATTTGCGGCAGCGTTTGACCAGCGCAAAGATGAACTTGGCCGAGTCCTCGTGCTGCATGAGCCACCACGCCTCGTCGATGCACAGGATGCGCTTTTTACGCTCCGAACGCACCACGTTCCAGATATAGTTGACGATGGTGTAGATGGCGATGGGACGCAACTCGTCTTCCAAGTCGCGCACCGAGAAGGTCACCAGCTGGTTGGACATCTTGACCGTGGTCGGCGAGTTGATGAGGCCGGAGAAGGTGCCTTCGGTGAACTTTTTGAGCCGCACCACCAAGTCGCCCGTGCCCTCCATGCCCTCCAAGATGTCCTGGAAGTCCTGCAAGATCGGCGGTTCGATGGCCGAGAGGTCGGCGCCGGGCACAATATCTTTTTTGGCGTAAGTCTCGAGCAGCGCGCGATCCAAAAGTGAATCTTCGGAGACGGTGAGTTTGCCCAGCATCAGGCGCAACAAGCCTTTAAGCGTGATGACTGCGCTGCGGATGATGTCTTCGGTCGAGATGTTCTCGCCGGTGGGTCGCGGCAGATCGAACGGGTTGATCTTGGCTTGCGAGGCGAGCGAGATGTTGATGTAAGTGCCGCCGACGGCGTCGGACAAATGCTTATATTCCATCTCGGGGTCGATCACGATGACGTCCACGCCCAACATCATGGAGCGCAAGATCTCGAGCTTGACCGCGTAGGATTTGCCCGCGCCCGAAGTCGCAAAGACCACGGCGTTGGCGTTTTGGAGGGAGAAGCGGTCGAAGATGATGAGCGACTGGTTATGCCGGTTGATGCCGTACATGATGCCGTTGTCCGAGGTGAGTTCGGCTGAAGTGAAAGGGAAGCTCGAAGCCAGCGGCGAGGTGCTCATGTTGAACGTGATCATGAGTTCGTCGTTGCCCACCGGCAGCGTCGAATTGAAACCTTGTTCGGCTTGGAAATAGGCGCGCTTGGTATAGATCAGCATGGAACCGAAGGTCGACTCCACGGTGTTGGTCAGCCGATCCAGCTCATCCACGGATTTGGAATAGAAGGTGACGTAGAAGGCGAATTGGAAGAAGTGCTCGATGCCCTGCGTCAGGTCGTCGCGCAACTGTTCGATGTCGCGCAAAGCCGTCTCGGCGATGGGGTCGCGCGGTTTGCCGGATTCGGCGTCCATCGTGATTTGCGCCTCGACGATGCCGACTTTCTTTTTGAGCTGCTTCAGCACCACGTCGGCTTTGATCGGATAGAAGAACATCGAGACGTCCATCTGCGCGTTCAGGTTGATGATGGGCGAGGCCCAACCCACGCTGACGTAGCGCGGATAGGTGGTGATGAACAGGGTGCGCACCCAAACGTCGCCCAGGCGCACGAAGCTCGGCTCCACCTTCATGGAACTGGGCGCGATCAGGTCTTTGATGGACGAGACGCCACGGCGATAGATGCGCTCCTCTTCCAGCGCGATGCGCTCGACTTCGAGCTTTTGCTTTATCTCGCCCGTGCTCGGTCCTTTTTTGACGCTGATGCCGCCCGCGGTGAGCGCCGAAGCGTTAAAGCCTTTTTCCTCCTGGGTCTTGAAAGCCATAGAATCAATTACAAATTACAAATGCCAAATGACGAATTGCGGAAACCATATTAATTTGTAATTCGTAATTTGGCATTTGGCATTGCATATTATCCCTCAACCTGCAGCTTGGACATGTCCGTGATGCGTTCGTTCTCGAAGAGTTCGGGGTTGTAGACGGTGTAGAACAGCTCGATCAGGCTCTGCGTATCCAGCATCACGCCTTTGAGCGACATGGCTTGCAGGCCGCCCGTGACCGAGTTGACGCGCAACATGAGCGAGTCTTTGTTCTTGCGGAATTTTTCCTCGGACAGATGGATGGACGCGGCCGGGGTCATGATCTCGGACAGCCGCGCGAAAAAACCTTTTTGCTTGTCGGCCAGCGGATCAAGCGGCACGACCAGGAAGAATTTTTTCTGCATGATGTCGCCCGTCTCGACCAGCCATTTGACGAAGTCGCGATAGTCCGCGATCTGGCGCTGCAACAGCTCGTTGGTCTGCGACTTTTGGGACTCGCCCAGCTTGCGCAGATATTCGTCGATGTTCATGCGCCGCGATTGGATGACGATCTGGATGGGAAAATCCAAGCTATTCAAGAATTGCATGTAAGCCTGCACGATGGCGTTCTGCTCATCCACCGACTTGAGCGCAAAGTTGATGCTCGAAACCAAAAGCACGGCGCGGATGGTGCCGTCTTTCATCACGATCACGTCCTCCTTGATCTCGGCGATGTCGAGATAACGCTGGGAGGGCACGCCTGGTTTTGGTCCGGCAAGTTTTTTGCTTTGCATAAAGGTCAATTACAAATTACGAATGCCAAATGCCAAATTGTCACCCAATTCGTCATTCGTCATTTGTAATTTGGCATTGTTCATAGTTCCTCATCCGGCTTATATACGCCGCCGGTGTTGACCACGAGCGTCAGGTCGCGCAGGCGGCTGCTCTGCGGACGTTCCTTCCTCACTCCGACTTTGACCGGCGCCGTGACCTCGACTTTGACCCAAGCCTTGAGTTCCGCATCCGTCGGCCGCTTATCCCACACGCGCAAGGCCGGACGCGTCACGGTCTGCAGGAAGTTGATGAAGAAGATGTGGAACGGTTGGCCATTGATCTTCATGAAAGCGAAAACGCCGGCGAAGCCCGAGATGAAGATGGCAAAAAAAATGAAATAAACGAAAGCCAAAATCTTGTAGGCGATGAAGATGGCAAAGACCGAGACCAACAAAATCAAAAACTGCCGGACCGTGATCGGACCGAGTATCTGGTCTTCCTTGTCTATGAATTGCGGAACGATGAATTTTTCAGGCATGTTGGGTAATTACGAATGCCAGATTACGAATGCCAAATTCGGCTAGTTTTGTGTCATTTGGCATTTGGCATTTGTAATTTGGCATTTTCCACTAGAAGTGTAGCTTACTATTGAGCGAAATGACAGCCGAGATTTCCGCCGGGGCGAGCGTATCTTCGCCGGATTTGCGTTTGGATTCGGCGATTTCCATGACCGACTTGCCGGCCCTGAAGGATTCGGTGACAAGCGAGAGATACGTCTGCTGCAAAGGCGAATTCAGGAAAGCCTTGGTGCCGGCCATCTTTTTTTCGAACGATTCTTGGGCCAAAGTCTCGAGCTTTTGCAGGATTTTAGTCGCCGCCGCCTCCGGGTCCTTGGCCAAGCGCCGGAATTCCGCCAAGTTGAAACGCTTGAGCTCCTCCACCAAGCCGGTCAGCCGGGGTCCGCCGTATTTGACGTCATCCATGCGCGGCTTAGGACCGTGCGGTTCAAGAATGGTCTGTTTCGAAATTTTTACCTCGGGTCGCGCGGCCTGGGCGGAAGTCGGGGCGGAAGGAGGTTTGGGCGCTAGAGCTTGGGTGCTAGGTTCTAGGTTCTGGGTTTTAGTTTCAGAGACGGCAGACAGCGACGCTGCGCCAGCCGAGACCGCGCCGACCATGGGACCGAAGCGTTCCGTCTCTTTGCGCTGCTCTTTGAGATCCATGGGGTGAGCCGCGTCGGACGCTCCGACCCAAGTGCGCCGCATCTCCTCTTTAAGTTTTTTCTGCGCCTCCTCGTCTTGCTTGCGCGACAAAATCTTTTCCTGGTACCAACGCGCGTGCTCCTCGGCTTCTTTGCGCTTGCGATCTTCGATTTTTTCCTTTTGCACACCCATCTGCGTTTCGATCTTGGTTTTTTCCTCGGCCAAGATTTTATCGTGGAATTGGTGGTACGACGCTTCGATAGCTTCCGCCATCTGCGCCGCCGCCGTCTGTTCGAGTCCCAGGCCGCCGACTTTGGTGTCGCGCGCCAAAAGCTGGACCAGCTCGATGGAATTCCGCACATCGCGCAGACGCGACGAGATGATGTGCTTGAGCCGGCTGCCCGAATATTCGCTTTCAGGTTTGACGGGCAATGCGGCGAAAGTCTTGTCGACGGCTTCGTCCAAGGCGGTTTGCGGTGCCGCGGGCTGGGCCGGCATGCTGGCTTTGATCCTGGCGATTTCCGCTTCCTCCTCGCTCGGCGCTGCGGCGGCCTGACTTTCTTGCGCGGTTTTCTTTTTGGCTTCTTCGGACAGCCAATCGGCGTATTCGTCCTCGGACATGATCTTGACCGAAGCGATGAGATGGCTCATGGCGTCAAGCGCTTTTTTGGCCATGGCGGCATCCAAACCCAAACCGCCGAAATCAGCGGGCCGGCACATTACCTCCAGGACTTGGGCGTCGATGCGCACGCCTTTTTGCTTGCTCATGAGCAGATCGCGCAAACGTTCGCGCATCTGCGGACCCAAGAGCGAAAAACCGGCGAGCGTCGCAATCTCGGTCGAAGCGCCGGAGTAGGTCATGGGCTTCAGGTGGACTTTGAAATTCGGCCAACCCGACGTCGAAATCTGGTTTTCGGCTAGGAGATCGGACAGCTCGCCGCCGAAAAGATCACGCAACGGCCAGGCTTCGAGCTTGAGGAAATCGGCCAGGAAAGCTTTCCATTTGACTTCATCCAAAGGCTTGGGCACGAGCGCGGCTTTGATCTTGGCCGCGACCTCGGCGAGCTTGAGATCGCCGAAGACGGCGTCCATCATCTGGTCGCCGATGAGCATCTGCGCCGCTTCGTCGAACTTATAGGTATCCTGTAAAGTCTGCTCGACGCTGTTGAATTCCGGCGACAACAAAAACCCCCTTAGGCCTTCGGGCATTTCGGCGAACGAGCCGTAGCTGGGTCTTTGGACTGCCATAACCCTTATTTGCGCTTGCGATACTGGGAGAAAGCGCTTCCGCCGCGTTTGGCCGCGGCTTTGGCGACCTTGCTGGATTCGATTTCATGTCCGATATCGACCATGTCGCGATCGAGCTGGTTGGCCACGCCGGCCGCGACTTTTTGGCCCGCGACTTTAGCCTGCTCCTCCAAGGCTGGGATGAGCGCCGCGTCCGGTGCCGCGCTGGCGATCTTGACCACGTTGCCTTTGACCGCGCCGATCACCGCCTGGGCCGCCGCACCGCCGCGCGTGATGACGCCCGGGTCGATGGATGAGACGAAGTGCGCGCTCGGTTCGCGTTTGCTGGCATCCGGGCTGTCGATATTCTTTATGGCCGTGCCGAGCGCCGTGGAGTGAGCTTGCGCAAAAGCCGGAGTCTGATAATTGCCGTCATCTTGGATGCCGAAAGCGACCGAGGTGGGCACGCCCGCGATTTGCACCATGCCCATGGCCCCGGCTTGCGTGTCGGAATAACTCGCCACGTTCGGATCAGTGTAGACGCCTTGGGAGAAAGCGTTGCGCAGGGCTTGGCCTTGCATGGATCCGGGTTCGACCGAACCGACGCGTCCCGCAAAACTATCCAAAGCCTGGTCTGATCCGCCGAAGCCCATCTGACCGCGCAAAGTCTCGCGGGTGGCTGCCGCATCGCTCCAACGCGTGACGCCCAAACCGCCGCGGCCGTCGTTGGCCACCATGTTGACCTGCTTCATGTCTTGGCTCACGGCAAACCGACGGCGCGCTTTTTCCGCTGCTTCGATGTCGGCTGGTGCGCCCGTGGTGATGGCTTGGAGCAAAGCCCGGTTCTCGCCCGAACCCTGCGCCGTCTGCGAGTGGTTCATGAAGGAATCTAACGCCTTGGCTTTTTTGCCGCCGCGTCCCAGGATGGCCTTCATCTCTTTGTCTTCCGTGGCGCGCGCCATATCCACCTTGCCGTCCGCGCCCATAAAGCCCTTACGCCGCATGAAACCGGTCATGACCGCCGAGTCCTCCACTGCTTCGTCCGACATGTCGCCGATGCCGTTGTCGAGCGCTGCCTTCATGGCGTCGTTGACGCCTTGGCGATGCGAATTTTTCTTGAGTTCGTCGGTCAACTCTTTCTGCAGATCCTTGTCGCCGGGATACGCCGTGCGCATCTGCTTAATCCAAGCTCCGCGTTCGTTGTCGAGTTGCTGGCGCGCCGCGGCCTTGGCCTGCTCCGGATCGGCGATGCCGCTGTTCCTATAATGGTCCTCCAGCTCCTTGGAGCGCTGTATCCCATACTCCCTTTCGAGCACTCTGCGACCGCCCATCTTTTCGGTCGCCTCGCCGGTGGCCGGGTTGATGCTGCCGATTTTGGCGTGATAGAACTGCTGCGTCTGTTCCAAACTCAAACCCCTGGTCTGTTCGGCGACATGCTTTTCGGCCGCCGCTTTGCGCGCCCCCGAGATACCCATGGCTTTTACGCCGCCCGAAGCCATCAGCCCGCCCACGACTCCCTGGAGTCCGCCCTGTTTGCCCATCTCGCCGCCTTTACGCAACGCAAACTCGCCCATGTTTTTGGTGAAGCCGGTTTTTTGATCCAAGATGCCCAAGCCGTAACTCGCGCCCTTGCCCGCCAGCTTGGCTCCGCCGCGTGCCGCTTTGCCCGCCACCCGTCCGCCCAAACGCATGGGATAGCCGATGGGTCCGCCGGCCGAGGAAATTTTTGAGGCGGCGCTCTTGAGCGTTTCCGAGACTTCACCCGAAACTTGGATGGCCGTCTTGATGCCGAAGAAAAGCAACGTCACGCCGATGATGAAACGTGAGAGTTGGCCCAGGTCGGCCAGTTGTCCGATGAACGAGATGGCCGTCGTCATCTCCGCCGAGTTGGCACTTTGCAGTTCGGAAAAAGGGTTGTCGGAGCCCGCCACGATGGCCAGCGTCAGCCAGATGAAAAACGCCATGATCGGACCGCCGGACAACAGCGCGCCCAGGACTTTCCACCACTGACCCGCGAACGCACTCAAACCCTTGGAGAGTTTGGGCGGCACAGCCCAGACGAAAAACGCCATGGGCGAAAAGATGAGCACGATCCACAGGCCCACGATGCGCGCCACCAGATAGATCAGCATGATGAGGAGCAGCGTGGACATGATGGCCAACATGATCATGCTGAAGATCAGCGACATGAAGATGTTGACCATGGTGGCGGCGGCGCCCGAGATATCGAATTGCCCCAGCTGCGTGCCCAAATCGAAGATCTTGTCCAAACCGAACAGCTTGGCGAAGTTACCGAAGGCTGCGTCCTTGAAACCGTTGACGAAGGTCAGCATGATGACCTGCGAAAAGTCGATGAGCAGGCCGACCAGGAGTTTGGAGAAGTTGATGAGCACTGCCATGAGCAAAAGCTTGGGCAGATACTTGCGGTAGTCCACTTCTTGATAGCCGACGATCGTGCCGAAGGCGATGACCAAAAGCACGACGATGAAGAACATGTTGGCCACGTCGCGCACCAGCGGCCAGCCCACCATGACCGGCGAGGCATACACGAAGTTGTTGTAGCCCGCCACGAAGATGACCAGATACATGAGCACCATGTTCAGGATGAACATGAGCACAGCCGAGAGATAGATCAGCCCCGAGATGATGATGAGCACCAGCGCGCCGACCGTGCCGCCGTAGACCAGCGGGATGGTCACGGCCGCTCCGGCGTTGGCGAAATGTCCGTAGAGTGCCACGACCGGCACAGCCACGAGCAACGCGGTAAGCAAAATCCGATAGGGCTTTTTGAGCCCCGCGAAGCGAGCATCGAATCTCTTCATTTTTTCCAAAACAGCCTGCCAAAAGAAACGAAGACCGGATGGCGCGTTGCGCATAGTTCGGAATACAGTATAACACAAAAGATAGAGAGTAGAGGGTAGAGAGTAGAGGGTAGCCAGACCGATTTTAAGGGCAAAAAATTCGTATGACGCTTGGCTATCTTCTGCTCTCTGCCCCCTACCCTCTTATCAATAAAGCTGGTATATTCGTTGAACGAAAAGTAAGAAAGTAGAGGGTAGAGGGCAGAGAGTAGCCAGAACCGAAAACTGGCTACCGTCTACCGTCAGGGCGCATGGCATGCGCCCCTACTCTCTAGCGTCTGATTCCCCATGAAAATCAACCTGATCGGCACGGAAAGCGACAAAACAGCGCGGCGCAAGACCATCATCGTGGCCGCTGTTTTTACGTTGCTGGTGGGGCTTTTGGCCACAGTCGGTGCGGGCGCCTCATATCGCGCCGCGAGCCGAGGCACAAGCGTCTTGGGTGAGATGGGCAATCTATTTTCGTTGTCCGACTTGAAGATTTTTCCTTGGAACAGCGGGAGTGCCGACAGCGGACCGTTTTCCACGCCCGACGGCCGACTCAACATCCTGCTCCTAGGCATCGGCGGCGACGGCCATGACGGCGCGCAACTCACCGACACCATCATCCTGGCGAGCATCGACAAAAACACTTCGCGCGTCGGGCTCTTATCCATCCCGCGCGACTTGGCTTATCCCTTGGGCGGCGGACGCTTCCGCAAAATCAACGCCGTGAACGCGCTGAATGAAGTCAGCCACCCGGGCGAAGGCGCGGTGTATACGGCCAAGGATTTCGAGAAGCTGTTCGAAGTGCGCATCGACCGCGTGATCCGCTTGGACTTCAAAGGCTTCGAGGAATTCATCGACGCCTTGGGCGGGGTGGATGTGACCGTGGAGCGCTCCTTCAGCGACAGCCAATACCCTACCGCCGATGACGGACCTAACCCCTACCACTGGACCACGATAAGCTTCAACAAAGGAGCTGAACACATGGACGGCAAACGCGCGCTGACCTATGTGCGCTCGCGCCACGGCTCTAACGGCGAAGGCTCTGATTTTGCACGCAGCCGGCGCCAGCAAATCGTGCTCAACGCGGTGCGCGACAAGCTCGTCTCGCTCGGCACGCTGGGTAACCCTAAAAAACTCACCGACCTGTGGACCGCGCTCTCCAGCCACTTGCAGACCAACCTCACCGCCTGGGATTTGATCAAGCTTATACCCATGGCCATCGATTATTCCAAGACCAAGATCGTGATGAACGTGATGACCGACGCGGCCGACGGCGAACTCATCCCGGCCAACGTAGACGGCGCCGCCATGCTCTTCCCCAAAAAACCGGATTGGACCGAACTGCGCGCCTTGGCCGCGGACCCCTTCACGAGCAAAGCGGAACGCAACAAGAGCTTGAGTCCGAACGAAAATATCGTCCTCGAGATCCGCAACGGCACGCTGCGCACGGGCTTTGCCGCCCAAGCCGCGACCAAGCTCGAAGCCATCGGCTATACTGTCGAGAACACGGGCAACGCAACCAAACGCGGCTTCGAACGCAGCGTGATCTACGACCTGACGGGCGGCCGCAAGCAAACCGAACTCGCCAGGCTGAAGAAGCTGCTCGACGCGGACGTCTCACAACCCGCCAACGGAAAAATAATCTACGATAATGGGGCTAAAGAAAACGTCTCCTCCTCCGCGACCGAATTCTTGATCGTGTTGGGGAATTCGAGCCTCGGAGCCATCAACCCATATGCCGGCACCACGAACCCGTAAACTCCCCATCGTCGCCCTGGTCGGACGAGCTAACGTCGGCAAATCCACCCTGTGGAACCGTCTGACCGAAAGCACCGCGGCCATGGTTTCAGATGTCCCGCACACCACGCGCGACCGCCGTTACGGCCACACCCTGTGGCGCGGCGCCGAGATCGAAGTCGTGGATACGGGCGGCTTAGATGCCAGCTCGGGCGAAGAAATCGGGCGCGGCATGCAACGCCAGACGCGGCACGCCATCAAAGACGCTGACCTGGTGCTCATGCTGGTGGATTCCAAGTCCAGGATGATGCCGCAAGACGTCGAGATCGCGGCTGAACTCAAAAAACTCAAAAAGCCGACGCTGCTCGTGGCCAACAAGACCGACACCACGGCCGTCTATGCCCAAGCTTTCGGGCGCGACGTTTACCGGCTGGGTTTAGGCGAACCCATCCCCTGCTCGGCCTCGACCGGCCGCAACGTGGGCGATCTGTTGGATCTGGTGTATGAAAAATTGAAGACGCTGGGCAAGCTGCCGGACACGGCCGACGCAAAAATCGGTTTGCGCATGGTCATCATGGGGCGACCCAACGTGGGCAAATCCTCGATCGTGAATGCGCTGCTCGGCGAGGAACGCGTCATCACTTCCGCCGTGCCGCATACCACGCGCGAGCCCATCGATACTTATTTGGAATGGAAAGGCCAGCCGGTCATCCTGGTGGATACGGCCGGCATGCGACGCCGCTCGCGAGTCGAACGCGGGATCGAAAAAGACAGCTTGGAACGCAACCGCGAAGCTTTGCGCCGCGCCGACGTCGCGGTCCTGGTGGTGGATGCAAACGAAGATCCCAAAGCTCAAGACAAACACTTGGCCGGCTTGCTCATGGATGAATACAAAGGCCTGATCATCGCGGTCAACAAATGGGACTTGGCCGAAAACAAGACCCAGCGCTCAACGCAAGAAGCCGAGGTCATCCTGCGCCAACTCTTCCCCTTTCTCGCCTGGGCGCCGATCATCTTCGTCTCGGCCAAGAACCGCCAGCGCACCGACAAGCTGCTCGACATGGCCTTCACCATCCGCGACGAACGACGCCGCGAGATCGCCTACAACGCCCTGCAAAAATTGCTCAAGCAGGTGATCGCCAAAAAACATCCGCTGGCCGAGGGCGCCAACTTTGCGCCCTACATCCACGACGTCAAACAGATCGGCATCGAGCCGCCGACTTTCATCATCCAAGTGCGCGGCAACAAAGCCGAAGTCCATCCCTCCTGGGTGCGCTATTTCGAGAATTCGCTGCGCAAAAAATTCGGCTTCGTGGGCACGCCCATCAAGGTCAATCTGGATTACTCGGCCATGCCGACCGTAGCCGAACAAGAAGAACAGCTGGGCGGCAAACGCCAAAAAGCGCGCCGCAAGCGCCCCATCGGCAGAAAGGGCGGAAGGTACTGACACATAAAAGCAGAGGGTAGGGGCGCATGGTCATACGCCCGTGGGATAGAGAGTAGAGGGTAGCCAGGCCATCTTTCGAAATCTGGCTACTCTCTATCCTCTACTCTCTATCATCTAGTTCATATGAAACTCATCGTCGGGCTGGGGAATCCGGGTAAAGAATACGCGCTGAACCGCCATAACGCGGGCTTCATGGCCGTGGACGCTTTCGCGGCTTTGCTTGAAGCGGAGTGGAAGAATGAGGCGAAACGGCACGCCACATGCGCCAAGTCCAAAGTCGCGAGCGGTTCGATCGTCTTAGCGAAGCCGCAGACTTTCATGAACGAATCAGGACTCGCCGTGCGCGAGCTCGTGAATTTCTACAAACTCGATCCAGCCAAAGACTTGCTGGTGCTGCAGGATGAGATGGATTTCGAAGCCGGGCGCTTTGCCTTGGCCAAGAATTTCGGATCAGCCGGACACAACGGCATCCAATCCATCATCGAAAATTTGGGGCGCAGCGATTTTGCGCGCTTGCGCATCGGTATCGGTCGGCCGGACAAACTGAAAGGCGAAGACTGGGTGCTCTCGGACATGGACCCCGAACTCATGCAAATCATCCGCGAGCGCGCGCCGGAGGTTTTAGCCGATTGGCTAGATAAAGATTTCGAACAAGCCGCGACGCTGTGGAATAAGAAGTAGCGAGCAGCAAGTAGCGAGTAAGTTGAATTTTACGATTTAAGATCCGAAAACGTCTTTGTATCCAGGTGGGGTCTGGGGCCGAGAGTTGAGCTAACCGCAAGAACGCTTAACTATATACATGTAAGCGAATTCGAGGCCCCAGCGGTTTTTGCATACTTTTTGGCGGCAAAAAGTATGAGGACGTCTTGACTTTTTCCCCTGGATACGGCAGCGGTATATATAGGCAGCCAAATGTCCGACCAAGAATCAAACGCTTGTTGCGCAGAAAACAGCTGGAATCCAAGCCGCCTCGGTTGGCTTAGTTTGGCGTGTTTTGAGGGTTTCGGCAGCCGTTCCCTGGCACGCCTATCTTCCTATATACAGGACGGCGCGGAGGCTGCGGGGCTTAATCCGACGGAACTCGAAAAAATAGGCATAAACCCCGGCGCGGCGGCGAAATATGCTGCCTTCCGCGCAACCTTCGATGTGGAAACCGTTTTGGCGCGAATGCAAGCGTGCGCCATGCGTTTCGTCATGCTGGAAGATGCAGATTATCCGACCCTGCTTAAACAAATTTCCGATCCCCCGTTCGCTTTGTTCGTGCGCGGTAACTTTGACTTGCCGAGCGTGTGCGTAGCGCTGGTGGGCACGCGGCGCTGCACTTTTTACGGACGTAAAGTCGCCGGGGAGTTGGCACGCGGTTTAGCCCAAGCCGGACTAGGCATCGTCTCCGGCCTAGCTCTGGGGATAGACGCCGCAGCGCACGAAGCCGCGCTCGAAAGCGCCGGCTGGTGCATCGCGGTCTTGGGCACGGGTTGCGACGACGCTTCGATCTATCCGCGCGCAAATTATAATTTAGGCTTGCGCGTCATCCAGAACGGCGGCTGTCTGGTCTCGGAATTTCCGCCGGGCACCGGCTCGCTCAAACACCACTTTCCGCTGCGCAACCGCATCATCGCCGGCTTGAGCCGCGCGGTCGTGGTGGTGGAGGCGGACGAGATTTCAGGCTCGCTCATCACGGCGCACCTGGCGCTGGGCTATGACCGCGACGTCTTATCCGTCCCCGGTCCAATCACGAGCCCGGTCTCGACCGGCACCAACAAGCTGCTCAAACTGGGCGCGACGCCCTGCACCTCTACCGCCGACATCTTGGAGATGCTCGAGTTACCGCCATGTGCGGAGCCGAAAAAGGTGTACCTGGAAGACTTGAACGCCGAAGAACGAAAACTCTTGGCGCAACTGGAATCGCCCGCGCACATGGACGAACTGGCCCGGCAAAGCGGCTGCCCGGTTTCGGAAGTCGCCTGCCTTCTGGCGGCGCTCGAAATGGGCGGCTACGTCACGGATCAAGGCGGCAAGATTTTTTCACGCAGTGTGGCAGTGCGAAACAAGAGGGTAGGGGCGCATGGTCATGCGCCCGTGGGATAGAGCGTAGCCAAAAACCCATCCCTTCCCTGTCATCCTGAGCGAAGCGAAGGCTCGTCAGACGAGACGAGCGAAGTCGAAGGACCTTTATCAGCCATCGGTTCAGACGAAGCTTAAAAAGATCCTTCGACAAGCTCAGGACGACAGATGAAAAATAACAGGAGGGCGCACAACCGTTCGCCCCTACGCTGAACACTCTACCGTCTAGCTCTTGACAAATCCCTTAACATCTGGCAGAACTGCAAACACTCTGATATCTTTCTGCGGTTGACGCACAGAACGATCCGATCGATCTGGCTACCGTCTACCGTTCTGATGGGCGCATGGCATGCGCCCCTACTACTCTCTAAATATATGAAACTGGTCATCGTCGAATCACCCACCAAAGCCAAAACCATCTCTCGATTCTTGGGCAAGGATTTTACCGTGCTGGCTAGCTACGGGCATATCCGCGATTTGCCCAAATCCAAACTCGGCGTCGACACCGAGCACAACTTCGAGCCGAGCTACATCATCCCGCCGGACCACAAAAGCAAAGTCAAAGAAATACAACAGGCGGCCAAAAAAGCCAAACAAATTCTGCTGGCGACTGATGAAGACCGCGAGGGAGAGGCCATCGCTTGGCATCTGGCGCAGATTCTGGAGGCAGACCCTGAGAAGATGGGTCGCATCACTTTCCACGAAATCACCGAAGCGGCCATCAAGGACGCGCTCAAGAATCCGCGCGCGCTCGACTTGAATCTGATCAACGCGCAGCAAGCGCGGCGCATCCTGGACCGCCTGGTGGGTTATGAATTAAGTCCGTTTTTGTGGCGCAAGATCCGGCGCGGGCTTTCGGCCGGCCGCGTGCAATCCGTGGCCGTGCGTTTGATCGTGGAACGCGAACGCGAGGTCAAAGCCTTCAACCCCGAGGAATATTGGTCGGTCGAAGGCGAATTTTCCGCCTCCGGCGCCAAAGAGACTTTCGAAGGCAAACTGCACTCGCTCGACGGCAAAACGCTGGACAAGATGGCGCTCAAGACCAAAGAGCAGACCGACGAGATATTGCAGGAACTTGAGGGCAAACCGTTTTCCGTCTCTGCGGTGGAAAGCAAGGAGCGCAAGACCACTCCCCCGGCGCCGTTCACCACCTCGACTTTGCAGCAGGAAGCCAACAAGCGCCTGGGCTTTTCGGCCAAGCAGACCATGTCGCTCGCCCAACGTTTGTACGAAGGCATCGAGCTCGGCTCGGGTCCCGTGGGTCTCATCACCTACATGCGTACGGACTCGGTGGCCATGTCGGATAAATTCCTGACCGAAGCCGCGGATTTCGTGACCGCGACTTACGGCGAAGAATACAAGCTGGCTGAACCGCGCCGCTTTAAGACCAAATCAAAGGGCGCGCAAGAGGCGCATGAGGCCATCCGCCCGGCCGATCCCAAGCTCATCCCGGAAGACATCGAGAAACACCTGGAGCCGCAAGAGTTCAAGCTCTATCGTTTGATCTGGCAGCGCGCGTTGGCGACGCAGATGAAGGACGCGCTCATCCTGGGCACGTCCGCTGATCTGACTTCGGGCCGCGCGATTTTCCGCTCCACCGGACAACAAGTCGTGTTCGACGGATATCTCAAGCTCTACCCTGACCAAGATAAGGACAAATATCTGCCCAAACTCGAAAAAGGTTCCGCAGTCAGCGCCCTCAAGATCGAGGGCAAGCAGCACTTCACCGAACCTCCGCCGCGCTATACCGACGCCTCGTTGGTCAAAGCGCTGGAAGAAGCCGGCATCGGACGGCCTTCGACCTACGCCCCGACCATCTCGACCATCGTGGAGCGCGACTACGTCGAGCGCGACGAAAAAAAACGCCTGTTGCCGACCCAAATTGGTTTTGAAGTCACCGACTTGCTGATCAAACATTTCCCCGACATCGTGGATTACGACTTCACCTCGCGCATGGAGGCGTCACTCGACCGCATCGCCGACGGCGAAATGGAGTGGCGTCCGCTGCTCGAAGCTTTCTACGGCCCCTTCCATATGACGTTGCAGAAAAAAGAAGCGGAGATGGAAAAAGAGGAACAAGCCCTGGCCGAAGGCGTGGTGTGCGAAAAATGCGGCAGCCCGATGACGGTCAAGCGCGGGCGCTTCGGCAAATTCCTGGCCTGCACCAATTACCCGGAGTGCAAAGGCACCAAGCCCTTGCCCGGCGAACAGAAAAAAGCCGAACCCGAACCGACCGACGAAATATGCGAAGCCTGCGGCGCGCCCATGGTAAAAAAGATCGGACGCTACGGCCCCTTCCTGTCCTGCTCGCGTTATCCCGATTGCAAGACCATCAAGAGCATCGAAGTACCGGTGCGCGACGAAAACGGCAACCCCATAACTTGCCCCAAGTGCAAACAAGGCACCACCATCGAGCGCATGTCGAAAAAGAAAAAAGTCTTTTTCGCCTGCAACCGCTATCCCGCTTGCGACCAGGCGTTTTGGGATCGTCCGACCGGCGTCGCCTGCCCCAAGTGCGGCTATGCGACCCTGCTCTCCAAAGCCAAAAAAATCTATTGCCCGAATGAGGGCTGCGGATATAAGGAAGATAAGGAAAGGGATTGAGAAAGTAGCTAGTAGCTGGTATTTTCCGGACATACTAGCTACCAGCTACCAGATACTAGCTACTTGTTTCCTATATTCCCCCGCCCATCAACTTGGCCAGCGCATCCGTGGCTTTGACGATGCCTTTTTCAGCGGCTTGACCCATGGCCGTCGCGCCTTTTTCCACATCCTTTTCCGGCAACCAAGAGCCGGCCACATCGCCGCTGACTTTGGCCGGGGCGTCTTGTCGCGGCGCAGCTTTAACCGAATCCGGTTTGAAATCTTGCGGCGCGAGCTTGGGTTGTGCTTTGAAAAAAATGCGCAAGGCGACAGCCCGGCTCGCTGCGTCGGTTGAATTTGAATATAAAGCCTCGTTCAGGCGCGCCCAAACGCGCTGGGCATCCTGCGCCGCGCTATCCGGCACAGCTTGGTAGAACTCGAAGATTTTTTCGCCCAGCGCAACGAGATCTTTTTTGGCCTTGTCATCCAACTCTCCCCCGGCTTCCAAGATGCGCGCGCCCAAAACTCCCATGTCTTTCTTCAGAGCAGCGCAAGCCTGTTCACGTTCTGCGGATGATTCGAAATCAACGGTCTCGGCCGGAACCGGCGCAGGCTGGCTCTCGACTTTTTCCGGCGCAGCGGACGGTTGCTCTGCCATGTGCCACTCGGCTTGGACTTTTTGCAGAATCTGATCGGCCAAAGCATCCAGCTCGGCATGCGACTCTTGGCTGCGCGCCGCGTAGACTTGCTGCGCTTCCGGCGAAAGCGCAGGGTGGTCTTGGAGCATGACATCATCTTGGGCAAGCTTCTTTTTAGCCGCTGCTTTGCCGCTATTGATGTAATCCAACGTCGTCTGCCAACCGCCCTCAAGCGCCACATCACTCGGATGTTTTTCCGCCGCTTTGCCCTCGACGCGTCCCTCTGCTTCGGCGGCTGGAAGCTTGTTTTGTTCGTCTTGTGTAGCCATAAGCGAGGATGATTTTAGCAAAAAAATCGATTTCTTTCAAATTTTCAGCGGTGTTTCAGGATGGATGAGGTCAAGATTGTCAATCCGCTTTTTTCAAGCTAGGATGACAAGACATGGGCGCGCAAGTGGAACAACTGCTCGATCTCGTCCGCAGCTATGATTCGGACGCGAACCTGGACAAAATCCGGGAGGCTTATGCTTTTGCGGCCAAGGCCCACGCCGGCCAGATGCGCGAATCCGGCGAACCTTACATCATCCATCCGCTGCGCACGGCCATGAACCTGGCCGAGATGAAGCTCGGCCCGACCATGATCATCGCCGGGCTGCTGCATGACGTGCCTGAAGACACGACAGTCACGCTCGAAGAAATCAAACAGACTTTCGGCGCGGACGTGGCCAAGTTGGTCTCCGGCATCACCAAAGTCGGCAGCATCAAATACCGCGGCGTGGAGCGCTACATCGAAAATCTGCGCAAGATGTTCCTGACCATGGCCGAAGACGTACGCGTGGTCATCATCAAATTCGCCGACCGCCTGCACAACCTCGAGACCCTGGGCGCCAAGCCGCCGAAGAAGCAATACCGCATCGCGCTCGAAAGCTTGGAGATCTACGCGCCCATCGCCAACCGCTTGGGCATGGGCGAGATCAAAGGACGCCTCGAAGACGCGGCTTTCCCTTTTGTCTATCCCAAAGAATTCGAGTGGACCAAAAATATCCAAGAGACGGCTTTGCGCCAACAAAAAGATTATCTGAACGGCATCATCGAGCAGACGCGCGAGCTGCTCAAATCCTCGGCCATCGAATCTTGCGACGTGCACGGCCGGGTCAAACATCTGTTTTCGCTCTACCGCAAACTTTTGAAACATGACCGCAACATCGCGGGCATCCACGACATCATCGCGGTACGCGTGATAGTCCCGACGGTCGCCGATTGCTATGCCGCGCTGGGCGTGATCCACGGCAAATGGACGCCGCTCAAAGGGCGCATCAAGGATTACATCGCGCAACCCAAACCCAACGGCTACCAATCGCTGCATACGACCGTCTTTTGCGACGACGGTGAAATCGTGGAGTTCCAAATCCGCACCCCCGAGATGCAGGAAGCGGCTGAATTCGGCATCGCGGCACATTGGTCATATGACGAAAATAAACCCGTGCGTCACGGACCGACGACACCCTCCATCGACTGGGTGGCGCAACTCGCGGCGATCCAACGCGAAATCTCGGACAAGCAACAATATTTCAAATCGCTTGAGGAAATAAAAATCGACATCTTCAAGGACCGCATCTACGTCTTCACGCCCAAAGGCGACGTAATCGAGCTACCGGAAGACTCGACGCCGGTGGATTTTGCCTATCTCATCCACACCGACATCGGCAACACCTGCACCGGAGTGCGCATCAATGACCAGATAGCTTCGCTCGACCAGACGCTCAAAAGCGGCGACGTGCTCGAGATCATCATCGATAAAAAACGCAAAGGCCCCAATCCCGACTGGCTCAAATTCACCAAGACCCGCCATGCACGGGCCAAGATTCGCCAATACGCGCGCTCCACCATGAGCAGCTGGATCCGCGACATCTTACCCAAGAAAATCTTGAAGAAATAGCAGGAGTAGAGAGTAGAGGGTAGCCAGAAAAATCAAAAGCCAATGTCATCCTCGAGCGAAGCGAAGGATCTTCCTATACCTTAAGGAATTGGAAGATTCTTCGGCCGTCAGACGGCCTCAAGAATGACATCTTCTTTTTTTGGCTATCCTCTACTCTCTATCCTCTAGTTTTATTCTCCTCCAATCTTTTTGGTGAGGTTATCCAAATCTTCGTCGTTCAAAAAAGTGATGCGGATTTCGCCTTCGCCGCGCGCGTCGCGTCGAATCACGACTTTAGTTCCTAGGACATCGCGCAGCTTGCGTTCCGTCTCGATCACGTTGGCGTCTATCACCGCGGCGCGGCGCGTATGCCGATGCGGCACGCGAGCTTCGGTCTGACGCACGGTAAAGTTGCCCTCCAACATGTCTCTGAACAACGCTTTGCGCTCTTCGTCGGTCGGCAAAGACAGCAGCGTGCGCGCATTCGAAGCCGTGATCCGTTCCTGCAAGATGGCTTGCTTGATTTCTTCGGGAAGCTGCAAAAGGCGCAGCGTGTTGGCGATCTGCGGTCGGCTCTTACCCACGCGTTTAGCCACTTCTTCTTGCGTCAGACTGAACTCGTTTTGCAGACGGATATACGCCTCGGCTTCTTCGAGCGGATTCAGGTTTTGGCGCTGGATATTCTCGATCAGCGAAAGTTCGAGTTTTTGCTGTTCGGTGGCCGTGCGCACGATGGCCGGGATGGTCTCGCGTCCCGCGATCTTGGAGGCGCGCAAACGCCGTTCGCCGGAAATCAATTCATAGCGCCCGTTGTCCGCCGGCGTCACTACGATGGGCTGGAGCACGCCGTGCTCTTGGATGGAGGCGATGAGATCCTCAAGCTGCGCATGGTCAAAATGCGTGCGTGGTTGATGCGGATTGGGATCGACCGAAGTGACGGGCAGGAACGAGATTTCCGTGCCATCTTGCGCCGGTACGCGCCTGACCTCAAGCGGACTCGCAGGGGGCGGCGCAAACTGGTTTTGATCTGATTGTTTGGGAGGGATGAGCGCGCCCAATCCCCGACCGAGACCCGATTGTCTGCCTAGCATCATAATCAATTACAAATTACACATGACGAATGACGAATGCCTGCTCCGCAATTTATAATTTGGCATTTGTAATTTGGCATTTTTATCATATCGGGTAGCTTTGCATTTCTCCGTCCAGGATTTCGCGCGCCAGGCGCTCGTAGGCTTTGGCGCCTTTCGAGGTGCCGTCGAACATGAGGATGGTGCGGCCGAATGACGGCGCTTCAGCCAGCCTGACACTGCGCGGGATGACGGAACGGAAGATGTTATTGGGAAAATATTTATACAATTCCTGCATCACGTCGTCCGAGAGTTTAGTCCGGCTATCATACATGGTGAGCACCGCGCCCAAGACATCCACTTCGGGCCGCAGGCGCTCTTTGACCAGATTGACCGTATCCAAGAGCTGGCCCAAACCTTCCAAAGCATAATATTCAGCTTGCACCGGGATCAGGATCTCGTCCGCAGCCACGATGCCGTTCAACGTGATGAGACCCATGGTCGGCGGGCAATCGATCAAAATGTAATCGTAATCATTGCGCACCTCAAGCAGCGAATCGAAAAGCTTGAACTCGCGCCGCTGCATCTCGACCAATTCGATGTTGAGGCCGGCGAGCGCCGTCGTGGCCGGTGCCACGCGCAAAGTCTCGTGTCCCGTGGGTTGGACGATCTCGCGCATGCGCACATTGCCCAAAATCGCCTCGTAGACGCCGCGCTCGAGATTGCGATGGTCGATGCCCAAACCCGAAGTCGCGTTGGCCTGCGGATCAAGATCGACGATGAGCACGAACTTTCCGGCCTCGGCGAGATAGGCGCCAAGGTTGATGGCGGTCGTGGTTTTACCCACTCCACCCTTCTGATTGACCACGGAAATTATGCGCCCCATAGATAAATTTAGCCTAGCCAGTTTACCCCGCGGATTGGATAATAGGCAATAGGCTATAGGCGGTAGGTTGTAGCCAAAATGTCCTGGCTATTGCCTATAGCCTATTGCCTACCGCCTCCCCTGATTGACTGGTCAAGACGTTTAAGGTAAATTTCCGACCGTTACGGAATCAAAGGCGAGTGGGCGATAAACGACAATCGGCAGCTTAGCGCGGCGCCAAAGGGCGCCCTGGCCGACACGAGCAACTGATTTTTGCTCGAGGCCATGCCGAGAAAATTTAACGGGCGAGTGGCGGAATTGGTAGACGCACAGGACTCAAAATCCTGCGACCGCAAGGTCATGAGAGTTCGATTCTCTCCTCGCCCACCAAAAAATGACGTTGCATGATCAACGTCATTTTTATTCATTTTCATCTTGCATGATTTTTCGGGACTTAAAAAACCCGGGCCTTTGCGGGTCAGGGCTTTTCTTTGGCCACTAATGCATCCTAGTCACCCAAAACGCGCATGTCTTGGCACCTTCATTCCGATCTAGATCAGACGCTTACATCATAAGACGCCAGGGTGACCGGGAATATGTAACTGATTATTGCGAGCTATCTCGTCATGATTGCAAATCTTAAGCCAAATAATCCTTTTGCCCTCATCGCGCGCGACGAACACAACGCGCCAATGTCTGTTCAACCGAATTTCTTCCAAAAAGTTGCCGTACTGGTCGCAGACATTTTCTAGTTTTTTGCGTCCCAAAGAGCCGTAGTAGGGGTATAGGGACATGAATCGTCTCTGTTTTTCGAAAAGCTTTCGGATTTTAGGATCTGATGCCGCGAGTCCTTCCAACTGCGACGACAAAGCGTCAATGACGACGATCTGCACGACTTCCATAGACGCCCTATTCTGCGCAGTTCGCCAGGTCCTGAAGTTCCTCCTTCAGTTTAGAGTTCTTGATGATGGACGTTTCGGAATCACCTGCGTCATCCTCGATGAGTAAGGCGAGGTCAGGGTCTATGATGTCGCCAAAATTTTCCGTCAGTACCCACGGTTGTTGCTGATGCGAAATCAATTCAAGATCTCTCCCAGAGAGCTTGCCGTAGCGATCGAGCACCCTGGAGACGTGATCTACTTCTTGGGGAGTGAAGCCGCTCAACTCGGCCGTCTTGAGCGCAGTGCAAACAGTCATCCCTTCAGCGGTCTGACATTTCAAATCTCCAGCACTCTCAAGTTCTTTAAAGATGTCACGATAGTCATTAAGTATCGGACCCATGTCCGCTTTAGCGTACTCGGCACCCGAAATAAGTCGTTCGTGATCGCGGTAGAAGTAAAAATCAATAAAATACAGGAGCTTGTTCAGCTTCTTGATACCGCCCTCCTGATAATCCTGATGGGCCAGTACGTACAAGACCAGGTTCCTGAGCTTGGTTCTGACCTCCATATTCGACTTCATCATAGCACGCATTGAAGTCAGAGCCTACTACCGGGCAAGCCTTGATGTCAATCGCTGCCGACACCTTAACACGCTGCTGAAATCAGATGGTTCGTGAAAACCCGGACCTTCATAGGTTCGGGTTTTCTTTGGTCACTGACGCATCCTAGTCGCCCAGAACGCGTCTTGTCTTGGTGCCGGGGGCCGGAATCGAACCGGCGACCTCGGGCTTATGAGTCCCACGCTCTAACCGTCTGAGCTACCCCGGCAGGGGATTTGTGGCGAAATCTTAACCGAAATCCGGTCAAAAGGCAAGTCCCCGCCCAGCCATCAGCGGATAGTAGCCAGCCAAGTCTGCGGCTTGCCGTTTAGCGTCATCGAGTACCAGATTTTTCGGGTGCCATCTTTTTCCAGCGGACCGACGCGCTGCCATTTGAGCTGGTATTTAGTTTTACCCGTGCCATGGAGCAACAAACCCTGCGGCACGAAAAAGCTTTTGAGTGCCAAACCCTCCTTCGCGGGTGAGATGTAAAATGGAGTGAAAAAACTGAAACCATCTTGTATGGCTCGATCGGGTATGACGGTTCGGACGCCTGCGACATCTGCATCAACGTAAGCCCCATTCTCGTAAATATAATATTCCGATTTAGAGCCTGCGGCCGGAGATAATTCGATCACGACTTTGTTCCGGTCTAAAGGATACTTGCTGAAGAACATGCCGGAGCCTACGGGGTAATACAGCAAGGATTTGAAATAATTCGGAGCAGTGACTTTTATGGAACCGTCGGCCAGCAGGGTACGGATGACCGCCGAACCCTGAATCCCCTGGGTGACCCGTTCTAAATGACCTGACTGGTAATAGTTAGCGCCGTCATATTGGATAAGATTTACCACGCTAGATGAAATGGATTTTTTCGGATTGACGTAATCCGCGTATTGAGTCTGGGTCGTCAGCATGGTCATGCTATCGAATGGCTTTCTGTTTTCCATGACTGACCAGAAAAAGCCATCCCTCACATCCAAGACCATATTTCCGCCGTAGCATCCCTTGAAACTGACGTTCAAAGTCGCTCCCGGATATTTCCAGAAACCATCGATATAAGGAATCGGCATGAGTTTACGCACGCCCTTGGAAACCCTTTCGATCAGGAACTGACTGGCCGGAAATTTTGATTCTGCGGTGTTGCGTTCGGCAAATTGTTTTTCATACAAGGTATAGTTGGTCCCATCCGGGCAATTCGCCACGCTGCGCGCCAAGGTCGTGTTCCAATTGGAATCTGCGAGACGCTTAACCGTGCCGGAGCCGCTAAAGACATAAAACGAGCGATCGTTCAACGCATCGTTCTGGCTCGCGATGCGGCTTTTGCTGACCAGCTCAGCGCCTTTGATCGACAGCCCGTCGACCGGAGCGGAGAAGAAATCGACATACTTTTCATATTCACCGGTGGTGGTCGTGGCGTAGGCCCTGTCTTGGGACACATATTCCAGAGAAAGATTCGCGACTTCCCTGAAAGATAATTTTTCTTTCGTGGGGTCGATTACGCTAAGCCGCGTAATGTTCCCGAATTTGCCGTAGCTGTAATCCGCGATGACTAAATAATCTCCGGAGCAATTAGACACGATTTCTGAAAGCGGATGTCGATAAACGCTACCGCTGGCATAGACGTTCGGATAAAAGATGCTGCGCGATCGCGCGCCGTCAGTGACGCGGATGGAAAAGCCGTCAACCGCGCGTTGAATGGCATAATGGTATTTACCGCAGTCATGGCTCGAGGAGCTGGGAACGGCGTCCGCGGCAAAAGCCGGAGATACGACTAAAAACAAGGCCAAAGCAGAAAACAGGTAAAATATCTTGGTCATATAAATTAAGCCATTATAAGCAAGAAATCAGAATTCAATCAAGCGCCACCGACTGTTTTCAGCTAAAACAAAAACACCCTTTACGAATGGCTACGCCACGTGAACCACGTAGAGCGCTAGCGCTTTTACGTGGTGAACTCCCGCAAAAGCAGCCCCGTAAAGCGCAAAGGGTTTTTGCTGGATGCGCCACGGCGTAAAAGCCGCGTGGCGGCAACGCCGCTTTACGCGGGGCACGTAAAAGCCTCGCTTATTGTTTCTTACGTCTGGCCGTGCCACGTGAGCCGCGTAAAGTAAAAACCGCACCTATAAAGCGCGGCTTTTACGTGGTTGCGGGAGCCGGACTCGAACCGGCGACCTCCAGGTTATGGGCCTGGCGAGCTGCCAACTGCTCTATCCCGCGATGTAATTCGTGTGCGCAGGTTAACTTAAGACTTGATGTCTGTCAAGGTCGCTGCGGCGATTTCCGCGCAATTCCGCCAACTCATCTTGTCGCTGCGTGATTTACCCAGGTGCGCCCAACGCTTGCGCGCTTCCGCATCCTGCATGAGTTCCAAAAGTTTCTGCGACCAAACTTCCGCTTTATCCGGCGGCAACATCACTCCCCCGTCACCCACTACTTCAGGCAACGCGCCGTTGTCGGAGGACAAGACCGCGGTGCCCGCTTGCATGGCTTCGAGCGCCACCAGCCCGAAACCTTCATACAACGAAGGGATGGCGAGGAGGTCGGCGCCCAAAAGCAGGTCGCGGCGATGCTCATCGGTCGGCGTCTCGATGCGGTGCAATTGGTTGGCGACCGTTTCGACTCCACGCACCGACTTCAACGATTTCGCGGACGCGCCGATTTTCCAACCGTCGCGTCCAGCGATGACCAGATCGACGGGGCGTTTGAATCCGGGGCGCGCCAAGGACCAAGCTTCGAGGAGCAGCGGCAGATTTTTTCTCGGCTCAAGCGTACCCAGGCACAGGATGAAGGGATGGACGATGCCGCGCGCCGCGAGCTTTGTCTTGGCGGCCTGCTTGGCTGCCTCCAAAGCCTCTCCTTTTAGCGCCGCCAGGACAGGATCGCCGCCTTCCAAAGTCACTTTGATCGATTCCGGAGCGAGCTTGAAATACTTCTCCAGTTCTCGTTTGGTGAACTGCGAAACGGCTAAAACGGCACGGGCTTTTTTTACGCCGTGGCGGAATAAGTTGGTGGTCAGCGTGCGTTTGAAGATTGACTCGGGGAACCATTCCGGATGCTCGAAGATGGCGATGTCATGCACCCAAGGCACGCACGCCGTGCGGATGCCCGGAGCGATGGCGCCCGAGGGCACAAAAAGCACCGAGCAAGGCATCTGGAGCAAGGCTTTACGTAAGGAGCTGCCGGCTGAATTGGCCACGATGGAAAAGCGGCAGTTCCGCCCGGTGCCTATGCCGTTGCGTCCCAATTCCGCCGCCGCGCCCTTGGTCGCATATAAAATGACGGTGTGGTCTTTTTGCAGCAAGGGCAACAACTCCTTGACCAGCTCGCGCGAAGCATGCGCAATACCGGCACCGCTAGTGCCGTCCCCTGGTACGCAACGCAGATCAATGCCGATGGTCATATGAATCACGGAACGTGGAACACGGAGCATGGATCAAGAATCATGTTCCGTGTTCCATGATCCGTGTTCCGTGAACCCTCACCTCCACTCATACGCATCAAATGCCCAAGAAGTCAGCGCCTTGATGTCTTGATAACGTGAAAAATGATTTTCGCTTCCCAGTTCGACCGCCACGACCTGATTGCCGCGCTCATTCCGCGTGATTTGCGCCATGCAATAACCCGCTTCAGGCAACGAGCCGGTCTTGGCTGCCGTGATGGTATAAGGTTTTTTGTTCAAAAAGCTGCCTAACAGATTGTTGGTGGTTTTGATCAGGTATGACTGGCCGGATTTGCCCTTGACGGTCACCTCGGAAAATTGTGCGTTGGCTTTTACTTCCGGATACGCGACGGCGCTGGAGATGAGCGCGGCCACGTCTGCGGCGCTGGATTGGTTGCGCGGATTGATGCCGCTCGGTTCGACAAAGATCGGCGTGTTCAGATGCAGCGCGCGCGCTTTGTCGTTCATCGCGGCCACGAATTTTTTCTCGCCCAAAGTCGTCCGCGCCAGGGCTTTGGCGCAAGCGTTGACCGAACCGACGAGCATGGACCGCAGCGCGTCGCGATAGGTTATCTCTTCGCCTGGTTTGAAGACTGGTTTGCTTTCGCCGTCGAAATCTTCCGGCTGGAACACTAAAGTCTTATTCAAATCCGGTTTCAAGTCCAAAAAGACCATGGCCGTGACCAATTTGGTCAGGCTCGCGATGGGCATCACTTTATGCGGATCCTTGGCGTAAAGCACGTTGCCGGTGGCCAAATCCGCCACGAAGACGGCCTGCGCGGAAGTCTTGATACCCAGGCTTTCCGGGCGCTTTTTGACGGGTTTGAGTTGGATATCAGCCACGCTCAAAGGGGTGGTTTTATCGTTAAAATAAGTATCCACGACCGTTTGGGCGTGTACCGGGTCTCCGATGGCGATGGCTGCGATGGCGCCGAGCAAGGTTCCGAGCATAAGAGGGAGTAGCTGGTATCTAGTAGCTGGTATCTAGTAGCTGGTAGCTGGTATTTCGACATACTAGCTACTAGCTACCAAATACTAGCTACTATTTTCATTATTTGTTTTTTCAGGCTTAATTTCTTTCAATTGATCCAAGACGTCTTCGAGCGCAGCGTGTCCACGCAGCTCTGCGTAATCGGGCAATTTATCGGCGCCGGACAATCCCAAGTGGTGCATGAACTCGAAAGTCACGGAATGAACCGGCTGGCCCAGCGTGCCCTCTTCCTTTTGTTCCACCAGTCCCCGGATCATGAGGTTGCGCAAGATGATGGCGGAGTGCACGCCGCGGATTTGCTCCAGCTCCGGCCTGGTCATGGGTCCGCGATAAGCCAAGATGGTCAAAGTCTCGAGCGCGGCGCGCGTCAGCTCACCTTGTGCTTCTTCGCTCGTCACGTGTGCGACCAGTTCGGCAGCTTCCGGCCGCGTGACCAGTTCGTATTCGTGGCCGATGGACTGCAACATGATTCCGCCTCCGCTCGCATCTAGACGCTCACCCAAGACCACGAGCGCGGACTTGGCTTGGTCCGTGGTGCAAGCGCAAACCTCCGCCAAGCGTTTCAGGTTGAACGGTTTGGCGGCGGCGAAGAGCACGGCTTCGATTTGGGCGTCGAGATTCATAAGAATGCCAAATGACGAATGCCAAATGACGAATTATGAACTAAGTCAAACAATTTGGCATTTGGCATTTGTAATTCGTAATTAATCCTCATACGTAGGCTTCGGCGAACGGTTCGTTTTGCGGGATATCAGGGTGGGCTTCGATGTGGATGTCCTCGAACAGATTGGATTGGTTGACGCGCACGAAACGCTGTTTGACCAGTTCGAGCAGCGCCAGGAAACTCGCCACCGTTTCGGCTTTGGTGGCTTTGCCGCCGACGAAGGCGGAGAATTTCATCTTGGCATGTTCGCGGATGCGCTTGAATAAATCGCGAATCTTATCCTCGACCGAGAAGGCGCGTTCGAGCGCCGCTTTGGGCAACTTGGCCAGAGGTTCAAGTCGCGCGACGACACGCTGCATGGCGGCGTGCAGGACCGATGCATCGACTCCGGGAGGCGGCGTAAATTTAACTTCTTGCTGTCGCCACGCTCGTTTGGTACGCGCAAACGATCTCAAGCCTGACTTCCAGACTTGATCGATGTGCCGCGAGACTTTGACGAACATGCGATAAGCGCGCAATTGCGCTTCCAGATCAGGCCCTTCATCCAACGCGGCATCCGCTAAGTCAGGCATGAGCAGACGCGATTTGATATACACCAGCTTAGCCGCCACGACCAGAAAATCAGCCATCTCCTCAAGCGGGATGTCCGGATTGGCCTGCATGTGGCGCACGAATTGGTCGGCTACGGTGGCTAAAGAAACTTGGGAAATATCAAGCTTCTCCTGCTCTACAAGCTGAAGCAGGAGATCCAGAGGTCCTTCAAAACGCTCTATCTTGAACGATACCGGCACAAGGCGATAATAGCCTAAAAATAACCAATAATCAAGCTCCAATAATCAATTTCACGACTATTGATTATTGTTTATTGCTTATTGATTATTTATCTTTATATGGACTTCCTTCAGGCTCTTGGGCGGCATTTCGGAAGGCGCGCCCATCATTAGGTCGCGCGCGTCGCCGGTCTTGGGGAAAGCGATGACTTCTCGGATGTTAGGTTCGTTGGCCAAGAGCATGACGAGACGATCCAGTCCCGGCGCAATGCCTCCATGCGGCGGCGCGCCGAAAGAAAACGCCTCGAGCATGTGACCAAACTGCGCCTGGATTTCGTCTTCGCTAAAGCCCATGATCTCAAATACTTTTTTTAACGCTTCCGGTTCGTGGTTGCGGATGCTGCCGCCGCCCGCTTCATAACCGTTCAGCACCAAGTCGTATTGCGTAGTCAAGATTTCACCCACGTGCGATTTTTCCAGGAGCCACGGCATATGTTCAGTCTTGGGGCGCGAGAACGGGTTGTGGCTGAAGGTCCAGCCGCCTTCGTCGGTCTTTTCGAAAAACGGGAAATCGAGGATCCAGGCGAAAGCCAAAAGGTCGGGGTCGGTCTTGTCCTCACGCAAATCAGGTTTATCACTCCCGTACTTTTCCATGGCTTCGGCGTAAGACAAGCGCGGGAACGGAATCTGCTGGATCTTTTTTTCCGGCGTGACCGCTTGGACCAGCTTGATCATCATCTCCTCGACCAAAGCCAGCACGTCCTCGCGTTCCACGAATGACATCTCGAGGTCGAGCTGCGTAAATTCAGGTTGACGGTCGCCGCGTTGGTCCTCGTCGCGGAAGCAGCGCGCGATCTGGAAATAGCGTTCCAGCCCCGCGACCATGAGCAGTTGCTTGAATTGTTGGGGTGATTGCGGCAAAGCGTAGAACTTACCCGGATGCTGACGCGATGGGATGATGAATTCGCGCGCACCCTCGGGCGTGCCTTTGGTGATGTACGGCGTCTCGACTTCGACGAAGTCGCGCGCGTGCAAAAAGTCGCGCAAAAAAGTTATGACCTTGTCGCGCAGGATCAAATTTTTGAGCATGCGCGGACTGCGCAAGTCGAGATAGCGATATTTGAGGCGCAACTCTTCGTTGATGCCGGAGGTATTTTCCAATTCGAACGGCGGCGTCTTGGACGGATTCAGGATGGTGATTTTCTTGGCCAAGACCTCGACCGTGCCCGTGGGCATGTTGGGGTTGATCTGTTTGGCGTTGCGGACTTGGACGACGCCTTGGATCTCCAAGCAATATTCCGGGCGCACGCCCGAAACCAACTCTTGCGACGCTTCGTCGAGTTCAGACGGCACCACGACCACTTGCATGATGCCCGAGCGATCGCGCAAATCGAAAAACGCGATCTTGCCCATGTCGCGGCGCACATTGACCCAACCGGCGAGAGTCACCAACTCCCCCGTTTGCGCCACAGCTTCGAGATTCGTCACCCGTGTCATATCCGAACCACTTTACACAGCTTATTCCGAAGCCGCAAACGGCGCGACCGCTCCGGAGTAATCATTGGTTTTATAGGCGAAAAACTCAAAAGTGCCGTCCATGCCCTGTTCGACCGTAAATTCCTTCTCACCGGTGTATTGTCCGCCTGTGCCGCGCTTCAGTTTGATTTCGATGCCTGATTTTTGCGTGTCGTTGTAGATGAAATACGCTTCGACTTTATCCGCGTTGAGGGTTTTGACGCTCAAACTCAACTTGGTCCCGGGCTTAGCCAGATATTTGCCGGCAGCTAACTCGGCTCCGGCGAGCTTGAACTGCACGATCTGCGGCGTTTTATCCGTGGTTTTTGTGCAGTGGCCATCAGGTCCTTCAGACTCGGGGTCGTTCTTGCAATACAATCCGGCGGCACAGACATCAAAAACACTTAGGCAAGACGCGCCTTCGGCCAGCTCGTATCTATAAACATTGTTCTTGGCAGCGGATTTGCCATCCTGACAAACTCCGGTGGTCGGACTGTTCAGCTCCACGCTGCAGGTCAAACCGGGTGAACAGGGCAAGCGCGATGATCCGCCGCAAGTGCTCCCCTTTTCGCCCAGCGTGCCGTTCGTCGTTTCGCTTGGGGCCGGCGTTCGGCTGATGTCTTGGATCAAAGTGTCGGAATAACGTCCCAACAAGAACATGATCAACAGACCGGGGATGAACAGCAGTATGGCGAGCGCGACCACGCTCCAAATCACCAATCCCTTCAAAACTTTTACGTTATCCATAGGTATGGCGGTAGTTTACTTTTATTTCGCTGTCTCGTCGAGATGTTGGACGGAAAAAGCCGCGACGCTGCCTTCGGGCACGCTTCCGATCTTTTGCGTTTGGGAAGTCAGCGGATCGAAGAGGGCGAGATCAAAACCGTCGCGCAGCAAAAGCGCGCCGTCCAAAGTGAAGACCAACGGTTTACGTTTGCCCAAAGGCAGACGCGTGGCGCCATCAAAACTCGAATACCAAGCTTGACCGTCGTCGATGAGATAGGAGAATGCATCCTTCCAGGGCACGACATTCACGATCACTTGATTTTGTTCCTTGGCCAGCAAAAGATCTGCGCCGCTGGAATTTACGCGGTGCAATTCAGATGGTCCGCGCGGTTGCGATTCCAGACCTTCGCCCGGAGTCGCGGTCGTATACCAAATCGCGCCGTCGCGCACGTCGAGATAAATCGTGTCGTCGGGCAAAGGCGCAAGCAAGCGTTGTACGCCGTCATACGCCGCGACATAAACGGCGCGCGTGCTTGAGGCGAGCGCGGTAAAAGCCAGGCTGCGGCCATCTAACCAGCCGAGCAGACTCGCGTCCTTGAGCGGCTTGCCGGCTTTATCGCGCAAGACCAAACTCGCCGCGTCTTGGCCAGCTTGTCTGAACTCGATCACCGGCGCGCCATCGGCTCTTGGCTTGCCGAATCGCGCCGTGAATCGATGATCGGGACTGGCCGGCAAGTCGGAAGCATAAACCCCTGGCGCAAGGGTCAAATAGACTTTAGATCCGTTGGCTGCGTCAGAACCTTCGACGGGCAAATTTGAAGCATCGAATTTGTTCGCGAACTCCTGCTTGCTGAATCTTTGCGCTTCTTTGCCCGCCTCAAGCAGCGTAACCGCATCCGCGTTGACGAGCAGGATGGTCGAGGTATTCGAATTTCGAATATCGAAAGTAGAATTTCCGACTTTCGACTTTAGACTTTCGACTTTAGACTTTTCCGTATTCGCCGGATGCGAGGAAAAATACGCCGTCGCGACTATGCCGCCGACCACGAGTACAGTGGCGAAAATGACCAGCGCCGGATTGGTCTTGGCGCCGCTTTTTGAACGTCTGGACATGGCGCCAGGATATCACGCCGCGATTATATATGCAGAGTCTCACCCCGATTCCACCTCTTTAACGCTCTATTTAAGGCTCCAACCGATTGATCAGTCTCGGGAATGGGATGGTTTCGCGTACGTGGTGCAAGCCGCAGATCCAGGCCACGATGCGCTCCAGACCGTAGCCGAAACCGGAGTGCGGGACCGAGCCGTAGCGGCGCAGATCGAGATACCATTGGAATTCTTTTTCCGGCAGATGGTGTTCGCGCACGCGTTTGAGGATCTCGTCGTAATCGTCTTCGCGCTGGCTGCCGCCGCTGATCTCGCCATAGCCTTCGGGCGCAAGCAGATCGGAATTCAAGGCGCGCGTCGGATCGGCGGGGTCGCGCTTCATGTAAAACGCTTTGACCGCAGCCGGATATTTTTCGATGAAGATCGGCTTGTCGTAAAGTTGCGTCAGCGTGGTCTCGTCATCGGCACCAAAGTCGTCCATCTCGCCGATGTCACTCCCCTTGTCGCGCAAGATCTTGATGGCCGCAGCATGGGTCAGGCGCTCAAACGGCGGCTCGACTTTTTTGAGCGGCTCGATGTCCCGTTCCAGGAGCTTGAGTTCAGCCGCGCAGTTTGCGAGCACTCGTTTGACGATGAAGGTGATGAGTTCCTCTTGGATTTGCATGTTGCCTTCATGCTCCACGAACGCGGCTTCGGCATCCATCATCCAGAATTCGGTCAGATGGCGGCGCGTCTTGGATTTTTCGGCTCGGAACACCGGACCGAAATCGAAACAGCGACCGACCGAGAAGATAGCGGCTTCGCTATACAGCTGGCCGGACTGCGCCAGATACGCTTTACGCTCGCCGAAGTAGTCGATCTCAAAAAGTTCCGTCGTGCCTTCGCAGGCATTCGGAGTCAAGATCGGCGAATCTATCTTAAGGAAGCCGTTGTCGCGCATCCAATCGTAAGTCGCGTAGATGATTTCGTTGCGCACGCGCAGCACGGCCCATTGCGTAGGCGCGCGCAGCCACAGATGGCGGTTGTCGAGCAAAAAATCCGGCCCGTGTTCTTTTTTGCCGATGGGATATTCCTCGGCTTTTTGGATGAGCTCGACTTTGCTCGCCTGCAATTCGTATACGCCTTCTTGTTTGGGATGTTTGGAGACCAAGCCCGTGACCTGGACGGAAGATTCAATCGTCGTTTCGACTGCCGCTTTCCAGGACGCTTCATCCACGTTGCTTTTTACCACCACAGCCTGTGCAAAACCTGATCCGTCGCGCAACTGCAAAAAAGCAATGCTGCCCGACGAGCGCACATTGTATGCCCAGCCTTTGACGCTGACATTTTGCCCGACCGCTTCGGGGAATTTGGAGATGAAGGAATCCATGTGGAAGTTCAGGTTCTAGGTTCTGGGTGCTAGGTGCTAGGTTCTGAAACCTAGAACCTAATACCCAGAACCTAGAACCGGGGCTTTTATCCCCAACGTAGCTTAAAAGAAAACCCCCTCCCGCGCAATGGGGAGGGGCGTCGTACGCAGTTTGCGTTCAGTCAGTTGAGCCAGCGGCGGTCGTTGCGGTACTCGTTGGGTGTCCGCAGCCGCTTGCGTTTCCAGGCCGCATATTGCGCCTTGGATTGCAGCGCCAGGACAGGCCGCTTGCCGAAGGTTTCCGGTATGGGTTTGCCGTCGAACCCCGTCTTCGGGTTCCGGTTGACGGCACCGAGACTGATGAAGATGGGCAGCGATGAATGGGGCAATCGTGTCTCTACCGTGATGCGTTCATTGCGCAATGAACGCGGAGGTTCTTCGCGCCCCTTTTGGCGTTGGCGCTCCAGATCCTTGATTGGCCTATCCACCTCGCGCCCCTTCTCCGCCATCTCCAGGATCAAGTCTTCGACTTCCCAGATGCGCGTCTTGACCATGAACTCCAGTTCGCGCATCCCGGGCAACTTCGTCACTCCGCGCAGGAAGGTCGGGATCTGTGATTTCTCACGCAGATACAGGTAGAGGTCGATCTCGATAGCGTCGCGGCCTTTGTACGACCTCAAGCGAGTCGCCACGAAGCGATACGCCTTGGGCAAATCCGTAATCAATCCGCGCCGCGCCGTGCGACGAATCAGGATATTGCGCGTCCAAGTCTTGGCCAAATCCCGGAGGATCTGGTCGAACGCGGCGACCAAGACTTCGGGCGGGACAGTGGGAGTCAACTGCTTTATCTTGTAGCGCCTGTCTGCGCTGACGATGTTGACTTCCCCTCGACCGAAGTTGCGTTTCTCGAACGGCTTGGCCGTAGGCATTCCGCGATGGCTCGAAGGCAAAACAAACTGGCCCATTCGTACTCCTTCTTCTAACCGCTTCAAAAGGACTTTGTGTACTTATCACGCCCTGGGACAGAGGTCAATCGGGCATCTAGAACCTTTGTCAGGTAAGATACGCTGCGGTTTTTTCGAAGATCCTGCGTGGATTTTCGAGATGCGTGTGTTCGAACGATTCTTCGATGAAAGTACAGAAGTAATTCAACTCGCCTTTGGTCGCGGTCAAACGCAAAGCGTCGGCGAGCGGCGAGCGCCGGATGAAAGAAAAAAGCTGCGCAAAATTTTCCGGGGCCTGCTCCGCCATCGCGGCGTTCGGGGCAAAACCCAAAAAATCCAGCAGCTTGAGCGCGGCGGCAGCCAAGATGAAACGCGCCCGTTCAGGCGAAGGTTCACGCTCGAGTCCGGAGAAAGCTTGGAGCGTGTCTTCGAGCAGATAAAAAATGCGCACGTCGGAGATGCCGGGCCGCGTCAACGCGACCACGAGCTCGGCCAGACGACCGCACACCGCATAGCTCGCAAGGGTAGGAATATTGGTCTTATAGGTCCCATCGGACCTATTTTTCGCGACCGCCAATTTGTCGAAAGCCGCGCCTTTGGCCAGCATGACTTCACTCACGCTGAACGGCTCAAGATGTCCAGCTTGCTTGGATTTCTTCAAACACGAACCGCGCGCTACGGCGATCAACAGCCCGTGCTCGCGGCCATACAAAAAATAACGCCGATCCTGTTCGCGGAACGGTTCTTTTTTGAGCACAAAGGCCAGGTCGCGGAGATAGGGCATGGTTAAAAGTTGGAAGCTGGAAGCTAGAATCTAGAAGCTGGAAGTTAGGATTCTAGCTTCTAGATTCTAGCTTCAAGCTTCTATCCTCTATTCCCTATCCAGCCAGGTCTGCAAGATGGCCGCCGCGGCCAAATCGTCGCGTTTCTCCCTGTCTCCTGCTTCCGCGGCTTGGCGTGCCGCCAGACGCGAGGACAAGACTTCGGAGACTTCGTTGACCGGCAATCCCAACCGCTTAAGACCGGAGATGAAATTTTGCGTCTCTTTGACTTGCTTGTTCACGAGCCCCGCGTCGCGCAACGGTTCCGGCACGCCCACCACGAAAGCTTCGACCAAATCGCGCTTGACGATCTCGTTCACGGCATCCAGCAAAGCCAGCGCTCCCTCGTTAGGCAAGACTTTCCAAGGCGAAGCGATGCGCGACTCGGTGTCCCCGAGCGCGATACCGACGCGTTTCGAACCGTAATCAATTCCCATGATACGCATATCAAATTTCTTTGAACCCTATCTGTGATTTAGCGTTTTCATCTTCCAACATTTTACGGAAAGCGTCAAAAATAATCTTGAACTGTTCATCATATCTGCGCTCCAACGCTTCAAGTTTTAAACGCAGATCTTCGTGCGAAGCAATCATCTCACGTAAGCGGGCAAAGGTGCGGATAATCTGGATGTTCACCAGAATGGCGCGCTCGCTATTCAAAACGCTGGAGAGCATGGCCACGCCTTGTTCGGTGAAAGCCAAAGGCGGATAACGGACGCCGCCCCAACTTGAGGTCACAAATTGTGACCTTGAATTTTTCAGCTCCTCCGTGGTCAATTTGAACATGAAATCCGAAGGAAAACGCTTGATATTACGCTGCACGGCCTGATTGAGCACTTTGGTCGGTACTCCGTATAAATCCGCCAAATCACGGTCCAACATGACTTTTTGTCCGCGAAAAATATACAACTTATCGACGATGCGCTCTGCGGGAATCAATGCTTGATCGACTAAACTCATATTCATGCGATCGGACGGACCACGACATCCTTCAGATACTGATTCTTGAAATCAGTCTTCTGGCCAATCTTGGCTTTTCCATCGGAAACGAAACGGACGGACAGCGGTTTGACGTATTTATTCGATAGCTTCTGGACGACACGCAAGACGTTCAAGACGCTTTCCGGTTTTTCATCTATCCCAATGGGATACGTGTCTATCCCCAAACCGCTGTTGAGAGACAGATATAAATTGCGCTCCAACGAAAAATTTCCTTTCTCATATTCTTCGGCCAAAAGGAAATCTTCAAGACAGGGAAACATCAGGCCGCACAGACCGATGGGTTTTGGGTTTTGCTCTTTTATCCACTCGGTGATCCTTAGATACGAATCCGTCAGCACGGATTTATCGAAAGACCCGACGAGCCTACGCATGATGGCGACCAAACTACCCTCTTCTCCGAAGAGCGGAGCGACGGAGGAATCGATACCGAGAAAATCTTCGTCAGCCTGAAACATTTCTGCCAATTCCGACCAAGTCGCGCGCATTTTTTCTAACCAACCTTGAAGCGAGTCGCATCCAACGGCCAAATTGGTCGGTTGAAGACCCAACGAGAAACCGGGAGCCGTAAATTTAGCCGACGGAAAAAAGGGGCTGGAAGGCGGGTTATTGAAGACAAAGGCGAAATTGAACGTCTTGTTCGGTTGATGTTCGATCAAATCGAACAGCCAGGCGACGTGTGTCGGAGTGATTTCGGTTGACGTCAAATCAACGTTCAGCGAGACCGTTTCAGTTCGAAAAAAAGCTTCACGCTGTTTGTTCAAGTCATCAAACAGCACTGTCCCGATGCTTACTTCGTCCAATCCGTGACCGACTAACGCGTCGATATCCTGTTTTTTCGTGCAGACGCGCAGCGTCTGTACTTCGTAACCGGCGTTGACCAAACGTTCGCGCGTAGCGGCGAGTTTTTCCAACAAACTCTCGTCGAACGAATCCGCGAATTGGCAGACTGAACGGATGATCTTTTCTCTCATATCAGATTTCCGGCCAAGGCGTTATCAGTTCGTGGCCTTTGTCCGTCACCGCAACGGTCACTTCGAAATGCGCCGCGGGTGAATGGTCGCGGGTCACGATGGTCCAACCGTCGTCTTTTTGGTCCACGCGCCAATCACCCAAGCTCACCATCGGCTCGATGGCCAAGATCATCCCGCTTTGCATGCGCACTTTAGGCGTGCGCGGTTCGCGATAGTTAGGTATCTGCGGATCCTCATGCACGGCATGGCCTACGCCGTGTCCCACCAAATCTTTCACGATGCCGTAGCCGCGCGGTTTGAGATAGTCTTCAATGGATGCGCCGATGTCCGAAATCCAAGCGCCGGCACGCACTGTCCCGAGCGCGAGCTTGAGCGCTTGGCGCGTATCCTCCGCCAAGGCGCGCACTTTGGGCGAGACTTTGCCGACCAAGATGGTCGTAGCCATATCGGTCGCCAAACCTTTGTACCACGCACCGATATCCAAACTCACCAAGTCGCCCTCGCGCACGGTCCTCTCGGGTGTCGCGGGACCATGGACCACCTCGTCGTTGAACGAAATGCACAGAGCCGATGGATACGGCGGATCGGACGAATCAGTTTGGTAACCCAAAAAGGAAGGTTTGGCGCCGTTTTGTTTTAAGAAGTCGCGTGCCGCGCGTTCGATGTCGATCGTCGTCGCGCCGACCTTGCAAGCGAGCATGGCCTTGACCAAAGCCTGGGAAAGGATCGCTCCCCCTTCTTTCAGGCTCTCAATTTCTTGCGGCGTTTTGATCAGAGACATGGGGGTAGAGGGTAGAGGGTAGCCAAAGGGTTTCTGGGGACTGCTTAAGTTTGGAATCCTAGCTTCGAGATCTTCTTCAATAAATCATCGAACAGATATTGGATGGGTTGTTCACCGTTGACCGCCAAGAGCACGCCTTGTTTGCGATAGTAAGCGGCCAGAGGTTCGGTCATGAAATGGAATGCGGCGAGACGGCGGCGGATGATGTCTTCGGTGTCATCACTGCGCTTGATGAGTTTGCCGCCGCAGACCGAACAGATACCGGGCTTGCTCGGCTTGGCTTCGATCACGTGATAAGTATGTTTGCACTTGCTGCACTGCAGACGCCCCATGAGACGGCGCACCGATTCTTTGTCCGAGATGCGGATGTAGATGGCAAGATTGACTTTGAGGATACGATCCAGATATTCGGCTTGATCGACGTTGCGCGGATAGCCGTCCAGAATGAAACCGCGTTCAAGATTGAGACGCTTGAGCTGGTTGGCGATGACCGCGTTCACGAGCTCATCCGGCGCGAGCGTGCCGTGACCCACGTAATCCTCGACCAGCCTACCCAGCTGCGTCTTGGCCGAGATTTCGGCGCGAAAAAGGTCGCCGGCGCCCACCAGCGGGATATCAAAACGGTCGGCCAAAAGCTGACCTTGCGTGCCTTTGCCGCTGCCTTGGGGGCCGAAAAGCACTGCCCTGATTTTTTTGCGCGCCATAAGTTCTTGCTGCCGCGGTACGCTCACGCGCCCGCAGCCCGGCAACAATACCACAACCCTATGAACGGGTGTAGGGGCGTGATTCATCTCGTCGTTTACAAAAAAAGAGCGCACCCGACGACGGCGTAAGCAGGTGTGCTCTTGCCGCGCGGATGCGCGAGTTACTTCTCCATGGTCTGCTTGATGGATGCTTCGTCATGTCCGCGTTTTTCGTCCCGCAGATGTTGACACCGCTCCCGCAGCTTCTCGTCACGCATCAATGCTTTCTCGAAAGTTATCCGTTGAGCCATCGTGAAGTTGCCAGAGTTGTATGCGCGAAACAGCCCGCCCACCCACGTCTCGGGAGTCCTGTCGAGGAGCTCCGTGATTTCTTCCTCACTGTACTCGAGAGAAGCCATCGAATTGGCCGGCGTGAACTGTTTTGGGTAGCGGCCCTGTCGCGTCTGCGCATCTTCTTGAGCGAAGTCCAGGTTGAAGAACGAACCGACGCAGTAGACGACCGGGACCTCGCCTGCGAGATCTGTCGTCACCGTGAAGTTGACCTGCTCGCCAGGCGGAAGGCAAAGCGTGAAAGACCCCATCACGAGGTGACATCTGATGTCGACGACGTCGTCTTCGCCGAGGGACATGAACAAGCCTTGCGCCCGCGTCTTGGCCTCGGACGATACGCCGTAGAGTGCGGCTTCCTTACCGTCATCGACGACGACGTACACGGAGGCGGTCAGGTAGGCCAAACGGTTCTGCGCAGCCGCGAGCTGCTTACGGATAAAACTATTCTCCCATTCCTTGACCTTGAGCGCACCAATCTTGTCACGGAGTTCTTGCACGGTCTCATTCATGAGTCATCTCCTTGGAATGAACAACGGTTTTACCCAAGCGTAAAGGATCGATCTGATTGGCTAAATTAATATTAAACGACCATTTTGTCAAATCCTGTCACTAACTCGTCCGACCGCTGAATAACGTGTAATTTTACATCAGATTCTCAATTATGCCCTTAACGCAAAAACGGCCTCTTGGACCGTTTTTTAGGCTACCGTCTACCGGCAGGGCGCATGGCATGCGCCCCTACTGGCTAGTTTCAATACACGTCGTACTGCCGCATGGTGAGTTGCGCCTCGACTTGCTTGACCGTCTCGATGACGACCGAGACCACGATCAAGAGCGAAGTACCGCCGATGGCCAAAAGACGCGAGCCTCCGGCGCCTTGCGCCAAGATAGGCAGCACGGCGATCAGGCCCAAAAAGATGGCACCGACCAAGTTGATGCGGTTGATGACTTTCTGCAGATATTCCGCGGTGGGTTTGCCGGGGCGGATGCCCAGGATGAAGCCACCTTGCTTCTGGAGATTCTCGGCGATGCGATCCGGATGGAACACCACGGAGGTGTAGAAGAAGGTGAACATGACCACGAGCAGGAAATACAGCGCGCCGTACACGATTTGGTTCTGCAGTGCCGCATTGATCCATTGCGCCGTGCTGGCGATCCATGCGGTGCGCGCGTGGATGAAAAATTGTGCCATGACCGACGGCAAGAGCATGATCGAAATCGCGAAGATGATTGGGATGACGCCCGCCATGTTGACGCGCAACGGCAGACTCGTGGCTACGCCGCCTGAAGATCCGCCTCCCCGCGTCTGGCGCGCATACTGAATCGGGATATTGCGCTGACCCTCGGTGATGAAGACCACGCCGACGATGGTCAGGATGGCGATCAAACCGTAAAGCAGATAGGTCAGGAGTTGCGAGGGATCGTAGGAGACGAGGAGCTGCCCGAACGAACGCGGCATGTCGGCCAAGATGCCGGCGAAGATCAAAAGTGAGATGCCGTTGCCGACTTTCTTCTCGGACATGAGCTCGCCCAACCACATGAGGAAGACGGTGCCGGCCGTGACCGTCACGATGATGCCCGCGATATGCAGCGCATCGGTCTTGGTCATGATGTTGAATTGCGATTGGCGCAGCAGCTGGATCAAGGCGAAGGATTGCAGGATGGCGAGCGGCACGGTCAACAGGCGCGTCCATTGGTTGATGCGCTTCTGTCCCTGCTCGCCTTCTTTTTGGATCTCCTCCAACTTAGGCACGATCATGGTCAAAAGCTGAAAAATGATCGAAGCCGTGATGTAAGGCGCGACGCTCAAGGCGATGACCGCGAAGTTGCGCACCGTACCGCCGGAAAACAGGTTGAGCAGACCCAGGACTTGGTTGGCTTGGAAGTAGCGACTTAAGGCGGCGAGGTCGATGCCCGGCAACGGCACATGAGCCGCAAAGCGGAACAGGACCATCATGGCCAGCACGAAGAGCAGTCCGTTACGGACTTCCTTGACCCGCCAAATGTCTTGTAATTTTTCCCACATAGGTTTTAGACGAGAGGGTAGAAGCTAGAGTGTAGAGGGTAGCCAAAAGTTTAGGCTGGCCTGGCTACTCTCTACCCTCTACTCTCTACTGTCTAGCTTAATTTCTTCTTCTTTTTCGCTGCTGCGGCAAAAGAACCGCCGGCTTTCTCGACTGCCGCCTTGGCGCTGGCCGAGGCCGCGATGGCCGCGAAGGTCAAAGCCTTATCCGGAGCGGCTGCGCCCACCAGTTTAACATGATTGATCGTCTTATCGATGAGACCTTTGGACTTCAACGCTTTGAGGTCGATTTTTTCGTTGCTGGCGAAAGCCGCCGTGACTTTATCCAAACGCAACGTGGTCGCTTTGATGCGACGGCTCTTGAAGCCGCGCAACTTAGGGAAACTCAACAGCATCTGGCGCATGCCCCGCATCTTAAGCTTATTGCGGCCGCCCGAACGGGAGCGCTGGCCCTTGGTTCCGCGTCCGGCGGTCTTGCCCGAACCCGAACCTTCGCCGCGTCCTACCCGGAACTTTTTGGTCTTGGCGCCTTTGTTGGGCGCGATGGTGTGCAAAGTCAAAGCCATATGTTTATGCGTTCACGGGTTTGGCGCCTTCGTCCTGCCCTTCGGTCTTGGCCGCGGGCAAACGGAGTTTTTTGAGCGCGATGAAGGTCGCCTTCACGTTGTTGATCTTATTGGCGGAACCCAGGATCTTGGAGACGACGTTGGGTACGCCGGCGAGCTCGAGCACGACACGCACCGCGCCGCCCGCTTTGATGCCGGTACCTTTAGGAGCCGGTTTGAGCAACACGCGCGCGGCCGCGAATTTTGCATCCACGGCATGCGGAATCGTTTCATTGTGCAGGCTCAAGGTAATCAAGGCTTTGCGCGCTTGGGCCGTGGCTTTAGCCGTGGCGCCGGCCACATCCAGGCCTTTAGCCAAGCCAAAACCCACGCGGCCTTTGCGGTTGCCGATCACGGTCAAGACTCGAAAGCGCATGCGCTTGCCGCCCTTGGTCACGCGAGTGACGCGCGCTACCTCGAGATTTTTTTCCTCGTAATCCGATTCAGTCGGGACATCCGAACCAGGACCGCCTTTGCGCGGCGGACCTCCGCGACGCGGACCTCCGCCTCCCTGACCGCCTCGGCCGCGGAACATACCGCCGCCGCGTTGTCCGCCGCCTCCCGGACCCCGACCGCGTTGTGCCATAGCCGGCCTAGCCGCAGGTGCCGCATGCGCTGCAGCCACAGGTGTTGCGACGGGTATCGCGGGGGTTGCAGGCGCCACAGGTGTTTCGGGTGCTGCAGCAACCGGCTTCTCGGCTGGAGTCTGTTCGGTTATCTGTTTGTTCTCTTCAGTCATATATTTAAAACTTTAGACCGGCTGCGCGCGCCGCGTCGGCCAACGCCTTCAGGCGACCGTGGTAGCGCTTATCACGCCGATCGAAAACCACGCTGCCGATGTCCTTGGCTTTAGCCTTTTCCGCGATAGCCTTACCCACTTCCATCGCAGCTTCGGTCTTGGTGAGTTTCTTCGTGCCTTTAAGCTCGGTGTCCGAGGCGGCAGCCAGAGTGCGGCCCGCTACATCGTCGATGAGTTGGGCGTAGATGTGCGTGAGCGTCCGACGCACGGCCAAACGCGGCCGCTCGGCGGTCCCGGAAATTTTGGCGCGGACACGGATGATGCGTCGCTCACGCCGGATTTTTTTCTTGATGTCGCTTTTCATAGTGTTTAGGCGCTCTTGACCGCGGCTTTGCCGGCCTTGCGCTTGATGACCTCGTCGGTATATTTGATGCCCTTGCCCTTGTACGGTTCAGGCGGCTTGATGCGGCGCACGCGGGCGGCGGTTTCGCCGACCAGTTGCTTGTCTATGCTGGCAAACGTCAGGATCTGCTTCTCGACTTTGGCCTCGATGCCTTCAGGCAACGGAAAATCCACGGGGTGCGAAAAGCCGACCTCAATCTTAAGGTTTCGGCCGGTCAATGCGACTTTAAACCCTACACCCACGAACTCGAGCGATTTTTCGAACGGTTTCTGCACGCCTTCGACGGCGTTGGCCAGAAGCTGACGGGTCAGACCCCAGAGCGCTTTATCTTTGACGTTCTCCGGATCGGCCACGCTCACGGTGAGCGCTTTGGGTTCGCCGCCGAGCTCGACCGTGACCGCCGGATGGAGCGCCACGACCAAGTTGCCTTTAGGTCCTGTGATGCCGACTTTGTCGGCAGCGACGGTCGCTTCGACTCCCCCGGGCAGGATGATGGGTTTTTTTCCTATGCGAGACATAAAGTTAGTTTAAAGTTTAAAACTTAAAGCTCAAAACTATGCCGGATCGAATCTTCAAACTTTGAACTTTGAGTTTTGGCATATCTTAGTAGACTTCGCAGATTATCTCGCCACCTAATTTGCGGCGGCGCGCCTCTTTGTTGGTCATGACGCCGGCCGAAGTCGAGACGATGGCGATGCCCATGTTAGACAGCACGCGCGGCAAATCTTGCGTCTTGCCGTAGACGCGGCGGCCCGGTTTGGAGACGCGGGAAATCGAACGGATCGCCGGTTCGCGGCCGTTGTATTTGAGGACCACGGTCAGGGTCTTCTTCGGTCCTTCGGCACGCTCCGCCACGGCGCCGACAAAACCCTCGCGCTCCAGGATCTTGGCCAAGGTGTACTTCATGCGCGAAGACGGCAGTTCCACGCTGTCGCGGAAAGCCGACTGTGCGTTGCGCAGTCGCGTCAGGAAGTCGCTGATGGGATCAGTATGCATAAAATTATTTCCAATGGTTTACCAGCTGGATTTGGTTACGCCGGGCAATTCGGCACGGTTGGCAAGTTCGCGGAAGCAGATACGGCAGATGCCGAAGGCGCGCATGTGTCCATGCCGACGTCCGCAGCGCCAGCAGCGGTTGACTTGGCGCGAAGTGAACTTGGGGTGCCGATTGGATTTTGCGATTTGGGATTTGGTAGCCATAGGTTTAGTCCTTAAAGGGGAAGCCGAGCTGCTTCAGGAGCAAAGCGCCGCGTTCTTTATTGCCGGCCGTAGTCGTGACCGTGACCTCGAGCCCGTGGATGCGCTCGACTTCGTCAGGGCGAATCTCCGGGAAAGGCAGGAACTCGCGGAAACCCACCGTGATGTTGCCGGAGCGGTCGATGTGTTTCTTGGAGATGCCGCGGAAGTCGCGCACGCGCGGAAAAGTCACGTTCAGGAGCTTATCCAGGAACGACCACATGTGTCCGCCGCGCAGCGTCACCCGCATGCCCACCACCATGCCCTTGCGGATCTTGAAGTTAGAGATGGATTGCTTGGCTTTGGTGCTGACCGGCTTTTGACCCGTGATGCGCTTGAGCACGTTCTCCGAGGTCTCAAGGAATTTTGGATCTTTAAGCCCTTGCGACAAGCCGACCGACACGGTAATCGAAACCACGTGCGGCACGGCCATCACGTTCTTCAGGCCCAGCTCTTTCTCGAGCAGCGGGATGATTTCTTTTTGGTAGCGTTCTTTGAGAGTCATAACTGTTATTGGTCCAAGTAGGTCCTATGAGACCAATTTTTTAGAATGTCTCACGGCTTTGCCCTCGGCATCCAGAGGTTGGACGTTGGATGAGTCGATAGGCATGAAGAATTCGATCACTTGGCCTTTTTGTCCCTGGCTGCGCGTGCGCAAATGCTTTTTTGCGGCATTCACGCCCTCCACGACCACCCGCCTCTGCTTGGGAAAAACCTGGATGACTTTGCCCTCTTTGCCCTTGTCTTTGCCGGCCAAGATTTTGACCTTATCGCCGGTCTTGATGCGCAGTTTATACATATGGTTAGAGCACCTCCGGGGCCAATGAGATTATCTTGCCGAAACCTTTGGTACGCAGCTCGCGCGCCACGGGGCCGAAGATGCGGGTGCCTTTAGGTTCCTTGGTTTTTTGGTCGATGATGACGGCCGCATTGTCGTCGAAGCGGATGTACGTGCCGTCCGGCCGGCGGGTCTCTTTGTGGACGCGCACCAATACGGCGTGCACCACGTCTGATTTCTTGACCGCGCCGCGCGGGTCGGCCTCTTTGACCACGCAGGTGATGATGTCGCCCAAACCCGAGGTGCGCCGTTGGTATCCGCCGTGCAGCCTGATGCACTGGAGCTTTTTGGCTCCGGTATTATCGGCTACGACGAGCATTGTTCGATGTTGCACCATATTATTCGGTAGTTTTGACGACCGAGATCAAACGCCAGCACTTGTCCTTGGACAAAGGCCGCGTCTCCTCGATCTCGACTAAATCCCCGCGCTTAGCCACGCCTTTTTCGTCGTGCACTTTGAGGCGCGTCGAAACCGTGAAGTACTTGCCGTACTTGGGGTGGGGTATGCGGCGATCCAGACGCACAACGATAGTCTTGGCCATTTTGGTCGAGACTACGATGCCGCTAAGATGCCGGCGCTGGACTGTTTTTTTCTGGGTTTCCATACGATTAGCTGTTTACTGTTCCCGCCTCGCGGATAAGCGTGAGGATACGCGCGAGTTCGCGTTTTTTATTGCGCAACGTGCGCACCTGGCGCGTCTGACGCGTCTTGACCGACGTGCGCAAGTCGCGCAGTTCGGCTTTGATATCGGCCGCCATGGCGGTGAGCTCTTGCGGCGTTTTTTGTCTTAATTCCTTGGTGGCCATATCATGCTTTGTTTATGTAACGCGACGTGCACGGCAGCTTATAGCTGGCGAGTTCCAAGGCTTCCTTGGCCTTATCCGCGGGCAAACCGTCCATCTCGAAGAGTACCGTACCCGGCCGGACCGGCGCCACATAGTGGTCCACCGCGCCTTTGCCTGCGCCCATCGGCACTTCGTTGCCCTTTTTGGTGATCGGTTTGTCGGGGAAGATGCGGATCCAGATTTTTCCGCCACGTTTGGTGTAGCGCGTGAGCACGCGGCGGCACGCTTCGATCTGCCGGGAGGTGACCCAAGCCGGCGAGGTAGCTTTAAGCCCGTGCGCGCCAAAAGCGAGCTCGATCTTATCGCTGGCCCAGCGTTTGTTGCGGGCGCGGCCCTTGTGCCACTTCCGATGTTTTACTTTTCGCGGTATCAACATAGTGATATCAATTACAAATTACAAATGACGAATGACGAATTTCGGTAATTTGGCATCTGTAATTTGGCATTTGGCATTTTCATATAGCGGCTGGCTGCGCGGTTTCTTGGCGCGGTCCCCGATCGTTACGCGGCGGTCCCCCTCGTCCGCGATCGCCGCGCGACGGAGTGGTCGGCTGATATTGCGACAAGCGATCCTTCTCGAAGATGTCACCGCGATAAATCCAGACTTTGACTCCGATGGTGCCGGCCATGGTCTGTGCCTTGTCGCCGTAATAATCGATATCGGCGCGCAGGTTAGTCAGCGGAATCTTGCCCCAACCCAACCATTCGCGACGCGCGATTTCCGCGCCGTTCAAGCGGCCCGAGACCATGATTTTGACTCCGAGGGCGCCGGACTTCTTGACCCGCTCGATGGTCATCTTGAGCACGCGGCGGAAAGGCATGCGGCGTTCGAGTTCCTGGATCACCTGTTGGCACACGATCGTAGCCTCAAGCCCAGGCTTGGACACTTCGGTCACGTTGAGTTGGAATTGGACTTTTTTGGCCGGGAAGAAACTTTTGAGGAAACGCTTTTTGATGTCTTCGATACCCGAACCGGAACGGCCGATGACGAGTCCGGGTTTGGCGGTCGAGATCGTGACTTCGAGCGCGCCGCGCGAACGGTTGATGGTCACCTGGCTCACCGCTGCGTCCTTGAGTTCACGCTTGAAGAAATCGCGGATGCCCAGGTCCTGCTTGAGGTGCGTGCGGTAGACTTCGTTACGCGCAAACCAACGCGAGGGCCAGGTCGTGGTCGTACCGATGCGGAAAGATTTCGGATGAACTTTGTGTCCCATAGGTTTATGCGTTTGCTTGAGCCGAAGCTTGGGCTTTAGCTGCCGGTTTGACGGCAGTCTTCTTCACCGGTTTGGCCGCCCTGGTTTTTTTGGCCGGCGCCGCTTTTTCGTCCGACAAAATGATGTTGACGTGCGTGGTGCGCTTTTTGATCGTCACGCCGCGTCCCATGGCGCGAGGCCGCATGCGCTTGAGCGCCGGGCCGCCGTCGGCCGTGATGGTCTTGATGAACAGCTGGTCGGCGTCGAGCTTGAAGTTATGTTCCGCGTTAGCGACGGCCGAGCGCAACAGCTTGAGCACAGGCAAAGCCGCGGCCTTGGGTTGGAACTGGAGGCGTTTTTCGGCTTCGGCGACCGTGAGTCCGCGCACCAAATCGACAATCAAGCGGACCTTGCGAGGCGCCATGCGGAGAAAACGAAGTGAGGCTGTGACTTCCATATGATTTTATTTCTTGGCGGGAGCCGGAGCGGGAGCGGCAGCCGGCGCGGCACCCGGAGCGGAGCCTTCGATCGCCTTCTGCATCTTGCCGCCATGGCGCACGAACTTGCGCGTGGGGGAAAATTCTCCCAGTTTGTGTCCGACCATGTTTTCCACCACCAACACGGGGATGTGAACTTTGCCGTTATGCACGCCGAACACGAATCCCACCATCTCCGGGGTGATGGACGAGGCGCGCGCCCAGGTCTTGATCGGCGTCTTGTCGCCCGGGCGCAGCTTGGCGACCTTGGCGATCAGTTTTTGATCCGTATACGGACCTTTTTTGAGGCTTCGTGACATATTATTTCTTCTTCGATTTGCGGCGCTCGAGGATGAGCTTATCCGATTGCAGATTATGCTTGCGCGTCTTGACGCCCAGGGCGTGTTTGCCCCACTTGGTCTTGGCGAATTTCATGCCGATCGGATGCTTGCCTTCACCGCCACCATGCGGGTGATCGACCGGGTTCATGGCCTTGCCGCGCACCGTGGGTTTGATGCCGCGCAAACGCATGCGACCGGCTTTGCCGTAGCGCACCAGGTGATAATCTTGGTTCGAGACTTGGCCGATGGTCGCCATGCTTGCTTTGGGCACGTTGCGCATCTCGCCCGAGGGCAAGCGCAAAGTAGCGAAGCGGCCTTCGACGGCCAAGAGCTGGATGCTGTTGCCGGCGCCGCGTCCGAGCTGGCCGCCTTTGCCGGGGACGAGCTCCACGGCGTGCACGTTCATGCCGACCGGAATCTTGTCCAAAGGCAAGCGGTTGCCGAGCTTGATCTCCGCCGCGGTCTGGGAAGACATCACCTCTTCCCCGACTTTGAGTCCGTCCGGAGCCAGGATGTAACGCTTCTCGCCATCCTTATATATGACGAGCGAGATGCGCGCGCCGCGGTTGGGGTCATACTCGATGGAATCCACACGCGCCGGGATGTCATACTTTTCGCGCTTGAAATCGACTATGCGGATATATTGTTTCACTCCCCCGCCCTTGTGGCGAACCGTGATCTTGCCGCCTGTGCGTCCGGCGAATTCCTTGCGGAATTTGATCAGCGACTTCTCCGGTTCTTGCCGCGTGATATCGGAAAAATCCTGCACGGATGAGATGCGGCGGCCTTTGGTTACGGGACGATAGACTTTGATAGGCATAGGAGTCAATTACAAATTACAAATGACGAATGACGAATCGATTCTGAAATTTGGCATTTGGAATTTGGCATTTGTAATTGCATATTAGACACCGACGAACAAGTCGATTTTCTGGCCCTTCTTCAAGGTGACGAGCGCCTTCTTCCAACGGTTACGGCGGCCGGAGATGCGACCTCGATGCGTCGCTTTGCCGATGCCGCGCAAGGTGTTGACGCCCTCGACTTTGACGCCGTAAAGCACCTCGACCGCGCGCCGCACCTCAAGCTTGTTGGCGTTGACCGGGACGTCGAAGACATAAGTCTGATGCGCCGACAACATGGCGGCCTTCTCGCTCACGCGCGGCGTGACCAGCGTAACCACGATCTTCTTATCCGAAGTCTTCGGAGTCTGCACCGTGAGTTCGCGGACTTCTTCCTTGGCGGCCTCGAACTTTTCCTTTTTCGTTTCGTCCTGTTTGGCCGGCGCGGATTTTTTCATGCGGCTGAAGATTCCCATAGTATTAGGCGTTACGATACAAAAGCTCGAAGGCCGGAACCGTATCCTTCCAGAACAGCAGCGTGGGATGGTTCAAGACGTCGACCAGATTGAGCGAGTTCACGGTCACCAGCTTGACTTGCGGGAGGTTACGCACCATGCGCATGAGTGCCGGATCGGATTTGGGGATGACCATGAGCGTGCGGCGTCCCAAAGGCAATTTTTGCAAAAGCTCGACGGCGAATTTGGTCTTGATCTCCTTGGGCTGGAAAGCTTCAAGCACCAAGAATTTACCGTCCAAAACCTTATCGGAAAGCGCCATGAACAAAGCCTTCTGTTTGACTTGGCGGTTGACTTTGACTGAAAAGTTGCGCGTATTGCGCGGACCGAAGACGATACCGCCGCCCACCCATTGCGGCGAGCGGATGGAACCTTGGCGCGCGCGACCAGTGCCTTTTTGGCGCCACGGCTTTTTGCCGCCGCCCGAGACTTCGCCGCGGTTCTTGGTGTGCGCGATGGCGCGGCGCGCGTTGGCCTGTTGGGCCACGACTACCTCATGCACCAGACCCGTATCGACTTTGATGCCGAAAAACTTCGGGTTGAGCTCGAGCGCTCCCGTTTCTTTGCCTTCTTGGTTGTAGATTTTTACGCTGGCCATATTTGGGTTAATTACCAATAACCAAATTCCAATAACCAATCGGTGATTCGGCGTTTGTTTGATTATTGATTATTGATGCTTGGTTATTCATATGGTTCGGATCTCAAGGATGGAATTACGCGCACCCGGCACCGCGCCTTTGACGGCCAAGATGCCGCCGTCGCGGACTTCGACGATCTCCAGATTTTTCACGGTCACGGTCTCATCGCCCATACGTCCGCCCATACGGCGGCCCTTCATGACGTGCTGCACTCCGCCCGCACCGATGGAACCCGGCATGCGCTCCTGGTCTTTATGACCGTGGGTCGGCGGGTGGCCGTGGAAATGGTGACGTTTGACCACGCCCTGAAAACCTTTGCCCTTGGACGTACCAACGACATTCACTACGTCACCAGCCGCAAAAATTCCGGCCTCGATGGCTTTGCCGCGTGCGAAGTCAGCCGTGTCATCCAACCTGAATTCACGCAGCACCTGCATGTTCTGCAGATCCTTAAGGTGACCCAGTTCCGGCTTGTTGAGTTTCTTCACGCTCCTGAAACCCAACTGCACGGCCACGTATCCGTCCTTATCTTTGGCCTTGACCTGCGTGACGATGCACGGACCGGCCTGAACCAAAGTCACGGGCACGACGGTGCCGTCTGCCTTGAAGACCTGGGACATCTCGAGTTTTTTCGCAAGGATGAATTTCATACTCTGTTATGGACGTGCCTCTGGGGCAGTGGTCCTAGGTAAGAAGCGGGCTTTAATGTAAAAGCCAGCTCCCGTCATCCGCGTTTTCACGCAGCTGACAAGAGCTGGCCTCTCTGCGACCGAAAGGCGCTTTGATTTTAGAACCGACCAGGAAATTCGCACTACAGGGAGGTTATGCCAGTCTCGCGTCGCGGCGAGGTTTCCCGCAATATGCGGGAGCAACTTACTCCTTGGGGAAATTCCCAATCGGGTACGGACTACATTTTTATTTCTACGTCCACGCCTGCCGGAAGGTTGAGCGAGGTCAAGGCTTCGATCGTCTTGGCGTTCGGATCAAGGATATCGATGATGCGCTTATGGATGCGCATCTCGAATTGTTCGCGAGCGTTCTTGTGGACGAACGTCGAACGGTTGACCGTCCATTTCTTCTTCTCCGTGGGCAGCGGGACAGGACCGACCACACGTGCGCCGGTGCGCTCCGCGGTGTCAATGATGGTACGCGTCGACTGATCGATGATCTTATGGTCGAACGCGCGGACCTTGATGCGGACGCGAGCGGCGGCTTCCTTGGTCTGGGTTTTCTTCGAGGTGTCTGGCATGGTCGTTCCTGTCCCGCCCTGCGTCTCGCACAAAGCGCAAGACGCAGGACGAAGACGTTGAATTATTTGATGATCTTGGTTACGACGCCGGCGCCGACGGTCTTGCCGCCTTCGCGGATGGCGAAACGCATCTTCTCTTCCAAGGCGACCGGGGCGATGAGCTTGACGTTGAAGTCGATGGTGTCGCCAGGTTGGACCATGGCTACGCCCTCGGGCAGCGTCACCTCGCCGGTCACGTCGGTCGTGCGGATGTAGAACTGCGGTTTGTAACCGGTGATGTAAGGCTTATGGCGTCCGCCTTCTTCCTTGGTCAGGTTATAGACGTTGGCCGAGAACTCGGTGTGCGGGGTGATCGAACCGGGTTTGCACAAAACCATGCCGCGCTCCACTTCGTCCTTCTTGATGCCGCGCAGGAGCAAACCAGCGTTGTCGCCGGCGCGTCCCTCGTTCAACTGCTTGTTGAACATCTCAATGCCGGTGACCACGGTTTTGCGGGTATCGGTGAAGCCGACGATCTCGATTTCCTCGTTCAACTTGATGGTGCCGCGCGCGATGGCGCCGGTGACCACGGTACCGCGACCTTCGATCGAGAACACATCTTCGACAGGCATGAGGAAAGGTTTCTCGACTTCGCGTACCGGTTCGGGGATGAATTCGTCGAGTTGTTTGATGAGTTCGAGGATCGGCTTGGCAGCGACCTCATCGGTCGGATTCTCCAAAGCCTTGAGCGCTGAACCACGGATGATCGGGGTGGTGTCGCCGGGGAATTCGTACTTTTTGAGCAAGTCGCGGATTTCCTGTTCGACCAAATCCAAAAGCTCCGGATCGTCGACCATGTCGCACTTGTTCATGAAGACCACGATGGCCGGTACGCCGACCTGGCGGGCGAGCAGGATGTGTTCGCGCGTCTGGGGCATAGGACCGTCGGTGGCGGCCACGACCAAAATCGCGCCGTCCATCTGGGCCGCGCCCGTGATCATGTTCTTGATGTAGTCGGCGTGTCCCGGACAGTCGACGTGCGCGTAGTGGCGCTTTTCGGATTCGTATTCCACGTGGGCCGTGGCAATCGTAATACCGCGCGACTTGGATTCGGGCGCCTTATCCAACGCTTCGATGCGCGCTTCATCGGCCTTCATGCCGTGGCTGGCCAAGACCTTAAGGATAGCTGCGGTGAGCGTGGTTTTGCCGTGGTCGACGTGGCCGATTGTGCCAACGTTGATGTGCGGCTTGGAGCGGTCAAACATTTCCGCCATAACGGTTTTTTTAGATGATTAGTTTCCCCACATTTCGCGGGGGATTAAGCGTAAAAAAGCACGGAGACTATAACAGGTGTTTCAGAACCGCGCAAGCCCTGCACCGTCTGGTGCAGGGTCGGGTCGACAAGGAGCGGGATAAATTGGCTAAAATAGGCAATTTTATTGGTTTCGCGGGTCAATTAGTCCCATCCTCGACCGGCTCCAAATAGAACCTCTCTTCTGGCGCCATTTCAGACATATTTTCAAGCTTCTCCGGCATTTTTTCCGGTGACTCCCATGCGGGCATGGCCTGATTGGGCAAGACATCCGACTTGACCAGGGGTTTATCGTTCTGGTCCTGTCGAGTCGTTTCTTCGACGGCAGACCCGGCCATAGCCTCGAAATGCTCAAGCGGCAACACGACCATGGGATCGCGGCCGGCTGGATCGGTGACGATCACGGGTATCCCGAGCTTGCGGGCTGATTCGAATACTCTCTGCAAAGACATAGTCGTCCCATCTAACCTTAAACGCACCTGATGCGCAAGCCGGGAAAATAGAGTCGAGAATTGAAAGTCATAAAATCAAAGTCATCGAAATTACTTTTGACTTATGTTGTCGGCCTTGGCTCCAAATGATAGTCTAAGGGATAGGAGAGAATCTTCTCCGCCTACTTGGGCCGCTGCAGCGCACCGAATCCGAAAACAGCAGCCCATGACGATTTGGGGCGGACGCCCGACGGAGCAATCCATGGCCCGCCCCGACAGTATTCGGGGACGCAAACGACCTCATCTGGCCGAATGCGCTTCCCGAAGTTATGGGGAGAATCGAAAACGAGTCATCCGACTCCTCTCCCCCATCCCTCTTCGGACCCGGCGTGAAAACACGGGTCCTTTTTTTGTTAGACGGTAGCCAGAACCCTAAATGCTAACTGCTAACTACTTTCCTACTTTGACAAAAAATAATCTGGCACGTAAATTGCTGCGCAGGAGAGGCGGTGGTTGAAGAGGTTGCCTGTAACTCGCGAGTTTGGTCAGCGGCTCAATATGACGACCGGTCCAGGGCACCATCACTGAAGGCGGTGAGGCAAACCAGCTGTCGAGCCAAGACGGGACACCAGGTGCAGGAAGCACGTAAACGAACGAGATACGCTAGGGCAATCTCGCCATCATCTCTCCGATTCCTTGGGGCCGATCTCAATCGCCCCGCAAAACTGGAGAGGACTCTGTCCATCATCGACCAGGACTCTGTTTCTCTCCTCCATCTCGGGGAGAGGTCTCCGCCAACGCCCCCCCCACTGGCGCAGACCTCCCCCCGTTTCTCTTCGGACCCGGCGTGAAAACACGGGTCCTTTTTTGTTAGACGGTAGCCAGACGTAGGGGCGCATGCCATGCGCCCTTTTGGTAATAAGAGAGATGTCATTCTTGAGGCCGTCTGACGGCCGAAGAATCTTCCTATTCCTTTAGGTACCCGTAGGGGCGACCCAACGGGTCGCCCCTACGGAATCAGCCAGAGTATGACATTTGCTTTTGATTTTTCTGGCTACCGTCTACCGTCTACTAGCTAGCTCTGCTTTTGACTAACCGTTGCGCCGGGTATTATCTATACGGCAAGAAGGGGGCAGCGTCTGATGCAAGTCAGATGCGGCTGTCTGAAGACGCCATTTGATTCCGCCGTTCTTCACTCGCGAGGAACAAGCGTGACCAGCTGTAGCGGTGTCCGACGCGGCTATCCCCTAGGCGGCTGTGTGCCAACGGGATCTGCTCCTTTCGCCAACTTGGAGAGAAGCGCTAAGTGCCCGACGCATTCCGGATTCCCTCCCCCCTCGCGGTTTGCGCGGGTTCCGCTTCTCTCCAGCTTTTTCCTCACGCCCTCGCGTGAGGATCTTCTTTATCTTGACGGATGCTGCGACATGATATAAATTCTCACCGCGTCGCGGGAGGCTTCCACCTCATCCGCTCGTCGGACGCATGCGCGACAACCGTCCTAGGAGAAAGAAGGATTGGTGACGAGGCCGCTTCCGCTCACCACGGATACCAGTTTTCGGGGCATGGCCTCAACACTTCTTCAAAGCCGATCACGCGATCTAACGCCACGTGGTCGGCCTTTTTTTAAATTTCTATCAGGACCAACGCATTTGACGTTCAACTGGCTTGACGCAAACCCCCGAACCCCCGCCTGGCTAGGCTAGAGGAGAGATAGGAAATGGATTACTCTCTGGATTACCCGGTTGAACCGGGTAATGACAGAGGAAGAAAACACGTGATTGATTACCTGCTAGGCTAAGGAGGTTCTTCATGAAAAAGATGAAGGTCGTAGTCCTCGAGGTGGGGTCTGGGGCCGAGAGTTGAGCGGGCCGCAAAGACGCTTAACTATATACATGTTAGCGAATTCGAGGCCCCAGCGGTTTTTGCATACTTTTTGGCGGCAAAAAGTATGAGGTGCATTTGATGTCAGGACTTGCGATGACAGCGTGTGATTATCTGAAGGCGTAGGTCGTATCTATCTTAAAAAAAATGAGCGCTCCGGTTTACGGAGCGCAAGTCTGTTTTTCAAGCCGGACGCTTGAGGCGTTGTATTCCTGGCATCAATTCGAGATTCTCCAGGGCGGCATGCAGTCCTTCAGGAGTGCGATAGGCGACTTCATCCACCCACACGCCCTGCGCGCTGAAGAGCGATCCGTCGGCGCCGCTGTTGTCGATGGTCTGTCCCGCATATCCGCCGACGCGGCGCAGGAAATCAAGCAGCGTCGCGCCGTCTGCCTCGGATCCCAGATGGAATCCGACCACCAGTACTTCCGGCAAGTGCTTGGTCACGAGATGTAGAGTGCGCGTGATGGATCCGAACGGCTCCAGACCCACCAGCTCCAAGGCTTCGGCGCAGCCCGACTCTTTCCACTGCTGCAATACTCCTACCGCATCACGATCGATGAACATGATTTTGGTCATCTTACCCACCTCCTGGAAAGTACGCGGAAAAACAAATCCATCAAATCCAGCTCAAGCTTGTCAAAACAGAACGCTCCGGGTCGTGGCCGGAGCGGATTCGTTCAAGGCAAGAGGCGCTCGATCTCCAGCGGCACGGAATACTTGCGCAAGGCGACGCGATCGCCGGGAGCGAGCGGATAGTTCAGCATCAAGCTATCTTCGTTAATGCGAAATTTCATCGCATGTTCAGACACGCGGACCATGAAGAGCGTGAACTCGCCCCACATGAAGTACGCTCCCGATCCGATGGGTGAATCGGATGCGATACCGCAATTGTACGCCGTGCCCTCCGGCCATTGGGTGACCAGACCGGCCGGGTAACCGTCTCCGTCCAAATCCAGCACGCGCACTTCACCGTCATAATCGCGAACCCTCACGCGCGCTTCGTTTATCTTGGCGGCGCTGACGCGCATGCTCGGCGAAGCGCAAACGATGGCGGCGCCGACGGGTTGATTTACCAGCGGCAAACGCAACGTGATGGCATGGCGCAGGTCAGCGGCGGTCTGCGCTTTTTGCGCAAAGAGCACGTAGACGTTCGGTTCACGCACGCAACCGAGCGCACCGACCAGCGCGGTCGCCAAGACGAAAAAGACTGATACGAATGTTCGCTTCATCTCTACTCCTTTGAAGGTACTATCAAAAGCTAAGCACTGAATTAGTCAAAAGTCAAAGGTCCAAAGTCGAAGGTTTCCAAGTACAGTCAAATTCGGTCTGAAACTTTCGACTTTGGACTTTTGACTTAATGGGCGTTTGTCAACGAGTTGGAACAATAGTCCGCAAGTAGTTAGTAGTTAGCATTTAGTAGTTAGGGGGAGTCTGACCCTAACTACTATCTACTAAATGCTAACTACTTTCCCCGTTGACGCGTCCGTCGAGGAGTGCTAGCTTGGCGGAAACAAACGTCCTTTGCACAACTGAAAGGAAGTTAAAGATGTCCGCCCAGGACGAAGCGTTAAGCCTGTTGAGTTTCGTGCGCAACAATCCCCGCGGCTTGCGGGAAATCCGCGACTTGGAAGTCGCGAAGTGGCTCATGCAGTCGCTCTTGAGCGAGGGCGTGGATCCGCTGCGGCTCCTGACCCGCGCCTTGAACTCGCATCATCCTCAAGCGCTCGTCAGGATCCTGCACGAACGCGTCACGGGCGAAGAGCGAAGGCAAATCCTCGATCGTCTGGCCGCCTGTTTCCGCAAGCGGGGCAGCGGGACGCTGTATGCCAGGGACATCGCGAAGCGCCTCAAGCGCTTCATCGGTGAGCCCGCGGAAATCACCTACCTGCTCAAGAACCACCGCGACATCCTGAACAATCCGGAATTCGAACTCTCGCAATCGGTCGTGGACCGCTATTGGTTCCAACGCATCGAGTCGCACTTTGTATGCAACGATGGACTGGTCGGCGCCTGGATCGCGCTCAAGAAAGCGAACCTAGGCTTCTCCGATTACGCCGCGGCGGCGCCGGAAGAATGTGCGCAGTCCGGACCCGAAACCCGCGCTCATGCCGCCTCCAACCAAGCTCTCGGCCAGATGCTGCGCGAGATATATCTGCGGCTCTCGAGCCAAGGCGCGCTGGATCCTGACTTGCTCCGGAGATTCCGCGTCGTGGTCAAACGAGACGCTTCGAAGGTGCCCGGCATCCAGATAGCCAAGCGCTTCGTCGACGGAACCGGACCGGACAAAAAAAAGCTGCTCTGGTTCACGGAAGAGGGCGGCATAGCGCTGCAGCTCACCGCTTACTTCAACACCAGGAAAAAGTCCAAGCACAAGGCGCGGCGCGGCACCGGTCCATCCGGACCGACTGGAAAAGCCGTTCTGCCAGAGCCTGACTAAACCACGACCCGAAACTCTCGGGTCGTCTTTTTTTATTCTTCGAAATCAACTTTGATGGGTTGCGAAAAACGCAGGCTGGCCAGGCCGCTGGACGGCAAAAGAATCTTCACCCCGCCGTTAGCATATTCATATCCGCGGATGCCCGGGGTCGCGGTCTGCGCGCACGGCACTGGTCTCGGGGATTTTAATTTGAATTCCGTTCCGTTCACCGCCACCCCCGCGAGAATCGTCATGCCCTCCGCTCGCCCGCAATCGGACTTGCCGTACAAAAGCGTCACCGCGTAACTTTTTCCATCTCGTTCGCTGACTATGAGTTGCGTGCCTGACCCGACCTGTTCCACTTCCCCTAGCTCGGCGCCGTTGCGATCGAAATAAAGATCCTTGATCGTCCCTTCGGGGACGCAGCGTGAAAAATCAGAATGCATGACGAAACCTTCCGCGGTCGTGGCCATATTCCCGCTGCCGCATGTTCCATACGTACCGGCGAAAATGATTTCATGCGTCCCGGCTTGGACTTTTTGAATCAAGATATCCTTGACCCCGTCATTCTCCCGGCTTTGGAAAAAAATGATCGCCCCGTTCCCCAAATCATACGCCGTGGTCTGCGGCGGTACATCCAGACGCGTCGTCTTGTCGAAAGCGGCCTTGATGTTTTCAGGCCACGTCGGGTCGGGAGCGGAAATTTTCTGGGCACGCGGCACGTAAATCACGCTGTCCTCGAATTGCGGCTGCGGAAAAAGATTCATGTCGGACGTAGCAAACCACAACAAAGCTCCGGCGATACCGAGCAAGACCGCGGTCATCAGATACTGCTTGCGCATAGCCCAAAGTATCGCATAAAACGTTGGGGATGAGAAAATACTCCCTCGACGACACGAGGGGGCTACTGCAACGCGCGTTCGATCAATAACGTGAGCAGATTTTGAAAACTTATTCCGCACGCCGCGGCGCCTTGCGGCAACAAAGAAGTTTCCGTCATCCCGGGCAGAGTGTTCGTTTCCAAAATAAACATTTTTCTACGCGAGAGGATGAAATCTGATCTTGATAGTCCACGGCAACCCAGGAGTCGATGGGCGCGCAGGGCCAAGTCCTGTATTTCTTTCAATTGAAATCGTGGAATATCCGGCGGAGTGACGAAGCTTGATCCGCCGCTGGCATATTTGGCCGTGTAGTCAAAAAATTTGCCGCTCTTCGGTCGTATTTCCGTCGGCGTCAGAACCATGATTTTAGTCGATGATCTTTCCACGACACCGCAAGTCAATTCGCGCCCTGCCATGAACTCTTGCAGCAGCATCGGTTTATGTTGTTTGAGATTTTTCAGGCTGTGCTTTTTTATTTCCGCGAGCTCACCAATGATGACGCCGACGCTTGAACCGCCGCATACAGGCTTCAGCACGAAGCGTTTGGTCTGCTTAAAAAATTTCTCTGACTGCTTTAGATCTTCGACCGTTTCCAAAACCAACGTGCGCGGCAGATGAAAACCGGCTTGGCGGAATAAGGCGTCGGATATCCGTTTATCCATGGCGATTTGCGACGCGAGCGATCCGGAACCGACGAACGGGATGTTCATGGATTCGAGAATCGCTTGCAGATGGCCGTCTTCCCCAAACTCACCGTGCAGCGCGGGAAAGACGCAATCGATATGCCGAGATTTGAGCGCCTTCAAGCCATCCAAAAAACTATTGCGCTTTCGTTCAGGCAGAAAAATGAATTCCAGACGCGGCGACAATTCCGCCTCGACGACTTTGAAACGTTTTCGATCCAAAGCCCGAGCGACCAGGTGCCCGCTTTTCAGCGAAACGACACGCTCGTCTCCCCTGCCGCCGCTCAAGACCAGGATTTTCTTCTTCATCCAATCCATCATGCCACGAAAATCCGTGATTAGGAAAAGGCCGTCGAGGTGACGGCCTTGGTCGGGCGGATCGGAGACACGGTCCGCTATTTCGGAGTGGAGGTGGGTGCGGCGAGGGCAATCTTGTCGAGCTCCTCGCGCAGCCAGCGGAGCAACCCGTCGGGATCTTTGCGGCCGAATTTGACCGCGGCTTGCACGGCCTCCAGAGCCGAGATCAGGGAAAGGCTCGGTCGCGGTACGCTGGCCGAATAGGCTGTCCACATACCCGAAGCTTCGCACGACTGTCGCAATCCCTCACCGTTGAGGAAGTAGACGACAGTATGACCGCCTTCAGGCGGATCTTCGCCGAAGATGATGTGTCGACGGCTGGCCTTGAGCAGCTCAAGAGCTTCGAGCCCAAGGCGGCTGACCAGGAAGTCCTGCAATTTCCGCGCCACCTGCTCGCAGCGCTGCTTCTGCGCATCTTGCGCGACTGCCGGTTGGGCTTGCCGATACTTCTCTGCCGCTTCACGCCAGTTTTCCATGACCGTGCTTCCTTCCGGATTGAAAAAGGTCTGCCGCTTATTTAGCAATAAGCATGCTAGACGTCAAGAACTCAAGTCGGAACTCAAGTCGGAGACAAAATCAACCGCCGCAACGTTTTGCGCTATCGCGCATTTTGTTGCGATGCGGAAATATCTTTCAATACTTTAAAAGGCGCGGACACGTCTGACGTGTCGCGGAAACCGCGCCCTTATTTCCGAAGGCGCATGACCATGCGCCCCTACATTTTTTATCCCTTGGCCGGCTTTTTGCTGCGGCCTTCCACGATCATGGCTTGGATGTTCTGCGGCGTCTCGGCGTAATGATGAAATTCCATGGAGTACGACGCGCGGCCTTGGGTCATGGAGCGCAAGCTGGTGGCGTAGCCGAACATCTCGGCCAGCGGCACGTACGAATCGATGATCTTGGCTCCGGCGCGCTCCGTCATCTCGTTGACCTGACCGCGCTTGGAGTTCAAATCGCCGATGACGTCTCCCATGTACTGCTCGGGCGTCACGACTTCCACGCGCATGATCGGTTCCAAGATGGCTACGCCGCCTTGCCGACACGCTTCCTGGAACGCCATGGAGGCGGCGATCTTGAAGGCAGCTTCGGACGAGTCGACTTCGTGGTACGAACCGTCGAAGACCGTGGCTTTGATGTCCACAATGGGATAACCCGCGATCACGCCGCGCGTCAGGGCTTCTTGGATGCCCTTGTTGATCGGCTGGATGTACTCGCGCGGGATCACGCCACCCTTGATTTCATCCACGAATTCGTAACCCTTGCCGCGCTCGAGCGGTTCGACGCGCAGCCAGCAATGGCCGTATTGCCCGCGACCGCCCGACTGGCGGATGAATTTGCCTTCGGCTTCGGCCGTTTTCTTGAGCGCTTCCTTATACGACACCATCGGTTTGCCCACGTTGGCTTCGACTTTGAACTCGCGCTTCATGCGATCCACGATGATCTCGAGGTGCAGCTCGCCCATGCCCGCGATGAGCGTCTGGAGCGTCTCTTCGTCGGTGCGCACGCGGAACGATGGATCTTCTTCGGCCAACTTCTGCAAGGCCACGCCCATCTTCTCTTGGTCGGCTTTGGTCTTGGGCTCGATGGCGATCTCGATGACCGGTTCGGGGATGGTGATGGATTCGAGGATGATCGGATGGTTTTCGTCGCACAGCGTGTGGCCGGTGAAGGTCGACTTCAAACCCACGGCGGCCGCGATCTCGCCGGCATACACATGGTCGACGTCCTCGCGCGCGTTGGCGTGCATGCGCACGATGCGGCTGATGCGTTCACGTTCGCCGGTCTTGGTGTTAAGGACGTACGAACCGGCGGCCAGGTTACCGGAATACACGCGGAAATAGACGAGCCGGCCCACGAACGGATCTGACACGACTTTGAAGGCCAAAGCCGCGAACGGGCCGTTGTCGTCCGCCGGACGTTCCTCGATATTATCTTCTTCGCCGGGCGGATAGCCTTTGATGGCCGGAATTTCGAGCGGTGAGGGCAGATAATACACCACGGCGTCGAGCAAAAATTGCACGCCTTTGTTCTTGAGCGCCGAGCCGCACAGGATCGGGAAGAGTTCTTGATGGAGGACGGCTTTGCGCAGCGCCGTGCGAATCTCGTCCACGCTCAATTCAGCGCCGCTCAAATATTTGTTCATCAGCACCTCGTCGGTCTCGGCCAGCGCTTCCAAAAATTCGGCGCGCAGCTTTTTGGATTTCTCCAGCATTTCAGCCGGCACTTCGCTCTCTTCGATCTCTTGGCCCATCTCGTCCTTATAAATCTCGGCCTTCATGGTGATGAGGTCGATGATACCTTTGAAATTCGCTTCGGTTCCGATGTTGAGCTGGATCGGATAGGCGTTCTTGTTGAGTTTGGTGCGGATGGATTCCACGTCCTTGTCGAAGTCCGCGCCCATGCGGTCGAGTTTGTTGACGAAGCAGATGCGCGGCACGTTGTACTTGTCGGCCTGGCGCCACACGGTCTCGGACTGCGGCTCGACTCCGGCGACGCCGTCGAACACCACGGCCGCGCCGTCGAGCACGCGCAAGCTGCGCTGCACTTCGATGGTGAAGTCGATGTGGCCCGGAGTGTCGATCAGGTTCAAGCGCGTCCCCTTCCAAAAACACGTCGTGGCGGCGGAGGTGATGGTGATGCCGCGCTCGCGCTCCTGCTCCATCCAGTCCATGGTGGCCTCGCCTTCGTGCACCTCGCCGATCTTATGTTTGCGGCCGGTGTAAAAAAGCACGCGCTCGGAGACGGTCGTCTTACCGGCGTCGATGTGAGCGATGATCCCGAAGTTTCGGGTGTTCTCGAGTGAGTATTCTCTGGGCATAGTTGGTTTGATTTATTGGCACGAGAACCTTATATCTTGTCCGAGTTCCTTGCCGTGATTGATGCTGGCGCAGACTTTGAAATTCAGGCTGTCGCTCATCGGTCGGTACTCGACATCCGCGTAATAAGAATCGTTATCGCCACCGGAAGTCTGAGCCTTGAGATAATAATTCTGATACCGGTCATTTACGTCTCGGAACAAGGAAAGATTCTCCAGGAATCCTGCTTGGTTAGGTCCGCCGTTCACGGCAAAAAGTTTCGATTCCATCGCGCCGCCAGCCGTCCCACCCTCACCCGGCGCGTCCTGGATAAAGCCAAAATACCGGAACTTCATCAAGCTCCATCCAGAATTGCCATCAAAATTATCAGGCTTGAGCTTTTGGTCTTTAAAGGATACGGCGCGGACAATCGAGACAGCTTCTTTCTCGGTGACACCGTTGGTCTTGGTCATGCCGAAACCGTATTTCATCAGACTGATTTCCAATGCGTTCGTATAACAGACTTTATGGATGCGCCACCCGTCTGAATAATCTTTCTTTATTTTTTCTTCTAAGCCCGAGGGAAAATTATATACATTCAGATTGTTGTTCATTTCCCAGATAAAATCATCATAAGTCTGAAATCCGTCCAGGCAAACGGAAAGGACAGAAAAATCCACGATCTTCAGGTCTTTTTTAATCTCTTTGTCTTCTTGGGTCTTAGGATATTCGATGGTCCCATCCGGTTTAATCGGATAATCCTGCTCGGTCCGTTTCGTTTGCTCCGGCGGCTGGATTTTACCGACCGGTTCCGCTTTTGCGCAGCCCGCTCCCAGCAAGACCAAAAGACCGGCGATGACCGCGGTCTTCAAGAATCGGGCACGGGGGGCGTCGTCCATACCGCTTAGCGCGCAAAGTGCGCGAAGGCGCGGTTGGCCTCGGCCATGCGTTGCACGTCCTGCTTCTTTTTCACGGCGTCGCCGGTGTTCTCGGCGGCGTTCAAGAGTTCGGTCGAGAGCTTTTCGGCCATGGGTTTGCCTTTGCGCGAGCGCGCGGCGGTCAAGATCCAACGGAAAGCCAGTTGGTTGCGGCGATCGGCGCGCACTTGGATAGGAATCTGATAGTTGGCACCACCCACGCGGCGCGAGCGGACTTCCAACAGCGGCGCGACATTCTTGATGGCTTCGTTGAATACATCCAATGCCGGCTTCTTGGCTTTTTCTTCCATGATGGCAAAAGCTGCGTAGACGACGCGTTGGGCCGTGGATTTTTTGCCGTCCTTCATCACGTAATTGATGAACTTGGCCACGATGGGGTTGGCGTATTTCTGGTCGGACAGGGTCTTCCGGCGAGGGGCTTGTTTTCCGCGCATAGTATAGACAATTACAAATTACAAATTACAAATGACGAATTCAGGCGCATCCAATTTGGCATTTGGCATTTGGCATTCGTCATTTAGGTAATTATTTCTTCCCTTCCTTCGGGCGCTTGGCGCCGTAGACGGAACGGCTGCGGCGGCGGTTAGCTACGCCCTGGGTATCGTAGACGCCGCGCACCACGTGATAGCGCACGCCCGGCAAATCTTTGACGCGTCCGCCGCGCAAGAGCACGATCGAGTGTTCTTGCAGGTTGTGTCCTTCGCCCGGGATGTAGGCCGAGACTTCCATGCCGTTCGACAAACGCACGCGGCAAATCTTGCGCAAAGCCGAGTTCGGCTTCTTCGGGGTCATGGTGGTCACCTTGGTGCACACGCCGCGTTTGAACGGCGAGCCTTTGGAAAGTTCGGTGCGCACCCGATGCAAGGTATCAAAAGTGAACTGCATGGCAGGGCTCTTGGACTTGGTCTTGTTCGGATGGCGACCGTGACGGACGAGTTGGTTGATGCTGGGCATGGCGTTAGTTCAAAACTTAAAGCTTAAAACTCAAAGATTCTGACTGTTCAGCCAAAGCTTCAAGTTTTAAACTTTAAGCTTTGAATTTCTTCTTTTGTGGGCAAAATATAACAACTAAACCCCCTAAGAGTCAAGGGTTTTGGGTGATGAGCCTCAAGACAGCAGTATTTTGGGCAAAAACAAGCCAATCAGGGCAAAAATCCCGGCCATGAAATACAGCGGCCAAAGACCGTATTTTCGGGCCGACGGCGCATTTTTGATAAAAAGGTAAACGGTCATGAGAATCGCGATGAGTCCGAACGCCCAAGCATCGGGTTCGCGCGCCACGCCAAGCGCGGCCAGGATGACAAGTCCCGCGTACATGGCCAGCCAGCGCCCCGAGTCTGTTTTGGCGCGTCCGCGGACAAACTCCAACGCACCCAAAAGCACGGCACAGCCGAGCAGAAAATAGATGAAGTCAGGAAAAACCATGCCGGACCTAGTCCCAAAAGCCAAGCCCGCCCAAGCCAAAGACGCATATATCAAGACCAAGCCGAAGAATTTGAGTTGCGGTGTCTGGTCCCAAGCGCAAGCGGAAAAAAGCCAAACCGCGAACGTCGCCGCGGCAACACCGACGAAGACTTGCCATCCGAGCAGAGCGGCGCCGAAAAGCGCGAGCGCGAGGAGAGCGTGGATCAAAAACTCGAATTCATGCGGCGCGATGGCACCGGAGGGCAAAGGATATTCCGGATGCTCCGTTTCGTGACGGGCGAGCGCGGCCGCATCTTGCCTGAAGCGCCGCCACAAGATCCAAGTGAAAACGGAAAAGGCAAAAATCGCCAGAGCGGTCAGGTTGGCTGCGCCTGAACTCGCCGGACGCACCGACCAGGCCAAACGCATCGAGAGCACGACGAGGATGAAGGCCGCGACCGGCTCGAAATCCGTGACGCGGCGCAAAAGTTTTTTCCAGGGCAAAGTCTTGAGCCCAACCCAGGCCAGCGCGGCGAGCGCGGCGAGGTAATACACTCCGGCTTGCCAGGCATAAATCGCGGTCTCGGCTTGGCGACCGAGCGGCGCCAAAAAACGGTCCGTCTGTCCCTCGGTCCAATATCCATCCACTTGCAGGTTAGCCAAGAGGCGCAAGATGTCACGCGAATCTTCGGGGCCGGTGAGGTTGGCGGAGGCAATCCACGCGATCCAGCTGAAAGCGTGCGCCAAGAATGCAGCCAGCAGATAAAAAAGCGCCGCTGAAAGCCAAGTGCGCCGTCCTAAACCTTGGCGCTTATATAGGATGACAAAAATCCCGAGGGCAAAAACCGCGGGGAGAAAGCGCTCTAGCGTCTCCGCTCCGCCGGAAAAAGGAAAAATTCCGAAGGTCAAAATCGAGACTACGGCCGCGCCTGGCGTCAGCAGCGTAAAATACGTCCCATCATTCCAAAGTTGTAACGCGGAAAGGAGCGCCGCCGATCCGCCGGCCAACGCCGCGAGATGCGCGGTCGAGGCCAGCGCTTGCTCGCAACGCAGCCGTCCGCAGAAGACCAGCGTCACGACGCTCAAGACGGAAAGAAAAAACAACGGCGGCAAAAATCTGAACACGACCTCATGCAGCGAAACTGTCGGCACGGCGGCAAAAATCCCGGCGGCCACCGGCACGAGCAATCCTAAGCCGAGCACAACGCCGATGAACTCGATCAAACCTAAACCGCGTCTCCCCTCCCAAGTCAGCTTCATATGATCCCGGGGATGGAGACGAAGTTAGACACGACTCCAAAAGCGAAATTGATCAGACCGGAAAAAAGCCCCAAACCCATGACCGAGTCGAGGATCACGAGCATGAGCAAGAGATATGGGCCTTGTTGCAGGATGAAGTTGCGGAAAACCGTGTATTGCGGCTTGTCCAACAGGGCGAGCAAAACTTTCGATCCGTCGAGTGGCGGCAACGGGATGAGGTTGAAAGCCATGAGCGCGACATTGAGTTGCGCGGCGATGAAGAGGAACAAGGTGAACAGATTGCTCGCACCTAACCGCACGCCAAGCGTAGACAGCAAAAAGAGGCAGACGGCTCCGAAGATAAAGTTGCTCACGGGCCCGGCTAAAGCGATGAGCACCGGTCCCCATCTTTGGTTCTTGAGATTGTACGGATTGTAAGGCACTGGTTTGCCCCAACCAAAACCGATGAAGAGCACGGCCAAGAGTCCGAACATGTCCACGTGCGCGGCGGGGTTCAAGGTGAGGCGGCCCAGGCGCTTGGCCGTCGAATCGCCCAAGAGCGTGCCGGCCAAAGCGTGCGAAAATTCGTGTACGCTCAAAGCGACCAAGAAGGCCGCGACCCAGACGATGAAGACCAGGGGTTGTGAGAAGAGATAGGAAAACATGGGTCGAGAATGAAAGTTTTAGGTTAAACCCGTTTACCACGTCGCTCGCGAGCGACGTGGCTTGCCAAGAATACCGTATTCGTGTACATTTCGGAACACGAAAGGTTAACTTAAAACTCAAAGTTCAAAGTTTAAAGCTTTTTGTAAAGGGAAACGAATTGGAACGACCTAAAACTTTAAGTTTTAAACTTTAAGTTTTGAACTATCTCTATGTCCAGAAAAGACCAACTCACAGGCCGCGGACCGAACTTCGGAAACTCGCGCAGCCATTCCAACATCGCCACCAAACGGCGTCAAAATTTGAATTTACAGACCGTCAAGATCGACGGCGTGCGGGTGCGCGTCTCGGCGCGGACGCTCAAAACGCTGAAGAAAATCATGGCGGAACTCAAGGGCGAAAGGCCCACGCTCAAGCAGAAGCGAGCCACCAAACGCGTAGAACGCGCGGCTAAGAAAACGAAATAGCGGTAGTCCTTCGACAAGCTCAGGAACTATTACTAATTATTCCCCGAGCGCAGCGAAAGCGAAGTCGAAGGGACACCTGAAACAAATTACGTCCCGGCATCAGCCGGGGCGGTTTTTATATTCCAGGCTCATGAGCAAAAAAAGAGGATGTCATTCTTGAGGCCGTCTGACGGCCGAAGAATATTCCAATTCCTTTAGGTATAGGAAGATCCTTCGCTTCGCTCAAGGATGACAATTGCTTATATTTTTTGGCTACCCTCTACCATCTATTTCATCTGTACACCCTCTTGACGAAAGTCATTTTTTATGCCAAATTGTGACGATGCCTATGAGAGGAGTCATGCATGGGTACGCTCGTTCAATTCAATCCGAAGGCACGTTCGAGGATGACCATGGCCTGTCCGCACAAGCCGGCGGCGCGGGACGAGGATAAGCCGGATTTCGAGATCCGCGGCTTCTGCCTTGTCTGCGAACAGCCGGTGGTCCAAGGCGAAGGCGGGCAATACGGCGCGGACTGGATCCACGCCAAATGCCTGATCGACGACAATCTCACCAAAGGTTGGAAGGCAGAGCAAGGCTACATCTTCCACCTTTTGGCCGATCCGTTCGGCAAAGTCATGGGCATGGCTGCGGTCCGGCATCTCATCGACCCGTTCTTCTACGAGAACCTGAACTACGCCCAGGCTTTCACCAACTTCGTCTCACTCGAGACGCTGCTCAATTCCACGGAGCAGGTCGCAGAAGACCGACGGCACTTCGCCCTCCGGGCGTTGGCCATAGCCAAAGACCACCTCCGTGCCTACTTGCGTCTGCTCAAGTGAGCAGCGACGCCAAACCAAGACCCCGTTCACTGAAAAGTGGACGGGGGCGATTTTTTTTTAAAACAGAGGGTAGAGGGTAGAGGGTAGCCAAAATAAAATCGAAGGCTGCGTAGGGGCGACCCAACGGGTCGCCCCTACTTGTTTTCAAAACCACCGGCTGTGATGCCGGTGGCTGTTTTTTTTACGCGGCTTCTTGCATGCGATCCGGACCTTGGCGGCGTTGCGCAAAATTTACGTTGCGTTCCAAGGCTGCGGTCTTTTCGTTGACTTCATCCAATTCATCCAACAGCTTGCGCAGAGGCTCGCTCATGGCGCGCTTTTTTTCGCCGGCTTCGGTTATCCCGATGTCACGTCGCGAAGCTTCGAGCTCGGCCGCGACGGTCTGCGGCGTCTCCGGGCTGAAATAATTGGGGAACTGGGCTTCGGGGATCTTTGATTCCTCGACCTGCTTGTAGAAAGTCCCGACCGATTGCTCGGCGCTCAAACCTTTGAGCTCGTTCATGAATTGCTCGCGCTGCTTGTTCAACTCGGCTTGGCGCTGCTTGAGCTCCGCCAACTCGGCTTGCATTTTGGACAAATCTTCCGCGGAACTTTCTTTCGCGGCTGCGACGTACTCGGGATTCTCCACCAAATCCGCTTTGCCTTCGTAGGCCGCTTCCTTGCCGCTTACGACGCGGGCCGCGATGCGCTTCTCGAATTCGTCGAGCGCCTTGCCTTCGGCTGCGACCTGGCTCAAATAATTTTCACGCGTCTTAAAATCAAAACCTGACTTGTCGGCCAGCTTGGTCCGTTCGATCAAATCCTGCCGCTTGGCCGAGACGTAGGCTTTGGCCTCGCTCACTTTTATGTACGGCATGTCTGGGCGCAGACCCTTGATGCGTCCACCTTCTTTGATCAAAGCTTCGGCTTGGCCGGGCATAGCCGGAGGCAATTTTTGCTCGACTTTGGCTGCGGCAGGTTTCTTTTCCGGAGCTGCAGGCTGTTTCCCTAACAGTCTATCGAAAAGTCCCATATATGTGTAGAAAATGGATTATGTGCATTATTTTAGCAAAAAAAGAGCTTTTTGTCAACTTGTTGAAGAGAGGATAGAGGGTAGAGAGTAGCCAACCTGGGAAACGTGGAAAAAATCATTGTCATCCTGAGCGAGCTTCAAGCGAGTCGAAGGACCTTTATAAGAAAACTCGGAACCGATGCTGATAAAGGTCCTTCGACTTCGCTAGCGCTTCGCCCAGGATGACAATGATTTTTAGGTCAGGTCTTGGCTACCGTCTATCCCTCACCTGACGCTTTTTGCCATGCTTCGATGCAACTCTTTTTCGAACATGGACGGGACGATTTTTTCGGCCGTGGGTTTTTTGACGAAAGCGGCCAGCGCAGCGGCGGCGCGGAGTTTTATGGCGTCCGTGACTTGCAAGATGTTCTTGTCGAGCATGCCGCGGAACAATCCGGGGTAGACCAAAGCGTTGTTGAGCTGGTTCGGATAATCGCTGCGTCCGGTGGCGACGACGGCCGCGCCGGCACGCAACGCTTGGTCGGGCATAATTTCCGGCGTCGGGTTGGCCAAGGCAAAGATGATGGGACGAGGCGCCATGCTGCGGATCATTTCCGCATCGAGCACGCCGGGCGCGGAGACACCGACGAACACGTCAGCCTTGCGGATGACGTCGCGCAACGATCCTTTTTCGTTCCGCGGGTTGGTGAAAGTGACCAGCTCTTGCTTGGACGGGTTCATCCCCTCTTTGCGTCCCGCCCAAATCGCTCCGCTCCTGTCGCAAGCGACGATGTATATGAAACCCGCCAGATGCAGCAGATGCGCGATGGCGAATCCGGCCGCGCCCGAACCGTTGATGATGATTCTGAGTCTAGTTTTATCCTTCCGTCCCGTGACTTTTAGCGCGTTAGTGATGCCGGCCAAGGCCACGATCGCGGTGCCGTGCTGGTCGTCATGCATGACTGGAATTTTGAGCGTCGCGGCAAGACGTTTTTCTATCTCGAAGCAGCGCGGCGCCGAAATGTCTTCGAGTTGGATGGCGCCGAAAGACGGTTCCAGGGCTTGGACGATCTTGACGATCTCATCCGCATCCTGCGTCGCCAACACGATAGGTACCGCATCTACTTGGGCGAAACGCTTGAAGATTGCGCTCTTGCCTTCCATGACCGGCAACGCGGCCAAGGCGCCGATGTTACCCAGACCCAAGACAGCCGAACCGTCAGACACGATGGCGACGGCATTCTTGCGCCAGGTCATGACGTCGGCTAATTCCGGTTTGGCCGCGATGGCGGATGAAACCGCGCCCACGCCCGGCGTATACACCAGCGCCAAATCCGAACGATTATTGATCGCGCACTTGGCGGAAATCGAAATCTTGCCGCGTAACTTTTTATGCAGGGCGAGAGAGAGTTTTTTTATATCTGGTTTCATTGGAATTCTGGGTTCTAGGTTCTAGGTACTAGGTTCTGGGTTTCTAAACCTAAAACATAGCACTCATAATCTAGTACCTTTTTGTCTGTAATTTCTATCCGAACGGACGCTCTTTAGTATCTTCGATTATCTTCATCGCCTCTTCGACGGTATCCACGACGTTCATGATCGAAATTTCGTCCATGCCGATGAAGCGTTCTTCCTCGCCCATGGTTTGCTTGACCCAATCGAGGAACGGATTCCAATACTTGCGGCCCATCAAGACGACCGGCACGTTGCGCGGGATCTTGCCGGTCTGGATCAGGGTGACCATCTCGGTCATCTCATCCATGGTGCCGAAGCCGCCGGGAAAAAATACGTAGGCCTGCGCCGAAGCGGACAACATGACTTTGCGCGTGAAGAAATAATGGAAGCCGATGGATTTGGTCACGAATTGGTTGCGCCGCTGCTCGGTCGGGAGCTCGATGTCCAGGCCGATGGATTCGCCGCCCGCCTCGTGCGCTCCCCAGTTGGCCGCTTCCATTATCCCCGGACCGCCGCCCGTGATCACCGTATATCCCCGCTTGGCCAACGCCCGTCCCATGTCCTGCGCTAATTTGTAATACGGATTATGCGGCATGGCGCGCGCGCTGCCGAAGATCGTCACTTCGCCTTTGAGTTTGGACAGGAATTCGAAGCCTTCGATGAACTCGGCCATGATGCGGAAGATTTTCCAGTTGACGTTTTCCGTGAACGAAGGACCTTCGGTCGGGACGCAACGATTGCCCGGCGCGCACAGCCAGTGGCTGTAGCGTTTTACTCCGGTCTCGCTCAAATGCATGGTGACTTTCTTTTTGAGCAACGGGGCTTTGGATTTGGGAGGCATAGAGGAGGGTGAATTTGGAATTTAGAAGTTGGAATTTGGAAGTTAGAAGCTGGAATTTGGAAGTCAGAATTCCATATTCCACATTCTAAATTCCATATTCTATATTCATTCTTTATCTTATTTCATCTTATTTCTTCGAGCAAATGCGGATCGCGCAGAGCTTCTTCGATGCCGTGCATGAATCTTTCCAGTTTATTGCGCTGCCAACACGGCCCCAACGCGATGCGTTCCGGTTTGTTTCCGGAGCGGCGGAAGATGACGGACTCGAAACCTTTCTCGAGATTGAAGCCCTGATGCACCAGATAGACCGCCTCAAGTTCCGCCAACTCGTAGCTCTTGGAACTGGACATGAGCGATTTATATTGGACGCTCCCGTCACTCAAGAATAATTTTTCCGTCACGCTGTCGAGCAGATAGATCCACGAGGCCGCGAACAGGATGAAAGCGATGGCGCGCTGCGCTTGGGTCACTTCGGGCAGCATGAAAGCCATGACGAGTACGGCGCCCATGACCAGACAGACCGCCAAAAGCACCGCCCCGCCCAACGAGACCAACTCGGCCCGCGCCTCGCGCAAACTCGCGATCTCCGCCTTGCTCTCGTGAGGATGGCGCGGGGAAAAGACAGCCAAAATTTCCTCTCGCATACCGCTGCATGGTAGACGATGCGCCGGATTCCGTCACGCGGCATCGCCCCTACCCCATAAGTCACCGACCTGATCCAACGATTCGCATAAATCGCGTCTACCTGTAAATCTCGCGTCGATGTCCGACGGCGATGATGACTATTTTCTTCTTTCCGCGATCGACCACGGCGACCGCACGATAGTCCCCGATGCGGAAACGGATGTCGCCGATTCTCGCATTATGCAGAACAACGGCGTGGCGCAACGGATTTTCTTGTTTCGCGATCCAGGCGAGTTTTTTCAAGATTCTCTTGAGGATCGGCCTTTCCAACGCACGGAGTTGCTTTTCAGCGTCGGGGAGGAACTTGAACTCATACGCCATACTCCTTGGCCAACGTTTTCAATGAAACGCCCTTGTTCTTCTTCATGTCTCGTCTGGCTTGGGCGACACGCTTGACGAACGGGCCGCTCGCCAGCGCTTCTTGACTCTCGACGAGATCGGCAAAATCTTCGTTGGACAGGAAAAAACCGACCGTCTTGCTTCCACGGGTGACCCGGGTGATTCCGCGAAGCATGCGGGAGGGGTTCTTCTGGATCTCTCGGATGGAGGCGATGCGCTCCTCGGCAAGAATGGAAAAGGTGTCCATATATGTATGTAATGATTTACATACATAGTAGCCCCACCCAAACGAGCCGTCAAATCCAAAGGTCACAGGGGTTCAAAAAGATGTCTTGTCACGTCGCTTGCGAGCGCCGTGACTTGCGGATGACGAGGAAATAGTCGCCACTTTCCCATTTGCGTCCGGGACCGCTGCTGACCAGGCGGCGCATGTCGCCGAACCAACTTAGACACGGGACGTGGCGAGTGCCGGTGGAACGCGAAAAAGGAGAAGCGAGAACATGGACACAGCGTGCATTTATATGTTGAAGCAATCTCTCTTCATCGGTCAGTGTCTCAAGATCCGCTTCCGGCTTCCAATTATCTTTGGCGAAGGCAAGAGATTCTTCGAGGGTCGCGGGACGATAACCGTCCTCATCGATGGCCTCCAAAATTTCCTCGATAGAAAGATAGGGCGGGTGGTCTAGGTTTTCTTGTTTCTTTCTTGCGATGACATCTCCGATATCGAAGACTGTAGCCATGAGTCCTGACTCTTTTTGCTCTTTGGCCTTAGCGAGCTCTTGCAGCAACTCCTCCCGCTTCCTCTGATCGTCGAAGCCGATGTCTTGAAGATCTTGGTCCGTCAATGCGAAATCGGACATCGGACGACCTTCGCGGTATTCGTCTTTCCAAATAAAATCGAACTTGAAGCCGGTATGCTTGTTTTTCAGGATGTCGTTCGAGGGAAGTTCTGAAAACGTCGGGATATCCCGAAGCACAAACTCTCCTTTCCTCTCGACCGCTTCCTTAAATGCCTTGAATAAATCCGCCACCTTCCGCGCATCTTGGGCTGATAGCTTTTTATTCTCTTTCAGCTCTTCGAAGTTCTTGGCTCCATATTTGGCGTAGACTTCTTTTATCTGCGCCGCGAGGTTATCCGCGTATTTTCTCACGTTCGTCGGCAAATCATGCCGCCCGATGTGGGCGGTGGCGAGATTGGAGCTTTTTTTTTTGGGGGGGGGTTCGAAGGGGTTGGCTTTCATGCTATCAGGAGTTTAGACCAGAAAACCCACATAATCAAAGCCAACGCAAAAGACGGCGCGTGCCGTCTTTTGTTGCTTTGGAAATCTAGCTTACAGCACCGCTTCCTTCGCGGCCTTGGCCAAGCGGAACTTGACCACGGTCTTGGCCGGGATTTGGATCGTCGCGCCGGTCAACGGGTTGCGACCGATGCGCGCCTTGCGCTGCACTTTGACCATCTTGCCGAAACCGGGAACCAGGAACTCACCAGCTGCCTTGACCTGTTTGTAGGCCATGCTCGCCAGCATGTCGAGCAATGTCTCGACATCCTTTTTTGACTGACCGGACTTTTCGGCGAGTTCGCGGATGATCTGCGCCTTGGTCATTTTTGCCATATGGGCTTAAAAAAATGTTATATCTTGAACCGTCTGAAGCGCGGCCCTAAAGCTCGCGTCTGACGATTAGATATGAATTAAGAGTTCGACGGGAACAGAATAGGGCAGTTTCAAAGGGAAAACAAGGATTTCCATCCACATGTCAAGGGGCAGGGCTAAAGATTGTCAACAATAATGCGGGTTTGGAGTGATGCCTGGACGCAAGGGAAATCTCAATACTTCATTTTTTCTTCTAACTTTAGATAAAATATAGCTTCTGGCTATTCGACATTTTAGGCAACAAAAAAACGCACCTGACGGCGACGTGAGCGAGGCATGTCGTTTGCGAACGATGTGCCAAACGTTCTCGTTGCCGTGCCGGGTGCGCTTAGAGTAGTAGGAATATTGGTCAGCCCGACACTGCTGATTTCAAGGAGCGCGCTGCCGCGAAGGTCATTTCACCTCGAAAGAGGCACATTCCGGACTTTGATTTCTTCGAGCTTAAGGATCGAAAACTCCTCGTTCCCCTGCCGCTTGCGTTTGATGTAAGCCAGCGCCTTCTTGATGGCTGACGCATCGTCAGGCGCGTTGAACACGTAATCAGGGTTGTACCCCCGCTGGTGGAACTCTCCGTCATTCCGCCAGTACTTCGCGCGATATCTTAGCATTACACTACCCTCGTTTCTTTTCGCAAGGCTTTCGGCCAATGAAGCCGCTGCTTTTTATGAAGAACTACCACAGAGTAAGCCGATAATTATTGTTTCGTCAAGGAGCGAAGTGATAAAAAGAAACGCGCTCTGTTACGAGCGCGTGGGTTGAGCGGAGAGTGGAAGGTTATGCGCCTCTGACTCTCTGCAGGGCTTGGCGGAGCCGTTCCTTCTCGCTTTCGCGGAGAATCGGAACTCTGCTCAAATCATCAAGCCAATCTTCGACCGACGCATGACCGTCGCGCCAAAGCTTGAAAAAGGCGACGAGATCGGTGTCCAGGATGTAGCGCCGGTAGACCGGGACTCCTGAATCCGTGAGGCCGGCTTGACCCTTCACGGTGTCCAGTCCTCCTCCGCCGCCTTGAGCTGCTGTCCAATTGAGCATCCGCGCGATCTCGACGTAGCTCAACGCTTCATCTGGCTCCCTCGGTTCCCTGTCGACGAAGCACAGCGCGAACTCCGTCAGCGTGTTCATGAACTTGCAGCGAAGGTACAATCTACCGACTTCGGGACGCCAATTTTTCATTCGAGACTCCCTCCTTAGTCGTCCGATGGCAAGGCTTTGATAGCACCGACTGATCTAAAAGTCAACCCCTGGAAAGCCAACGAGCGGAGGATTGACATTTCAGACTTTTTGCACTAGCCTCCACCTGTTGTTCTCTGGACAATTCGTGTTTTCCAAGGAGGCAGTGACAATGAGCATTTCTCGAACTTCTTTCGTGTTGCGCACAGCAATCATATTCGTCGTTACCACGCTTGGCCTGGCGGGATGCAGTTCAGAAGGGGGCGGCGCAACAGGAAGCGGAGGCAGCGCGGGGAACGGCACGAGCAGCACGTGCCATGATGCCTGGCCAAGTCGACCACAGCGTCCTCTGACCGAGACGTATGACGCGCACTGCGACGGGACGCCGAGCTGGTGCAAAAAGTACACGTACGACGAGCACGGCAACGTCACTCTCACGGAAGTAGAACCTGGTTGCAACGGCACGCTAACGCCATATGAATGCACTTCCTACGTCTACGACGCGCAAGGCAACGCGACGCGGATCGATACCTACGATGGCTGCGGCGCCGACATTACGGCTTGCGTATTCAAGGAATACGACGAGCATGGCAATGCTACGAAAACATGGCATGGCATGATTCCTGATTGCACGACCAAGACGCTCGAAAAGTGCATGCAGTACGAGTACGACTCGGGCGGGCGGATCATCAGCTCCATTCTTTACTTGGCCACTACCCCGGCAGATGGCGTTTGCCCGTCGACCCCCAGCCATTGTACGCACTACACGTATGACGAGCGCGGCAACATGCCCAGAAAGGAAATCGATATGACCTGCGGCGACACCAGTATCGAGTCTTCCGGCTCCGGTCCATGGTGCTTCGACTTCACCTGCGACAGCGCGGGCAGGGTCATCGCGGAGGACTTGCACCAACCGTCCGGCAACGGAACGGTTTGCGGTCAATCGCCCACCGACTGCTCGACGTACACATACTAGAGGAGCAGCGCTTCCGTCGAGGTGGGCGGCGGCCAACGACTTAGATAGCAGGATCGACTGATTCTGCTATCTTTTTTGTTTCACGAGAAATCCTCACCCTATTCGAATGCGAATAAAGTTCAACCTCAGGACTAATTTCTTGAACCTAAAGGGCACCTCTATTTAATAATTCTCTTTGATCATCCACAAAAATACTTCTATCGACCCTTTCCCAATTAAACTTATTCAATATTTCAACCGTTACATCCAGTGCTAATACTGCGGCATTTTTATCAAGATCATCTCTTGAAATAACCCGCTCAGTAGTTAGCACTCCTCCTGGATATTCGCATACATACGAACTATTCAACATTCTAGAAGATGAATTCCAAAAAAAGAGCATCCTGCTATTAACATCATGCAGTTCTATTATGACTTGCATACCTTCGATGCTTGGTATAGCTCTCGATAGACGTGCAGCGAATTCGTAAATTTCTGTGACTGAGTACAGTGTAGAGATTATATCTAGAAACTTCTCTGATTTGGTATTGCATTGTTGCTGAATATATTTTTTTTTCTCTTCATCAATTCTCAAGTCCTCCCTCATCGCAAAATAGTGGACAAATTGGCCCGTTTGATAAAATCGCCAATATTCAAACATTGGGCCTTCAGGCCAATCACAATACGAATGTATACTATTGTCTCCAGCCAACTTAATTCCACCGATATCAATATGCGGGTAATCCCAACCTCTAAAGACAATTTTATTTTTTTCAATTATTTTTTCGCACTCTCCGATTGGAAATATAAGTTTTTCAATAAATTTGTTAGGCCTTATAACAACTTTCCAATAACCTTTGGATTTAATTTTTTTTAGCAGGTCTTCTATTATCATAATTTGTCATTCTTTAAATCTGCATCAAATTTAGTTGCACTCTGTTGTTTAGTAGTCTCCACCTCTTTTGAAACCAAATATTTTATAACTTGTGGTTCTTTAATTTTTGGCCTGGTTCCATCTTTATACTTTGTTTTCACCATACTCCACAACCCCTCACAAGCCTGTAAAATACCCGCAACTGAATTAGTTAATATACGGCTATCCCCTTCGGACTCATTCCCATAGATATACCTTCTATCCTGAACCGCCCACGCATCCCCCATGACAGTACGTACCTGAATTTCACAGAAGAGTGGAATGTTCTCATCTTTATCCCTAAGAACTTTCATGAATGTAAAATGCACTGCTCTATATAATGGATTACTTTTTCTCTCTGGATCATTATCATTCGCAGAATTATTTCTCTTATCATCTTTTTCTACATTTGAATACTGCTGCGGTAATCGTAGTTCTAAAATATTTACTAAATTCACCAAATCATCTTCACAATGACAAACGATGCGAATACCAGCAATATCTTTGATTTCAAGTAAAGAACTGCACTCTTGGTATTTATCGGGCCGGTCTATGTTTCTATTGATTGACGTCAAGGTTTTGATTCTCTTTTTTGTATCTGCTACGTCAATTTTAGCAAATTCACGTTCAATTCCTTTGACAAATTTGTAGACCTCTTTTTGTAGGGCTAAGTATAATTTCTTGTACCTTAGATAATCAATTTTAACTCGGGCCTTGTCCAACATAAATTTACACAGATAAATCAACAACCCTGTCCTCATCCGATTTTGTAACAAACTTCAAAAAAGTTATTCCGAAATCCGTGATTCCTCGAACCTTTACCTCCTGCCCTGATCCGAAGTTGTTTTCCGTAATCATAAACAGTAATCCTTTATAGCCTAATGACATGAGTATCTCATTATGCCAACGGTTTCTAAAATCTAGAGCTGAACCCTGAAAAATATATTGGACCGGTGGCGATGCAGAGCGTGCAGCACGTTCAATATTTACGATGGTAATACTCATCCCTCCTTTCACTTCAGGCAGCTTTGAAATCGGTCCGCCCTCAAACCAGAGACTCAACATTTCAAACTCTTCAAGTGAAATAGTATTCAGCGTCGTGATTAACTTAGTATGCTCATTAAAGTTTAGCTCAATACCGCAAGCAAAGTTCACAATGTAGTTTTTGAGTAATTTGCGCTTTTCTTCATTCCCCTCGGTAATATTGTCACCAATAATTTTCACGAATGCGGTCTTAAACTTATCTGACTGAACAACCTCTGCGAGAATTTTTTGCTCATTTTTCTTAAACTCCTGCAATAAATCGATTGTCTTCTCATTGGCAAAATCCCCAAAATAACCCAGTACAGCGGAGGCGGTGTTAAGGGCTGTGGCCATAAGGGGGTTCGCATTAGCGACAGCAGCGGCCAATAATGGCGCGAAATTTTTTACCGCACTCAAACAAGGTTTTACAATGTCCTTCGATTCCATAATCAACTTTTTTCAATAATTCTTATAGCATTTAAAAAAGTCGAGCTTACCCACCCTTTGTTACAATCTCGCCTTGATTTGGTTCTGGCAACTCAATAGGGGGGTCATTATTAAACATAAAATTTTGTTATTTTGGACAGAATGAGAGGGAATAAAGAAATGATTAATAATATCACAGCCAACCTATACAACCTGACTTTGACTTTTAAAATTTTGTTATTTTTCGTAAACGCATTTTGAGCATCGCTGGTGAGCTGTAAAAGCAAGTCTTTTTCTGATTTTTCTAAATATTCCTTATGTTCAACAAGATTTACGGAAATCGTATTGTAATCCTTGGGCCAGTTGACTTTCAAAAGCAATATCGTTGAAATTCCAAGCAATATTAAACCAGCTATGCCCTCGTAAAATTTAATTCCCTCAAGTCGGCCAACAATAAACGAGAGATAGCCAATACCTAATGTAATTTCAAAGCCCATCAAAACCCCCGCTTTCCCGTCGAGACAATTATCAACGTCTGATAAATAATCAAACTTGCTTTTGATTGATTCAAATAAAACTTTGAATTTATTATTTTCATCCATAATTATTTTTCAATAATTCCGATTTCCCCCTCCGTCAACCCATACAGCTTATAAACCTCCTGATCAATTTCTTGATTTAGTTTTTCGAACCTATTCTTAAAGCTATGATATTTATCCGTATTTGGTGAAAGCGAGAGCAAATCGGATCCGAGTCTTATACAATCCTGTCCCAATCTAACAAGATTCTCTGATTTATTTTTTATATCTTTTGGTATCGGGAGGCGTGCAGTAACGGCATTGTCGAAATGCATGGTACGAATTGCTTTTCCGAAAATGAAGCGGTAAGAATACCAGTTGACCAATTTAGAGTTTAGCAAACACCAAATAACAACAGGCTGAATGTCTTTTTCAAGAGTGATCTGGTTTACGGTATCCAAAATAAAAGAGTTCGTTGTCTGCGGGATACACGCAGTAATCTTGATATGATCCACTGGATTTTCGATGTGCGCAACAATATTTTGTACCAGTACCGAATTATTCTTTATAAAAGCTTGTTTATTTTGAACTTTTTTCGTGCTTATTTTATTTTTTATGCCGACGATGCCAAACCTTTGAACCTGCGCGCCCCCGATTACTTTTGCATCTCCATCATCAGAAACAAATTTCTGAAGCATCGCGCCCCGTTGATTCTGGCTTATGTCGTTAAGCATCGCTGAGTTTGCGCGGATCTTCTTTGCGACCTCCAGCTCCCTTGTCGAAACTCCGTTTAGAAAGAAGCTAAAATCTTGAGCATCCTTTTTACTAATCTTGCCAAGTGTTTTTAAATTACCATCATCAAACTTGCCCGATAAATATTCTTTTGGTTTATTACCTTTGTGCAGCACGAATACTACCTGTTCAAGTTTAACTTCTTTCCAAGCCTTACCGCAATCAATGATTATTTCCAGCGAATCCCCGATGTATTCTCGTATCTTTTCCCAGTTTGAAGCAAAACAAAGCGGTTTCGGAACTATAAAACCCATTCTCCCGCCATCCTTAAGTAAATCGAAGGCGCGCTTAATAAATAGAATTGCCGTATCAGTGGACCCGATATCATAAACTTTTGAAAATACCTCCATCTCTTCTTTCGTGAGTTGGGCGCCATACGGCGGGTTGCCAATAATCACATCAAAGCCTCCTTCCGCAAAAGCTTCTTCAAATTCGGTTATGAAATTGAAAGGTTTGTATTTCTCATCGCCTTCTGAAATCAATGAGTTGCCAGACCGGATATTATGCATCAGGGTCGGCAATTTGGTCTTTTGCGACAAAACTTTCAACAAAAGGTTAAGCTGTGCGATCTCGACAGCCTGAACATCAAGGTCAACTCCAAAAATGTTATCTTTCAAGATATCAAATTTTGAGAAAAGCGACCGTTTGTCCAGGCTGGCCAGAATCTTGTCATAGGCTGCAATCAGAAATGAACCGGAACCGCAGGCAGGGTCAAGAATTTTGAGTTTGGAGATATCCTTAGCCTTGGTGTTCTTCAATACCTCGCCCAAAGTCTCGTTGACTATGTATTCCACGATATATTTCGGCGTGTAATAAACGCCGCTCGATTTGCGCTTTGACTTTTGTTTTTCCTCGACATTCTTGGATTTACTTTGGACATAACTCAAATACTGTTCGTACATTCCGCCCAGCACGTCTGCGGAAATGACCGAAAAATCGTAGCGGTAGCCGTCTTTTGTTGCATAAAGACCTTTGATGATTTCGACAAATACTTTGTCGTCTGCGTTCCACGTTTCACAATAATGCTTGGCGAAAAGTTTTGAGTTATAACCGTTATCAAAATCCCGAAACAGCTCGGTCATTTTTTCATACAGGCTGTGCCTTCGGCCCGCTGTTTCCCAACTCCGATACAGGCCCATTAATACGTCAGGCTCGATTTTTCTATCCTCGGCCGTGCGGATAAAAATCAGACGGTCAAGAATCCTCTGCACGCCCTCGTCCAACTCTTCCTCGGTCAGATTGTTCAATTTCTTGAATTCGCGAGTCAAAGCCTCGCGCCAAGCCATCAAATCCTCGAACAGCTTCTCACTGACCTGTTTCCTCTGGACAAGCTTGCCCCATTTCTGCGCTTCCTTGTCTAACAATTTATTTTCAAAGCTTTCCTTGGACAAAAGCCAAAGCTGTTCAAAACGCAAAAGGTATTCATTCCACGGGATTTCGAAAAATAAATTGTCCTTCACACCCTTGGGCGGAATTTCCGCATTGAAAATTTTGACGCTTTCAAAATCCGTCAGTATGGCCCAGGTCACGCTCTTATTCCAGCTATAGTTAATAGCCTGTTCAGCCCACTTCCATTCGTCCAAATCAACTCTCATGGCCTTAGCTTCCAAGAACATCACCGGGATGTTGTTAAAACGGAATGCTAAATCAACGCGCCCTCCAGATACGGCCTCTTCAGTAGTTACTTCGCTATCTGTGACAAGATTTCTCATGTCCCAACCCAAGCATTCGAAAAACGGCTCAATAAATTCGTTGCGAGTCTGCGCCTCATTATAGGACTTTACCTTTCCCGCTTCGGCTGCTCTTTGATATTTCTCAACGAGCTTTTGGATTTGTTGTTTGGCTTCTTGCTTGCTCATAAAGCTATTCTTATTAAACCATCAACGCTTACATCCAGTTCTAAATATTTTAATTGCATTAATTTTTTCCAAACAATCAATACCAACATAAGGGGTTTTTACCGTTTAGTCAAAGCGGGCTCGAGCTTCGTTCAGCGATTGCAGCTACGTAAAAACTCTCGCATGACGAGAGTTTCTACGTGGTCGGGCCAGTGGGACTTGAACCCACGACCTCTTGCACCCCATGCAAGCGCGCTAGCCAACTGCGCCATGGCCCGAATTTGGTCTAAAGTTGAAGGTCTAAAGTCAAAAGTGAATGCGAATTCCGACGACTTTAGGCTTTATGACTTTTGACTTTCGACTTCTTTGTCGCTACTGCCTATCGCCTACTGCCTACAGCCTTTTTACGCCGTGGACGCAATGTAGCCTAAAATTCCTGACACTTCAAGGGTTGAACCGCGCTTGTATTGACAAAACCGTGAAAAAATGGTAGAAAACTTGATATTTCCTAAACGGAACGTTCTTTCAACCCCTCACCCATGAGGCCAGGATGAAGATCTATACCCATGTAAACGTGGACCTCGATAATGCGGCGAGTGTCTGGGCGGCCCGCGAATTCATCCGCGGCGGCCAAGAAGCTGAACTTGTCTTGGTTTCGGCGAACTGGGACGGCGCGGGGTACATCCCGCGGGAAGACATCGCGGTAGATATGAATGCGGACGGACACGGCATCAAAGGATATCTCCGTGGCGACAACCAGCATTCGTGCTTCGCCAAGTTCATGCGCGAATTCGCGCCGTCCGAAGTCCAGCGTGCTCTCGAGCCCCTGATCAGATACATCGATATGCTCGATACCAAGGGCATGATCACGCAACAGCTGATGGGCGGCGCCAGTTCGGACGCGACGCGGATCGTGGCTTTCACGGGACTCAACAACGTCTTCCGCGCCATCAAGAGCGCCGTGCGCAATGACGCGTTGGTCTGCGAACGCTTCGGCGAGATCCTCGACGGCTTCCTAGCTCTGCACAAAGAGAGCGAAGAGGCGAATCTTTACGCCAAGGAGGCCGAGATCGTCGCCGGCAAGGTCCCGATCCTGCGCAGCTCAAACCCGTCGGCGTCTACCGCGCTCTTCCAACGCGGCTACAAGGTGCTGGTCTACATCGACGGTAACAGCCTCGGGCTGCTCCGCGAGAACCGCGAGAACCTACGCATGGACCGCGACGAGTTCCGCGAGATCGTGAAGCAGGCGGGCGAAGAGCAAGAGTGGTACGCTCATCCTTCAGGCTTCCTATATTGCCGCGGGAGCAGGAAGGCGCCAGCCCAAACGCCGTCGCGGGTCGATCCCCGCGCCTTGGCCGAAGCCGCAGCGCGGCTCCTGGGCTGAAGACTTCAAACGTCCCCGACCGGACTTCCGGTCGGGGCGTTTTTTAAACTAGATTTGTCACTTTCCGCGTGGAAAGTAACCAAAGACGCCGGGGGTTTGCTATACGCTACATGCATGTAGCTTGGTTGCTCTGGCGGCTGGCTGCTTGGCTAAGGATGTTTTCATGAAAAAAGATGAAAGTCGTAGTATCCAGGTGGGGTCTGGGGCCGAGAGTTGAGCGGGCCGCAAGAACGCTTAACTATATACATGTCAGCGAATTCGAGGCCCCAGCGGTTTTTGCATACTTTTTGCCGCCAAAAAGTTTGAGGTGCATTTGATTTTCACATGATATAAAGCTGACAAATAACAAAACCGTAGTCAAGAACAAAGCTAGGTGTGGATTACTCTCTGGATTACCCGGTTGAACCGGGTAATGACAGAAAAAATGTCATCCCGCACCCCCCTCCCCGTCATCCCGGCACCTCGTTCGCGAACGACGTGCCCCGCGCTTGACCACGTATAGCGTGGCACGGCGCGGAATCTCCGGTTCAGAAATCCCGGCTCGTTGGCCGGGATGACAGAAATGTATTCTGAATTTTGTTCACGCAAACGGATTGCCGTCGTGGAATTTTTGCGCCAAGTCCAAAGCTTGTTCTTTGGTCTCGATTTCGCCGCGATCGCGCGCTTGCTCGATGATTTGCATGGCCCGGCCGATCCTCTCGCCGACGAAACCCAAATCAACCAGCTCATGGCCGGTGAGCAAGGTTTGGCTCTTGGGATTTTCCAACCACTCGGAGTGTCCTGCGAGGCGTGAAAGGATTCTTTCTTTTTGCGTCGCCGAGATATCGTGGAGCGCCAAAAAAATGCGTGGATGCACTGGGTATAGCCGCTTACACAAGATGCGCAGCGCGTTGTCGGAAAAGTCATCGGTAAATTCCGCTGCCGACATTTTCTCCACCGGACGGATGATGCGATTCGCGCTGAAAGTGTGTCTGGTCCAAAAATTCGCCCGCGCTTGCTCATCCAGTCGCGACAAAACAACGACCAGCATGCCCTGCAGTTTTTCTTCGCTCGTGAAATCCTTGAGCGCTTGCGCGGTCGATTCGAGTCGCGACAAAAACTCCGTCCAAGCTTTTTCATCTTGCGCGAGAGCGGCGAATTCAAGTTCTTGCTTCTCGAACACGCCGAGCGCACGCCCCAAATCAAAACCCGATTCCGGCCTGGCGGCCAACAAAAGCTTTTTCCATTCCTCACTGATGCGCTCCGCCGAAAGTTCAGCCAGGTCGCCGCGCTGCACCATCTGGCGCATGAGCTTTTGCGTTTGCGCTTCTACCTCCAAGCCGAAACGTGCCACGAACTGCATGGCGCGGTAGACGCGCAGCGGATCTTCGGCGAAGTGCTCGGGATCGGTGATGCGCAGCCGGCGCGCAGCCAAATCCTTCATCCCGCCCAACGGATCCAAAATCTCGTTGCTCAAGATATCCGCGCCCATGGCGTTCAAACTGAAGTCGCGACGCCGCGCGGCTTGCTCAAAACTCATGGTCGGATCGCCTTGCACGCTGAAACCGCGATGACCTACGCCGGTCTTGGACTCGCGCCGCGGCAAAGCCACGTCCAGCTCCGCGCCATCGGCCAACGAAATCTTATAGATGCCAAAGGATCTGCCGACCGGATTGACCCGACCGGGGAAAAGTCGCTGCAATAATTTCTCCAACTCCCCGGCTTCGAGTCCGTAGACTTCGACGTCGGCGTCTTTGGAGCGCACGCCCAAAAGCGTATCGCGCACGAAGCCGCCCACGAACAAAGCCCGCGGCTTAACCGCTCCGTGCCCCTGGGTCTGCACCTCGTAGGCCAACAACTTCGCCGCTTCCAAGATGCGTTCATCTTGCCCGGCGAATGAAATGTCTCGCTGTTTGCTCATCCTAGATGATAAGGATGCCACGGAACGAAGGTTGTCGGCAAACGTGTGAGATGAAAAATGAATTTGGAATTTAGAATATGGAATATGGAATCCTGACTTCCAGCTTCTAAATTCTAACTTCTAAATTCCAAATTCACCGTCTCAGATGACACCGTCGCTACATTCCGCTACCATCTCGGCATGCAGAAGTGGTTGAAGTTGACCAGCGTGAGCCGCAGGCTTTATCGCTTTTTGCGCAATCCGAAAGCCGACTGGAAACCCAAAGCCGCGGTGGCTTTAGGCATCCTATATCTGGTCTGGCCGCTTGATCTGATGCCGGACTTCATCCCGCTCGTCGGTTGGCTGGATGATTTGAGTTTTGAGGCAGCGGTCATCTGGTACCTGGCGCACGCTTTGAACAGCTACGAAGCGGCGCAAAAAAAATAGGACTTTATGTATATTTTCATCCTGCTGGCTTCTCTCGCCTTGGGGCTCATCCTGCCGCACTACGCGGTGCTTCTCGCGCCATACAGCACGATTTTTCTGGGCATCATCTTTTTCCTGTCCGCGCTCAAGATAGATTTGAAGGAAGTGTCGCGTTATCTCAAAGACCGCAAGATGATCGTGCTGGCGAACGCCATCATGCTGGTCATCTATCCGCTGATCGTGTATTACCTCATGCGCTTCATCTATCCCGATTTGGCGCTGGCTTTTTTGCTCCTCGCGGCCATGCCTGCGGGCATGACCTCTCCCCTGCTGGCGGAAATCTGCGGCGGCCGGCAATCGCTGGCCCTGGTGCTTACGGTCACGACTTCGCTCTTGGCGCCTTTCACCATCCCGCTGGTCATCAAATACACGGTCGGCGCCGAAATTTCGGTCGACGTTTTTTCCCTCTTTTTGACCCTGGTCAAAGTCATCTTCGTGCCCTTCATCCTGGCCAACGTCGTCAAATACATCTGGCCGAAAAAAATCAAAGCTTGGTTTCCCGCTTTAAGCCCCATCTCCATGGCGCTGCTCGGCCTGATCATCCTGGGCATCGTGGCCACGCAAGCGGCGACGATCTTGGGCGGGGTGAATGCAAAATTCCTCTTGACCCTGCTCGCGCTTTTCCTGCTGTTCATCGCCTTCCACCTAGTCGGTTATTACTCCGTCTATTGGCGCGACCGCGCTGATCGCATCTCGATCACCATCTGCCTGACTTACATGAACTTCATCCTGGCGATCTATCTCGCGGGCAAATATTTCAATCAACCCGGGGTCGTCGTACCCGTCATCCTCTCGGTCTTGCCCTGGAGCTTGCTCATCATCCCCTTTAAGTTCATGCTGCGCAAAAGCCAATGATATGAACTCGCGTGATATCGAATTCCTGTACGAAATCGGCAGCCTGCGCAACCTGCAGCGCGGCTGGCGTCAGCATCTGGGCGTAGATTGCGCCAACGATCTGGAGCATACGATGCGCGTAGCTTTCCTCGCGCTCATCCTGGCGCGGCGCACCGGCGGCGTAGATGAAAACAAGATTTTGAAGATGGCCTTGGTCCACGATTTGTGCGAGACGCGCGTATCCGACCTGTCATACGTGCAAAAAGTCTATGTGACGGCCGACGAAGACCGCGCCGTGCATGATACTTTGACCGGCACAAGCCTGGCCGACTTCGAGGATGTGCTGCGCGAGTTCGAAGCGCGCGAGACTTTGGAAGCCAAGCTCGTCAAAGACGCGGATAACCTGGATTTGGATTTTGAATTGAAGGAACTTGAGGAAAGAGGCCACCGCGCGCCGGAAAAATGGAAAACGTTCCGGCACCAAGTGCGGAATGAAAAGCTGTATACGCCAGCCGCCAAAGATCTATGGGACGAGATGCAGGATAAGGATCCGGCGGATTGGCATCTCAAGACCAACAAATGGATCAAGCTGGCGGATGCCGGCAAATGAATATGGAGAACGAAACCAAGCGGCCGAAAGTCGGCGTCGGCGTCTGGATAATCAAGGACGGCAAAGTCCTGTTGGGCAAACGCAAAAATGCGCACGGCGCAGGTTCATGGTGCCCGCCCGGCGGCCATCTTGAATGGAACGAATCCATCGAGGCTTGCGCTTTGCGCGAGACCGCCGAAGAAGCCGGCGTCGAAATCACAAACGTCCGGGCGCAAACTTTCACCAACGACGTTTCACTCGAAGAAGATACCCATTACATCACGATCTGCACCGTAGCCGATTACGTCTCCGGCCAAGCCGAGATATTGGAACCGGACAAATGCGAGCGCTGGGACTGGTTCGGCTGGGACGAATTGCCGCAACCGCTGTTCCTGCCCGCGGAGAACATGTTGAAGCAAGGCTTCAGACCGGAAGGACTTTAAGCATGATAGGACTAACCCGTTCGGATGATCGTATATTGTCATTGCGAGGAGTAGCAACGACGAAGCAATCTCCGGAATTCAGAGATTGCCACGCGCGATTAGTCTATGCGCTCGCCACGGCGTTCGCGAACGCCGTGGCTCGCAATGACAAACATATCGCAAAACGCGTAAATCCAATTTAAATATGACCTTGCCCATCGAATACGAAGCGACTTTTCCCGCCATAGATAAAGATGAGATGCGCGCGCGGCTCAAGGCGGCGGGCGCGACGTTGGTCAAAGCGGAATTTTTGCAGCGCCGCGTGGTCTTCAATCTTCCGACCGGACATGAAATCGCGGGCGGCTGGTTGCGGGTGCGCGACGAATCGGACAAAATCACCATGAGCCTCAAGGTGGTGAACGGTAAAAAGATCGAAGACCAAAAAGAAGTCTGCCTCACCGTGGACGATTTCGACGCAGCCGCGAGCTTGCTCGAGAACCTGGGTTGCGCGCGTAAAGCCTTCCAGGAAAGCAAACGTGAAAAGTGGGAGTTGGACGGCGTCGAAGTGACTTTGGACGAATGGCCTTTCCTCGAACCGTTCGTGGAAGTCGAGGCTGATTCCGAAGACAAGGTCAAAGCCGCGGCGCAAAAAATCGGCTTTGATTATTCTAACGCGCTGTTTTGTTCGGTGGACGCGCTATATTCGAAAAAATACGGCTGGACCATCGACTTAATCAACAACTGGCTCCCCTCCATCACCTTCGACGAACCGAACCCGTTCCTGAAATGAAAAACATATTGTCATCCTGAGCCTGTCGAAGGACCTTTAGCAGCTTTCGGTTCGAACGACGCTTAAAAAGGTCCTTCGACTGCGCTCGGCTCGTCGGACGAGCCTTTGCTTCGCTCAGGATGACAATATTTTTTACATTGGGACTCGACATTACCCCGTCTTCGCTCAAGAACCGTCTTCACATTCCGGCTCTTGATGGATCCTGAATTCCGTGTTTATATAGCCACGGCTCTTTTTACGCGTGGAGAATCCATGGAAGACTATAAGAGCGAGACCGTTCGTGCCTACAACCAGTTCGCCGACGACTTCGGGGACAAATTCCAGACTCATTTCAGCGAGGTAGCGGCTGGATTCGCGGCCACCTTCCTGGCCAGCAACCTGCCGGGAAATCGCATCCTGGATGCCGGCTCCGGGCCGGGAGACCACGCCGCCTATTTCGCTTCCGGCGAATGGAAAGTCACCTGCATCGATCTCTCACCCATGATGGTGACATTGTGTCGAGCCAAGGGCCTGGACGCCAAGGTCATGGATCTGGAAAAGCTCGCCTTCCGACCGGATTCCTTCGACGGCATCTGGGCCTACACCTCCCTGCTCCATCTGCCCAAAGCCAAGATTCCGGACGTGGTGCAAAACTTGCGCAAGCTCTTGGTCAAAAACGGCGTGCTCGGCATCGCCATGCTGCAAGGCGCGGGCGAAGGCTTCAAGCAAGATGAACGCTACCCCGACACCAGACGCTGGTTCAGCTACGTCAATCCGGCGGACCTGGACGCGTTGATGGGCCGCGGCTTCGAGCGCCTGCTCCTGGGCAACAAAAACGTCACGGGCAAAAACGGCAGGCTAGTCTTCCTGCACAGCCTCTACCGAAAAACCTGAACCATCGGTCCCGCTACTTGGCGGGGCTTTTTTTAATAGAGGATAGAAAGTAGATGGTAGACGGTAGCCAGAAAAATCAAAAGAAAATGTCATCCTCGTGCGCAGCGAAGGATTTTCCTATACCTTAAGGAATAGGAAGATTCTTCGGCCGTCAAACGGCCTCAAGAATGACATCCTCTTATTTTTGGCTTTTGGCTACCCTCTACTCTCTACCCTCTAATTTAAAACCAAACCGCCCATCGAGGGCGGGTTCGTCCGGAATGCTTTGAGATTTTATCGGCTCGCTCTAGGTGAGCACACCGTCAAAGGGAGCTGACAAGAAAGATCGCTCCTTCGTGCAGTCTCCCCGAGATTGAACGCTGCAGGCCCGTCACCATCCCGCCACGGCGGAAATGGAATCGTGGGTCTAAGGCACGATTGGCCGAAATCTCATTTCAGCACTCCAGACCCTAAAATGGTGTCGTGCTATCAAAACGCAGTCAAGTGGAAAATTTTTTACGTCAACGCGGAAGATTACAAAAAGGCCCCCGAGCAAGGCGCGGGGGCGTGGTTCACGACCAGATTTCGGCAAGCCGGAACCTGATCAAGCTTTTGCGGATGTTGGGGTCGGCCCAATCCAGATAGAGGCGGGTGGGAAAGAGCTTGGGCAAGATGACCTGCAAGAGCAGGCGCAATTTGTACATCTCGTGGTTTTCGCGACCCATCGAGAATTGCTCGTTGACCCAATCCGTCATGAGCTCGAACTGAATCTCGAACCAACGGTCGAAGAGCAGCGCGGAGTATTTGGTGAAGCGCGCATCCTCGGATGAGTTGCGGTTGGTCGGATCCACCGCGCCGGAACGCGAGAGGTTCGAGGCTTGGCCATAGACCGTCCCCGGGACCACGACGATGCTGCGGCGCAGATGCTCGATGCCGCGCTGCAAGTCTTCCAGGTTGAAGAAGATAAGCTTCAAGCCGCACAGATCGTTGACGCTCTTGGGGTTGCGCCGATCTTTGCTCACCAGTTTGAGCGGCGCATTCTCTTTGACGCGCGCCAACTGCAAGACCGGAATCTCGCCGGGGATGAAGCGCATGCCGGGGTACAGATAGACGCAGGTTTCGTTGGACTGATGGCGCTGCGCGGGATCCGGTAGCCATCCCAAATGCTTGACCCGGTAAACGTCATCCGGATCGAGCTCGGCTTTGACCTCGAACGTCGCGCTGCGCCGCGGCTCAAAGTAGGAGGCTTTGAGTTCGCGCTCCAGATCGGACATGTCGCGATCCAGCTCTTGGATGGAATCACCGTGGCGCCGCAGTTCAAAGTACAGCTGGGCCAGGGTCAGCTGGCGCGCCGCTTCGAAACGGATGCGGCGCGAGGCCATGTCGTTGCCCGAGTGGCCGCACAAGCGGAACAGCTCGAACGGATCTTCCTCGGACACGACCTCCAGACGCATCTCGACTTCGTGGCGCAACTGCTTGGAGAAGTATTCACCGACCAGAGTCTCGATGGTGTTCCTGGCCTCGACCACGCTCTCGATCATGAGCTGATAATCGCGCTCGAAATCTCCGAGCCGATAGCTCTTCTTGAGCAAGGTGTAAAAAGCGTTTTGCGCCGCCTTCTTCTTGAGTCCGGCGATCTGGTCCGGGCTTGATCCGGGCACGACGCTCGCCTGCAACCTAGCCTTGGCCAGACGACGCATCGTAGCTTGATACCTGACGCGTTCCCCGGTCAGGATGTCATGCCCCTCCGTGCTCTCAATCAGATTCGGAAAGGCATTGATGAACTCCGGGCACGTTTCCGGTTCGATCGGCTCGGCCAAAAGAGACAGGATGCTCTCGAGATGAGCTTCTTCCCGGCTCCTGCGGCGGGGCAACTCCCTCGGCTGGGTGAATCTGCCCGCATGTTCGCCCCTCTGGGTCTCTTCCAGGGGAAAAGTCGCTACATTCGACACTTCACTGCTCCTTCCATAGTTTCGAGACTAGCAGCCTGGGCTGACCGGCCCGGCTTTTCGGTCCAAGCCTCACGACTTCCCTTCATGTTCCTTGATCCAGTCGGGGTCGACGCGGCGATAGGTCCGGTCGTCTTCGTGCAGGGCCGGATCCTTTTTTGGCGGCTTGCTCGAAGGGCAATCCGGTTTAGTCGGGGTCTCGTCCTCGTCGAACTGCACCGAGGGCAAAGGCTCCCTGGGCCTATCCTCTCCCGCAGCGCTCTCCCTGTCCGAGGTTTTTTCCATTTTTGCCGCTCCGTTGAAAGTACGCGACTGTAGGTCGATGGCTCAAAATAAAGCCAGTGCAGAGACGCGTCAATCCCAGGAAGAATCGCCGGCTGTCTCGTCGAGCTTCGGATGCACCGACTGACCCGACGCATCCTTCGCCGACTCCGGCGAGGAGTACGCGCGGACCCAGGTGAGGGTGGAATCCGATGCCCCGAAGCGCTGGTCGCCCAGGTCGACGTTGGTAAAACTCGCGATGCAACTCCGCTCCCTATCACTTGCCATCTCACTCTCCCTTGTCGAAAGAACGGCAAAAAAATATCCACCAGCCGCTACCGGTTTCCGTGGTCGAGCTTCGTTTCCGAGCTGCTCACGAAAAATCAGTCGCGGGTAATGGTGAAATAAAACACGCCGACCCAAGCCGGGGTCTGCATCTGGAATGGCTTGAAGCACCGTGTCATACAAACACTTTACAAACGCAAGCCAAAGTCGTCAAGAGCTTTAACAAGACGGTAGAGGGTAGAGGGTAGAGGGTAGAGGGTAGCCAAAACAATAAAAAAATTGTCATCCTGAGCGAAGCGCTAGCGAAGTCGAAGGACCTTTATCAGCTATCGGTAGGGGCGAATAATCATTCGCCCCTACGGCCATCCTATAATTTCATGGATAGACCTTCGGTTTTATGAAAAGTGCATTTCCTAAAAACCCGCGGCCGCGGGTTTTTAGGAAATGCACATTTACGCAACGATAAAAAAGAGAATCCCGTCAGACGGGCCGAGCGGAGAAATCTCCGAAGATTTCTCTACTGCGCTACGTTCGAAGCGACGAAAAAATTTACAGCCGAAACCGATCCTTGTCGTAGAGTATGGGATCGTTGATCGAGCGGACGGACAGGATTTCTTCGGGCTTGAACCAGAGGGCGATCTCGGTCTTGGCTTCTTCCGCCGTGCCCGAGGCGTGGATCAAGTTGCGCAACGGCCGGTTTTGCGCGTTGGACAGCGCGTAAGTGTCGATGGAAAAATCTCCGCGGATGGTGCCGGGAGCGGACGAGGCCGGTTCGGTCGCGCCGACGATCTTGCGCGTTTGGGCTACGGCTTGCTCGCCTTCTAAAATCGCCGCCACGACTGGCGCGGACACGAGGAATTCCACCAAGCCGTCCTTGATCATCTTGCCGTAAGCCTGGTGATCGGGATACGGGAAAGCTTGGCCGAGCGATTCCATCTTGGCCTTGGCTTTGTCGTAGACGCCGCGCATCCAGTCTTCGGTCAGGGCATAATGGCGGTCGCACTGTTCGGCCGTGGGTTTGACCATCTTGATCGCCAAGAGCTTGAGGCCAGCGCGTTGCAGACGGGCCAGGATGTCTCCCGTCAAGCCGCGCTCGACGCCGTCCGGTTTAACCAAAATCAACGTTTGTTCCATATATTTGCCAGAGCATAGCAGAACATTCCAGCTGCTTCAAGACTCCCGGAATCGGCGTAAAAGCGCCGGATAAAGCCGAATGTCGCACTCTTGTCAAATCAACGATTTTTTGTTAAGATTCGATTATACTCATCTATTTCCAGACACTATGGGTCTTCCAGGACATCGCCGAACCAGTTCAGACAAACGCCGCCGAGCGGCTCATTTTGCGCTTAAGGCAGCCACAGTTTGCAAAGACGCCAAAACAGGCGCCCTGCATTTGTCGCACTGCGCCGCACCGGGCGCCAAAGAGTATCGAGGCCACGCCATCCACGTGAAGGGCGCGGAACATAAACTCGAGAAACTGCTCAAAAAATCGAAAACCAAAACCGACGCACACGCCGGCCACGCTCACGCGTAAGCCGGCCGTCGGAAACACTCGCCCTTTATGTCAAACCGCCACCTCGCCCGCGCCCTCACCTTGCAGTCGCTTTATGAGTGGGATTTTCATCATGGCGCGCCTGATTCGGGCAAGGTGCTCGAACGCAACATCCTGGAATTCGCCCCTGAATTGGACGAGAAGGAGTTTGCGCAGAAGCTAGCCAAGGGCGTGTTGGAACATAATGAAGTGATAGACGCCACCATCACCAAGTTCGCACCGGATTGGCCGTTGCCCAAGATCACGACCGTGGACCGCAACGTGCTGCGCATCGGCACGTACGAACTTTTGTATGACGACGCCATCCCCTCGAAAGTCGCCATCAACGAAGCCATCGAGTTAGCCAAGACTTTCGGCGGCGAATCTTCGGGCAAATTCGTGAACGGCGTCTTGGGCGCGGTGTATCGCGATCAATTGGCGCGCGGCATCGAAAAAGCGGCGGACAAGCCCAAAGAAAAAAAGGCTGAAGACAAGCCCGCGCCGGAAGAAGCGGCGGCTGAAAATAAAAAGATCGACGACAAAAAATGAACGCCTAATTTTTATCTCAACGGCTTCTGTGAAGAGCACGGAACTTTCCGTCCGCTTCACGGGCGCCGCTGACCGAGTATGAGCGAGAGCTATATCGAAAACCTGGAGGTGCTGGAGGAGCGGCTGGGTCACACTTTCAACAACAAGGACTTCATCATCGAAGCCCTGACGCATCGCTCGTTTTTGAACGAGCATGCGGATTTTCCGTACACGCATAACGAGCGCCTGGAATTTTTGGGCGACGCCGTGCTTGAGCTGTCGGTGACCGAACATCTCTTCCGCACCTACGCCAACCCCGAAGGCGAGCTGACCAACTGGCGCGCCGCGCTGGTCAACGCCAAAACCTTGGCCGGCATCGCCAACCAACTCAAGTTCGAAGAATTTTTGCTCCTGTCCAAAGGCGAAGCGCGCGACGCAAATTCCAAAGCCCGCATGTACATCCTGGCCAACGCCATCGAAGCCATCATGGGCGCGATTTACCTGGACGGCGGCATGCCGGCGGCCGACAAATTCGTGCGCAAACATATCCTGTCGCTGCTTGAATTCATCATCAAAAACGAACTGTACGTCGATCCCAAAAGCAAATTCCAAGAGACCGCGCAGGAACTTTTAGGCGTGACTCCGACCTATCGCGTGTTGGAGGAAAAAGGCCCTGACCACAACAAAGAATTCACTATCGGCGTTTATCTGGAAAAAGACATGGTGGCGGTGGGCAGCGGCACCTCAAAACAAGAAGCGCAGGTGGCGGCCGCCCAAGCCGGGCTCACGGCCAAAGGCTGGGACATAGCGCAACCGGCGACCAAACAACCTAAGACGAAATGATATCGCTCCCCGCTCCGGCGGGGAGTTTTCAAACGACTTTCCGGCGCCGATACAATCTCGCCGCCGCCCACACGACCAAAAATATCTCGACGATGAACGACCAATGGAAAACGAAATTCCAGACCCAAAATCCGTAGCGCGCGGGGACCTCGACCAGGCGGAAACTTTGCGCGGTCAAAGGATAGAGCCATGAGATGCCGGCGACGAACGTGTCCAAGATAAGGTGAAGAAAAATGTTGGCGAAAAAAATAATCAGCGCGGGCTTGGCCCAGTCTTTTTTCACGAGGAGCGAGGCGAGCCAAGCCGTTCCCAGCAGGACCAACCAGCAGAACGGACGATGGATCCAATAATCATGATGCAGAGTGCGCCGACCGTCGATGAAGAAAAAATACAGCAGATCAAAATCCGGCAAGATGCTGGCCAAAAGCCCCAGCCACAACAACTTACCCGTCTTGAGTCGTCGTTGTAAGCTGGTCGTCAGGAGATAACCGGCCGGCAGATGGGCGATGAACATGCTTCGAATGTATCACGCTCGTCGCATTGACCAAAACCCTAAAAAACCGTATATTCGGCCAAGACTCATGCGCCCGTAGCTCAACTGGATAGAGCAACAGCCTTCGAAGCTGTGGGTTGGGGGTTCGACTCCCTCCGGGCGCACCACGTAAAAGCCGCGCTTTATAGGTGCGGTTTTTGCTTTACGCGGCTCACCTGGCGCGGCCAGACGCAAGAAGCAGCAAGCGAGGCTTTTACGTGCCCCGCGTAAAGCGGCGTTGTCGCCACGCGGCTTTTACGCCGTGGCGCATAGAGCAAAAATCTTTTGCGCTTTACGGGGCTTCGCACTCGCTGTTCACGTGGTACGGCGCTCGCGAACGCCGTGGCGCGGCCGATTTTATAGACACACGACTCGTCATGTCTTGAAATTTAGGCACCACCATGCGAACATCGGGTTGCGAGGAATGAAAATCGAACCTTGAAAGGAAGTTGAAGCCATGCGCGACTTCTATTCCGCAGTGCATGAAGCGGTCTCGCTCAACGGAGATGACCAAGATAAAATTCTCCACGACCTCATCGAGACGTGGAAGCACAAGGCGCCGGTCGTGGCCGACGTGCTCGCCGGACGCGACAGCTTCGAACAGATCGTGAAGCCGCTCGTGGAGCAGAATCTGCGCATTCGCTTCCCATGCTCCCGCAAAGCCGCCCGCTCCCCGGAAGAGTTTCGGCGCGAAGCAGAAAACATCACCAAACGTCTCGACGACGTCATACCGCTCGATTGGTGGTTCGTCGGTCCCTTCCCGCACTACGACCTCATGACTTCGCCGCTGGTCTTCCCGAAGTTCCAGTTCTACATGTTTCTCCTGTATCCGCTGCTTCTCGCCCTGGGGGCGTTCGCGCTCGGATACCACAACGGAGTCTTCGCTTTCGGGATGCTTCTCACCTGCCTGAAGTGGGGCGCTCTCGTCAGCCTGACCCTCACTTCCATGCAGCTAGTGGCGAGTGCCTGGATGTACTTCAGCATCCGCCGTTCTCTGGCTCGACAAGTACAGACCAAGGCACAATTCCTCGACCGCACTCTGCGCCAAGCCTGTCAGGGCTAGCGCAAAGCCGCATCTCGGTCCCAGGCAAGATGTGAATCTTGCCTGGGACTTTTTTTGATTTAGAAAACCGTCCGGAAAGTCGCCGGACGGCGTTCGATTCAGACAAGGTCCATGAGCCGGCGGTGGGCTTTATTCCCATAGTCCAGCTTACCTTCTTTGGTGGCTCGATCCACGAGCTCCTTGAGCGCTTCGACGGGAACCTGCGTTTCGTCCAGACGGGCGCCATCGTTCAACGCCTGAATCAACTGACGGAACAGCTTGTCGCGCTGCGTCAGGCCGGCGACGATCGCCGCTGGCCCCACGCGGTAAGCCTGGAGCCAACCGATGCAGGCCAGCAAGCAGTTGACGTACGAATCCTGCCAAACGACGAGCTCTTTTTTGGCTTGGTGCCGAGCGCGGAATACCGCAACCCCATCGGCGACAAAAATCAGCAGGGCCGCATAGATCACTAGGTCGAAACGCCTGACCTGGCTATCGAAGAGCGACCAAATGTAAGCGACCCAGAAGGCCGCGAAAAATCCTGACACGTTGTCGACCAATACATTCACGATCTTCTTTTTCATGCCCCGACTCCTTGGCTATAAAGGACGGTCTACCTAACCATTTCAAACTGTTCCTGTCAAGGCTTTAATCAGAAAAAAGTCCTTCGGGGGCTGGGGGTTCAGCCTGCCTAGGACTTTTTTTAGTACAGACCACCGAGCTGCAGTCCAATCGTCGGTTACTAACGAACCGCTAAGGCCAAACGATTTCTCCCACCGCAACAAAATGCGCTATCGGGAATTTTGTTGCGATTTGTTTTTTTCCACAAGGAGATGGGGCCTTGGCAAAAAAAGGCGGATATGGCAGCGGTAAAGATATGAAAAGACGTTCCAAGGAAAAAACCGGGCAGTTGACCTATGCCCTGCTTGAAATTCTGGCTGTCGGTGGGTTGTTCACTTTAGTCGGCCTACTATCTAATGGATATGGCAGTGCTAAGCTGTTCGGCAAATTCGGCCAATATAGCGCTTGGCGCATACGCCAGGCCTTGAAGCGCATGAAACTGATCGGTTTGATTGACTATGACGCCGAGGATGAAGAATCTCCTATTATTTTGACCCTGCAAGGCATGAAACACTATAAAATCAAAAGTTTGACTGAACTTTTTACCTCTCGCCCTAAAAAATGGGATCATTTATGGCGAGTGTTATTCTTTGATATTCCGGAGTCCAAAGGCATGCGGGACAAGTTCCGGCGAACCTTAGAAAACATTGGATTATTTCGACTCCAAAAGAGCGTCTATATCACTCCACATGAGCGAATCCAAGAACTGGTGGAATTATCCCGTTGTTTCAAGGTCAAATCTGACGTAGTTATCACGACTGTCTTATCATTAGGCAGCCGGGAGAAAGCTGTCCGCGAACATTTTTTTAGTCGCTGAACAAATCGCAACGAAATGCCTGATAGCGCATTTTGTTGCGGTGGAGATTATGTTCTTAAAGATGCAGCTATTTTAAGAACGGCGGTTTTATGAAAAGCAGCCCGCGGGTGCGGACTGCAAGATGTCATTCGACGCTCCAGGCTTGGAGGCGGACGAAGGCGACGCCTTTGGGCTTGAGCGTCTCGTCGAGATAGGCGCGCAGCATGGACTCGAGCTCTTTGGTCTGCTCGAGCGAGAGCGGGTTGTAGAACTTGGCCAAGTCCTTGGACCGCGCGTTGTTGAACTCGAAGAGCTGGTAGCCCAGGGTATCCTTGAGGCGCTGAAGATTGCCCGAAACCGTATCAGCCTGCCCGAGCATAGGCCCACAAGTCTGCATGAAGACCGCGGGATCCGTGACTTGGACCATGGCTTCGTAATGCAAGCGTCGGACTTTCGGGTTGTCGGTGATAGGCTGGACCGAGCTCGCCGCGATAGCCCAGGTCGTCACGAAGGAAGCCGTGCGGCCGTTGGTCCAGACGCTCGAGTCAGAAACCTCGACCACTCGGCCAGTCTTATCCCTGACCACGATCAGCTCCCCGTCGTTGGAGACGGAACAAGCGGAAAAACACCTGACGATGACGCAGCCCACCAGACAAGCAATCATGCCGCCCCATGCTGCCACCACCACCGCCGATCGCAATCGGGGTTTTTTCTGTTCTTCCCAGCTGGCGAGGAGAAACAATGAAAGGACGCCGATAGACAACAGAGTGACCACCAGAACTTGGTATGCGGTATTCGGGGCCATGAGTCTTTCCCTTTCTCAAATGAACCGCGGCTAATTTCACACACATAGACAGAAACGTCAAGACTCCGCGCTTGCCCTGTAAATTCCATCCCCCTCTCTGTCATCCTGAGCCCCGCATCGAGTGCGGGGTAAACTCCGCGAGAGCGAAGTCGAAGGACCTTTAGCAGCAACCGAACCACTGATAAAGGTCCTTCGACAAACCCAGGATGACAATTGTCTTAAACCTGTATCTAAAAAACGTTCCTCACGGTTTCCGCACCACGCCTTTTGACTTGGCGCCGTCGTCATTTTGGAGATCGGTGGAAAGCCCGGGTTTCAGGATGATGATTTGTTCGCCGATGGCGGCATCGGTGGATTCGAATTTGACGTCGCCGAGAAGTTGCGCGAAACGTCCGGCGTCGGCGAGCGAGGGCGTGAGTTGCACGTCGAACTCCGCTTCGGCGCTCGAGACTTCCGAGGGCAGACGATTCAAGACCCAGCTGACTTGGCGTGAATTCGAATCGTAATTCAGATTCCCCGCCGTGACATCGGACTTGCCCGGCCAGACGACATTGTTAGGCAAGACGGCGCTGACTTTTATGCTCTTGAGTTCGTGGATGGTTTTTGAAATATCCCAAATCACGCGGTAAGTCGTGGCTTGTCCGACTACCGGCGGCAAAGGGCCGCTGCCCAACGGCGCGCCTTCCTCGGAAAAATAACGCGCTTCAGATCCGAATTTGACGTCGCTACGAAAACGGAACTCGAGCGGTTGGGCGTGGATCAAACGGTTCAAGACCGCGCTGCCGACCGACTTGATGCTGGCTGAAGCCGTGACCCTGAAACCGATCAAGCTCGTGCTGCTCACGCTGCGCATGACGGGCAGCGAAAACTCGAACATGCCGTCCTGTTGCGGAGTCATGCGGTGCAGGAATTCCAATTTGGCGCCGTCCCACACCAACTCGTTCCCGGCGACCGTCCCGGACGAAGAATTATCCAGATGCGCCCAGTCGAGGAATTTAGGCGCGGTCTTGGGCGGCGTGGTCGAGCTGGCGTAGATCGGTTCAAAGGTCACGCGCATAGCGACATCCTTGAGTTCTTCAGACGAAGTATTTTCGTAACCCAAACCAAAGTGCAGCACGTCGCCGAAGGCTATCGAGCGTCCTTGGTCCGAACCGTTGGCCACGAGTTTGAGCGAAAGGTCGCCGGCCAAGACGGGCAAGACGGCGTCGGTCTTTTGCGCGGCCATGAAAGCGCCGTCAGGACCCAACGCGCCCGCTTCGGCGTGCACCGTCTGGTCGCCGGATATCCCGGCCGCGAACGAACCCGTGAGCGCGACGGTGGTCGAAGCCCCGTTGGCGAGTTCGCCGACAAGCAGGCTGACCGTGCTTTCGTCCAGTTGCGTGGTCGAAGCCGCATCGCGCACAAAACCGTGCGGCAAGGTGATCCTGGCTTCCAGTTTTTTCAGCCCGCTGATCCCCGCGTTCTCCAGATGATAGATGATCTTGATCTTATCCCCCGGCAACGCTTTTACCGGAAGCTCCAACGAACCTTTGAGGATGCTATCGGAGTACTCTAGCTGCTTGACCGCCAACGCTTCGAAGTCGCTGTTGAATGAAGCTGGGCGAAAATTGCCCACGACTTGCAACGCCGTCTTGGTGCCGAGCGCGCCGCTGAAAAAACCTTTGACTTTGACCGTGCCGCGACCGCCGTACTCGATGGCGCCGATGCGCCAATACATGCCCGGCCCGGTCGGTTCCGGTTCGAGCGCCGTGGGCGAGAAGTCGACCGGAAAGTTGATGCGGAAATCGGCGGCGGCCAAAGGTTGCGCTGAGGCGTTGACGTAGTTGATGAAATACGTGGTCTCTTCGCCCAGCACGACTTTTTCCGGACCGTCGATGGTTATGTTGAGTCCCTGACCCGTGAATCCGCGGAAGGGTTTGAAGATGGCGAAGCCGACCCAAACCGCGACGATGAGCAGTCCCAAAAAAGCCATGCCACCGCCTAAAATCAGGAGCGCCAAGTGCGAACGCCGTCTTTCCAACCGACTCATGTCCGGCGCTTTACCGTCTGCGTCCAAAAAAATCGCGGACAAACTTTTTTCGACCTCGCCTTTTTTGATTGCGTCCGTGGGCGCGCCTAAAACATCCGACGCCGGCTCGAGCGTACGTACCGCGTCAAAGTCCTGCCGCTTTTTCTTGTGTTTTTTGCTCATTGCCGTTGGTTAACAATGCCGCGATTACGCGGTCACGGTCCCAGTTTTCGCTCAAGGAAAGATCCTTGCCCGTCTTGCTCCAAGCCAATTTCCAACTGGCGGGATAAGCGACGCTAGTAGAGATATGGCGCTCGCTCTTGCCTGATTGGCTGGTCAAAAGCAAAAGATACGCGCCGCGCGGCGTCGCCGAGAGACCTTCGGGCGAAGCCTCGAGCTTGCCCAAAAGATCGTAGACCGTGAACGGCAGACGATATGACAAGACGATATCTTGCGCTTGTCCCGGATCGAGCTGCATCCAGCCGCCGAAAACCGAACGCTCGCCTTCTTCCGTCACCGTGACTCCGCCCGCTCCCTGGACGGCGCTCGCCTCGGAACGCTGGATGTCGGGATCAGGCAGGTCATCTTCATTCAAAAGCTTGAACAAACTTTTATCCGGCGTCTGGAAACCCGTGGCGGACAAAAGCTTGCTGCCTTTGGGCACGTAAGTCCGCAGATATGAAACGTTGCGCACGCCGCTGAACAGATCGCCTTTTTTGCCGTTATGCGTCCGATGCAAACGCACTTCATCCTGAATGGAACCGTCTTCGTTGATCGTGGCTTTATGCGTGACTTCTTCGCTCACCACGCCGTCGGTCTTTTGCCCCGCGACGTTGGCCTCGATGAGCGCCAGAAAATCTCCCGGCGCTGCTTTGAGACGACCATTCCAGCCCAGCCGCTCGATGATTTTTTCTTTATCATCATCCATGAGCGCAATTTGGATGTCCTTGGTGTCCAACGCTTCGGAAGACAGCGCGGCGAGCTTGAGCCAATCGTCCTTGCCGAATGATTTGATGCGTTCCATGAGCTTGGCCGCCAGGTCGCCCACAAATTTTTTCGGCGTATTGGCCGTGCGGTCGTACTCGACTTCGACGGCCTTTTGCGTCTCGAGCATGAAATTTTCCGCCGTGATGGTCTTGCCGTATTCAGGCATCTCGATGGGGCCGACTAGCGCCAGCAGCTTTTCGGCGAAACCTGAATTCACGGCAATCACGCCGTCGATCGTCGGTTCGCCGGCTTTGCTCCAGAACCAGCGAATCTTGCGGGCGGCTTCCGGAAAATCCGGCGACCAGTTTGAGTCTTGGAATTGCCACAATGAATTGATGAGTTGCAGTGGTTTGGGCGGGATGACGCGCGCCGTGAGCTGGCCTTTGAGGGCGTAAGTGCCGCCCGGCGGGACGCTGATGCCTTTGATCGCGCCGCGCTCGAAAGTGACTTCGGCGAAGGAACCCATGAAGCCGCCGGTCGGACGCAGCTCCGAGCTGTTCTGGAAGATGACGAGATAAGTGCGCCGCCCGTCTTTGCCCACCATGTCGGACATGAGTTCGGACAAGGATGAGAAATCGCGCACCGCGCCCGTGGATTTTTCGAGTTGGTCGAGCAACGCAGCCACGCGCTCGCGTTGGTCTTGCGGCAGGGTCGAGAGTTTGACCGAACCGGCGGCGCGCGAAGCGTCGGCCAGCAGGGTCAAGGCGCTTTTGGCGTACGCGCCCATGACGTCGAAACGTTCGTCCAACCTGCGACTAGGATCGGAAAAGACTTTGTCCAGACCGAGTGCCAACAGCCGCGCGGCTTCGCTGGACTTGTCCCCCACTTCGAGCAAAGCGCGGGCGCTCCTGAAGTCATCCGGCATGACCGAAGCCAGCCCGATGGCCAGCGCGCTCGATTGGCTGAAAAAAGAATCGGCTTGGCGGAAGAGCGCGGAAGCCTGGCGCAGAGCTTCTTGCGAATCTGGCAGTGAACCGGCGTCTTTGGCTCTGATGAGTTGGTCGACGGCTAGATTGCCCGCATCCGAGATGGCGCCTTTCTCTTGCGTCGCAATGCGATACAGCGCCACGGCGTTGGCGGGCAGAGTCACGACCAGCGCCAAAGCCACGAAACCAAGCACGGCACGCAGCGGAGACAGACGCGGAAATTCCCACGCCCCGCCGGCCGAGGCCAGCGCTTCGCCCTCGAGGCGTTCGATTTTTTGGTAAGACGCGCCAAGCTGCAGGCCGATCTCGCGCAAGCCGGAAAACATCCAGTCCAACCGTCCGTAGACGCGGCGATAGGCCAGCTCGAATTGCGCTGGGGTAAATTGATCTTCGGCGGACCACGGATCGGCGTGGCCCATGAGGTCGCTGGTCAAGGTCGCGTAGACTTCGACCGGCGCGGCGCATGAGGCAGGCGAAGCGTTCATGGTTCGGGTCACTAAAACGCGTTCTTCTTGCCGCGGCGAACTGCTCAACCTGACGTGCTGCAACGAAACGACATACGCGCTGCGTTCATGTTCGCCGTAATTGACCTTGAGCGCGACGGTCTTGGTCGGCGCATCGCGGATGACCAGGCCGTAGGCTTTTTGGTCCAGGCGCGTGACTTGATCCGGCTCTTCCGCTTCGACGCTGACGGTCGCCGCGACATGGTTCCAGATGCCGGCTTTTTTTCCGCGCCGCGGTCCCACCGGGGTCTGAAAAATCGCACCCTCATGCTCAATGACGGCCAAAAGCTGCTCCTCAAGCGTGGGGGGCGTCTTAGTTTTTTTGGTTTTTTTTATGGGAGATTTTGTCACACGCCAATCTTGGATTTGACTCTGGGCGAAACGCAGGGCGCATGACCATGCGCCCCTACGAAAGCGCCGCGCGATAGGTCTGCAAAGTGCGCCGTGCCGCCTCACGCCAAGCATGCCTAAGGGCTAATTCAACTGCGACTTTTTGCGTTCTCTCGCGGGCGGCTTCTGGGTCGATCAAAACCTTTTCAACCGCGGCGATTATACCATCCGCGGAACCGCTACGGAAGAAGATTGCGCCGTCAGGTCCCAATACTTCGACCAGTGCTCCAGCGTCGGCGCAAACGACCGGGCAGCCGTGCGCCAAAGCCTCCAACGGCGGCAGACCGAAGCCTTCGAAATGCGAGGGGTAAACAAAAGCCGCGGCCTGGGCATAAGCCGCGGCGAGTTCGGCTTCTGCGAGCTGGCCGCGGAACTCGATACCGCGCAAACCGGCTTTTTCGAGCTCGCTCTTCAAACGTAGCATGAAGACGTCGAACTCGCCGACGAGCATGAGCCTTAATTGCGGATGAAGCGCCGCAAGACGCGGCCAAGCGGCAAGCAGATCTTGCAAACCTTTGTGCGGATAAGCGGAACCGACGTAGAGGAGATAGGGTGATGGAATGTCGAATGTCGAATGTCGAATGTCGGGTCTCGATATTCGATGTTCGATATTCGATATTCGAATCTTCGGCATGCCTTCGCCCGTCACTACGAGCTTGTCTTTGGACTGCGGATAGAAATGCGCCACGTCCTGTTTCACGAATTCCGTCGGTACGATGATGCGACGTGCCGTCGCGATGGCGTGGCGCAGCACCAAGCGATAACCCAGCTGCTTGAGCGAACGGAAAAAAAAGCCGCGCGTGCTCGCTTTGGCGCTCATCGGCTCATGCCGCAACAGCAGATCGTGCAGCGTGACCACGCACGGACCAGAATAGACAAGCGGCACGTTCCAATGTGGGATATGCGTGATGTCGGCGCGGATATTTTTCAAGATCGCCGGCATAAGGCGCTGCTCCGCCAGGCCGTACCACGGGATATCGGCGACCACCGTCTTGACCGCCGGATGTTTGGCGTAGCGATGCTCGGCGCTGCGCGTCACCAGGATGTACTCGTTGTCCGGTTCAAGCTCAAGCATGGCTTGGATCAGCTCTTCGACATAGCGACCGATGCCGCGGGTCGCGGCCGGCCCCATCATGCGTGCGTCAATGGCGATCCTCATGCCCAAAAGATACGGGCAAATAGAGGTATTGACAAGTGCGATTTTTGCGCTATATTAATTGCGTTCTTTTTTTATCGGAAAGGCAGACATGGCCAAACAAGAGACTCAACTCATCAGCATTACTCCGCTCAAGGATTTGCCCGCGCCAGCGAGCGAACCGGACTACGTGCAGTGCAAAAAAGTGCTCCATGCCATCAGGGAAATCAGGCTCGTCGAAGTCCGGCTTACCCACTTCACGGATGAGCATTACGCCGTGCTGCGCTACCACGGACCCAAGCCCGAGACCTACTGGGCCAAATGGATCAGCGCGCAAATCGGACATACCGATGGCTCGGCTTTTGCCTGGCTCGCCAGGATCTCGGGGATCGTCCAGCGCGACCGCGAAATCAGGTTCGTACCGCGTCCCGACCGGATCGACGGTGATCTGGCCAAGCAAGCGCGCGAACAAGCGCCAGGCCAAGACGTCGCCTACATCAAGCTCTACCTGCTCCATCTGCCCATCAAGGAAGTCGTCATCCTGCGACGCTCTTCCCTCCACTGAACAGCGGCCTTCTCCAAGGCCGCTTTAAAATAGGAGATAGAGGGTAGAGGGTAGACGGTAGGGAGTAGACGGTAGCCAAAAATAAGAGGATGTCATTCTTGAGGCCGTCTGACGGCCGAAGAATCTTCCTATTCCTTAAGGCATAGGAAGATCCTTCGCTTCGCTCGAGGATGACATTTTCTTTTATTTTCTGGCTACCCTCTACTCTCTACTTTCTACCCTCTAATAAAAAAGAGCGCCTCCCCTGGGGGAAGCGCTCGAGGTTCGAGTCAAGGTTCGTCTGCGGATTCGAGGAAGAATTTGCCATCGAATCCGCCGCGCTCCTGTCTTTTGCGCTGGCGCGTCGCTTCGAGTTCCTCGACGCTGAATCCGTAAGCGCGGCACAGCGCTTGGATCACTTCGGACAAATCGACGAGTTCCTGCAAGATCTGTTCACGGTTTTGCGCCGCGACGAGTTCCTGCGCTTCTTCGACGGCTTTGTCGCGCAAGGCGAGCAAGTATTCCTCATCGTTGAGACAGCGTACCCGCGGGACAGCCCCGTTCAGCACCATGATCGCCGGGACCAGATCGCGCACCAGCTTTCCGTATACGCGTCTCATCTGCCCCCCGGCATATCGCTGTCGCACTCGTGCAGGAACTCGCGGAATATGCGCTCGGCATCTTCTCCGGTTTCGCCCTGCACATAGCTTTCGAGCACCTTGTCCATGGATGCGATGGATGGGCGATCCGAGGGCTTGCACAACTCAATCAGCTTCTCCGGAGGTTGCGCCGGAATCGTCGTGCGCTTGAATTCGCCTTCGGGTTCCTCGACCGCGACCTGCTCGGTCTGTCGCGAGGCATACTTGAGCATCTTGGCGATACCGCGCGCTCGGTCTTTGAGCATCTGCATCTTCTCCTGCCCGATGGTTGACTCGTCGCGCAGCACGACGTTCTCGTGCGCTTGGCGCCAGGTAAAATAATCCACCAGACACTCCTCGGGAAGCGACTTGAGATGGAATGCGATCAGCTCGACCAAGGCTCGGATGGTCGCGGTGTGCTCAAGCATGAAGGCATCGTTTTCCGTGACCTTCTGCCAAATGGGGCTGTAAAAGAACTTATCGACTGGCCCCAAAACCTTCTCCAACTCCTGTTTCAGGGTACTTTCGGTCATGTACTGCTCCTTCCTCGGACACCTATAATGAAACGCAAAAACGGGATTTTGTCAATCCCGTTCAGCCTGCCCTATGTCGGGGTGGTGAGACTCAATCGCCGAAGGCTAATTAGCTCACGAAATATCCGATGTAATCTATTTTTTGTCGGGGCGGCGAGACTCGAACTCGCGACCTCTTGGTCCCAAACCAAGCGCGCTACCAACTGCGCCACGCCCCGACGAAAAATAGATTCGCAACGAAATTACAAGTCGATACTTCAAAGCCGGTTAGCCTCTGGCGGAAACTGCGCCACGGCACGGCGCTCGCGAGCGATGTACCACGCCCCGACGCAAGACACGGTCTGAAGCTGGGCAAACTATAAGCGACTTAAGCCCAATTGTCGAGAATCGGTCCATCCTTGCAAATTCACCCTTCGCCAATTAATATACCGACGCACGCGGTAAGGAGTGGCGGTGACAAGCGTCTGGCTACCGTCTACCCAAAGGGCGCATGACCATGCGCCCCTACCGCCTAGTCCCGCGGGTATCGTATAGTGGCTATTATGCGACCCTTCCAAGGTTGAGAGGCGGGTTCGATTCCCGCTACCCGCTCCATCGCGTTGGACGCGATTGCCGCGTCGAATGTGCAAAAATAGAGAACCGACGTTGAACGTCGGTTTTCTGTTTAGGTGCTTTCTGCCATACTGCCCGCAAGTATGAAAACAAAAAGAGTTCGTGCGCGTGAACTGGGAATCCGCATCGGGTCATTTGAGCCAGGGAAATGGAACGCACTGACCGACGTTCCCGGAGTGCGCGTAGGCCAAGTCACGTTGATCTCCGGCAAACCGAAAGGTAAAAAGATCTCGGGAATCTTCAGGACCGGCGTCACGGCCATCTTGCCGAATGACGATGTGTACATGAAACGCGTACCGGCTGGCGTTTTTATGTTGAACGGCGCCGGAGAGATGACCGGCTTGGCGCAGATCAACGCTTGGGGTTTGCTCGAGACGCCCATCATGCTGACCAATACGCTGTCGGTTGGAGCAGTGCACGAAGGCGTGATCAAATATATCCTCAAACAGCATCCGCGCGTCGCCGACGACTATGATGTATTTTTGCCTGTGGTCGCCGAATGCGACGATTCGTGGTTGAACGACATCAAGGGACTCCACGTAAGGCCGGAACATGCGATCAAGGCGCTGCGGAGTGCGCGCAGCGGACCAGTGGCGGAAGGCAATGTCGGAGCCGGCACCGGCATGATCGCTTATCGGCTCAAAGGCGGCATCGGCACTTCATCCCGCGTCCTGCCGAAAAAAAGCGGCGGCTATACTATCGGCGTCCTAGTCATGACAAATTTTGGATTTCTTGAAGATCTGCGCATCGACGGGCGGCAAATCGGGAAAGACTTGGAGGTCGAAGCTAACAGCAAACGGACCTACGGCAGTATCATCTCGATCGTCGCCACCGATGCTCCCCTGCTGCAACGCCAGCTGGAAGAACTCGCCAAGCGTTCCGCGCTGGGCATCGCTCGCGCCGGATCGCACGCGCCCAACAACTCCGGCGAAATCGCGCTGGCTTTTTCCACGACTAACGTGCAGCACAGAAAAAATAGCCGGAGCATGGCAAGATTCAACTGCCTGCCCGGAGATGCGTTGAGCGAAATCTACAGCGCGACCATCGACGCCACGCAAGAAGCCATCCTGAACGCCATGTGTATGGCCGAAGACATGACCGGCACCGGAAGCCGCGAACTCAAAGCCTTGCCGCTAGATCAAGTGAAAAGAATTTTAAAGCTGCACTAAAAAAATAAGGCACCCGATTTCGCGGGTGCTTGAGAGGCGGTACAGGGTTGAAACTAGACGATGCCCCAGTCGTGCAACACCTTCTTGATGCGCTCTTTGAGGATGTCAGTCGAGACAAGGGCGGTATTCTCTCTCCGCAGGTGCGCCACCAGGAGCTGAAGCGCGATGTTCCGACCGTAGCGTTTCTTGGCATCGCAGAAGGCGCGTAGCGTGCCGTATCCGACCAACTCGGCGGCATCGAACATTTCGTCCAGGCTGATCTCGACCAGCTCCGGAATTACCTCGGTGCAATCTTCATCCCGCAATTTGGTCAGGATGGCGCAGAAAACATTGGCCGGCAGCGCGGTGTCGGATTGGCCGCCGACTTCGTGGATCAGTTTGGTGCCGCGCGTCGCATGCAAGATGGCAAAAGCCCACGGATTCTGACGGAAACTCGCCTCGATTGCCCCGGTGAGGAGCGCACGATGCGCTCCCGAGCCGTAAGGAATCTCGGCGCTGTTCCACCAGATGAATTCTTTTTTGGCGCCGTCGCCCATGCGCTTAGCTTGAATTCCGGCGAGGCGGAAGGCCAACGCGCGCCGCGGATCATCCTCGGGATATTTCGTCCCCTGGATAAAACCTTCGGGCGACCTGAAACGTAAGCCGCCCAAGACGAACGGCCGAGGCATGAGGTTGCTCAATTCGCGTTCGCGCAGATCATCCGACTTGCTCGAAATGTTGAGGATTTCCATGGCGCTCCCTCGTCTGAAAAGAACTTGGCTCAAGGATTACCACGCGCCAAGATAAAAGGCAATGTAAAAATAGACGCTAGAGAGTAGGGGCGCATGCCATGCGCCCACGTCGGTAGACGGTAGCCAGACATCCTGTCATTTAAAAAATTGTCATCCTTGAGCGAAGCGAAGGATCTTCCTATACCTTAAGGAATTTGAAGATTCTTCGGCCGTCAGACGGCCTCAAGAATGACATCTTCATTTTCGTCATCCCGATCTTGCTGCGCCACGGTACGGCGCTCGCGAACGCCGTACCACGTGAACCCTCGCAACGGAGCCCCGTAAAACGCAAAATATTTTCGCCGTATGCGTCACGGCGTAACAGCCGCGTGGCGGCAACGCCGCTTTAAGCGGGGCACGTAAAAGCCTTGCTTGTCATTTCTTACATCTGGCCGTGCCACGTGAGCCGCGTAAAGTAAAAACCGCGCCTATAATGCGCGGCTTTTACGTGGTGGGCGTGCCTGGACTCGAACCAGGGACCTTCACATTATCAGTGTGACGCTCTAGCCAACTGAGCTACACGCCCCTCTAAAATTGTGCCGATAATATATATTGGTTATCCCGGCTTGGCAAGGGCGGGGTCACGGAGCATGGAACATGTTCCGTGACCGGCGATATTCCGCTTGCCACGTCGCTCGCGAGCGACGTGGCTTGCCAATTTACGCCTAAATGGTTATTATTCCGCCGTTCTATGACCTTGCCCCTTCAAGAAATAGTTTTGCGCCTTTTGGTCGCTACCGTGCTAAGCGGCATCATTGGCATCGAGCGGGAAATCCACCGCAAACCAGCGGGCGTCAGGACTAACGCGCTCATCGGTTTGGGTGCGGCCGCCATGACGCTATGCGGTCTCACCATCGCCACATCGTGGGCGATTTCTTCCGATCCCACGCGCATCGCTTCCATCGTGGTCCAAGGCATCGGCTTCCTCGGCGCGGGTGCGATCATCCAAGCTCGAGGCACGGTACGCGGACTGACCACGGCGGCCAGCATGTGGGTCGTATCCGGCATCGGCATCGCCTGCGGATTTGGTTTCTACGAAATCGCCATCGTCGCCTCGATATTCGCGCTCATCCTCTTGGTCATCTTCGGCCCCATTGATTACAGACTCATGGGCGAAGCGGAAGGCGGCGAAGGCTTGATGAAAAAGTTCCTGAACAAAAAAGAAAAATAAAGAGGGTCTAAGTTTTGTAACCTAGTACCCAGAACCTAGCACCTTGTGGTTCTTAAAAATCTGTTCGCCGAGGTAGCTCAGTGGTAGAGCGAAGGACTGAAAATCCTTGCGTCGCCAGTTCGATCCTGGCCCTCGGCACCATCACGTACGCGTTCTGGGTGACCGGAATGCGTCAGTGTCCAGAAAAGCCCTAGACCCCAATGGTTCTAGGGCTTTTCGTATCCTCATGTGAGCGAATGCATTTGGGGTCATGGCGTGGACGATAAAGATAGGGAACGCATCAGAAGAAAAAAGAGGAATGATTTCCCAATGTTTTTCGGTCCTGATTCCAGTCCACGATATTTTTAGGGATTCCATAGCTCAGGACAGCAAAAAAAGAAGCCGAGTGGGATCATGCTGTTCGGTACCATCACGACCCATAAACAGGGAAGGCTGAACTCCTAGCGAATTAGGTAGGAATAGGCTAGGGTATGTGCATGATTCCAGAGAATCTTTTGCCAAGAGCTGTGATCGCCTTGCTCGGTTGTAGTTTTGTTTTGCATCAGTAGACATCGGTGCTAATCTCAGCCGTAGCAAGCTATATGGCTTGCTGCCTAATTTCCGAATCAGTAAAACGATGGTGATGAGTCTTATAGAGCTGGCAGAGCGCAAAATGTTGCCAGAATTTCAGCACATGGACCAGCAGACGCTGGACTGGATTCGAGTTCACAAGCCATCACTTCCGAGGCAGGAATACAAGAATAAGCTTTTTTCGTATCCATTTACGCGCGCTGAATCGCCACTTGCTGACGAATGGTACCTGGAGCCGAAAATAATCGACGGGATCCATGGAACCAGGCATGCTATCCGAGTCAGCATCTATGCATACGCTCTTGCGATAAGGCTGGGCCTTCCTGAAGCAACTTGCAATGTGGTTGCATTGGCCGGTCTATTGCATGACGTGAGGCGCAAGGATGATAAGGGTGATCCTGAGCATGGCTCACGATGCGCTGAATGGTTCAGAAACTATTGCCATTGCATCGATCTGGTACAGCCTTTAACCGATGCGGAGAGAACCACTATCGGAACGGCAATAGGTTTTCATGAGCTCGCCTATGACCAGATCATTGGAACGTCAGAGTATGTCCGCAGTAAGGGTATGATCGATGTGCTTAAGACCGCCGATGCCCTTGATAGATATCGTTTGCCGAAGCTTAACTGGTGGATTGACGATGCTTTTCTCAAAATGAAGCCGTCTGAGGAGTTTAAGGCATTTTCTTTCGACCTCGTGGTTGCATCTGAACAGCGCTTTTTGGATGGGAACGACAACGCCGCTGCAGTGGTTCTTGCCCTCGATCAGCTCACATCCTGATATGACGAACGAGAATATCTTGATTGAAAAATGGTCGAAAGCGCATACCTCTTTCAACGAAGTCGAAAAAACGCTTGTCAAAAAGAGGGATCGTGCAGGAGGGACCTTTGAAGCGTTCTTAGATGAGTCGATCCAAGAAAGCCCGAATGGGAGTTTGTATTATCATTCTGAATTCTTGGACGATCTCGCGAACAATCGGAAGTTTTATCTTGGTCACATTACGTTCCAGCTGGATGACATCTTAAAGTCCGGGATTATCTATTCGAGCGGTGGCTGCCTGGTCGGTAGCACGTACTGTTTTCCTTTCACTAAGACGGGTGATTCCGAATACCGTTTTCATAACCTCGGCGAATATATTTTTCGTGAAGAGACGGCGGGACGCGGCAAAAAATCGCCAGAAGTCCTCTTATTCGAGATTGACCTAGCTGCGCAGTCGCATGGCAATCTGCTCGGCCTCGACTACCTGAAACTCGGCGAGATCCATTATGACATTTTTTCAGAACTCGAGTACCTGCTTTCTTCGCAAGAGCTATTCGATCTAAAAAGGCGCGTCGAGAGGAACATCGTCCAGTCGTTGCCGTTCTTCAAGCTCTGCAACGAGGCGTGGCTCGGTCAGGTCAACGTCAGTCCCGGTATTTTTCTCCAATCGCTTCACGAGACCATCCCGCGGATACCCGTCCTCGGGTATGTAACTTAGAGGCCATTGCGGGATATCTCATGCTCTATTCCGACTGTGAGGGCGCACAGAAGTCCCTACAGGCAAAAGAGGCCTACAACGTTTCCTATAAACGATTGATGTACGCTCTCCATCCCGAATATAAGAAGAATTTTCGGCTAAGTGACTTTAGCCCCGCTTTCCATGATGTCTGTGATTATATCCGGAAAGAGGGTTTCATCCGCAAATTCTCTGACCTGCATTTTTCAGAATATATCGTAAAAAAGATCATCAGCATTGTGAATCAGGTCCTGATCTCAGACGCGGGGCAGAAGAGGGTGATCACGAATAAAACATGGACCCTCGAACGGATGGCCGATTATTTTAAACCGCTCATAGGTCACACGATCCACCGAGAACTACGTTCATTCGGCAGATACCCGGATTTTTATTTCTATTACGACCAAATGAAAGCGTTGCAAGTATGGAATTACTGGAACCATATGGGCATTATCATTCCCTTCAACGGTGTTTTTCCGAAGGGTGAGATAGGTATCAACCCAGCAAATCAAGAATTGTCATTCCGTACGTTTCGCTGCAATACCCGCACGAAGGAGGGCTCCTTGTTTGCCGAACCGGTCGAGGAGCTACAGGTGCGCTTCGTCCCGCGACTTGTGGATCTCAAATACACGTTAATGCGGAATAAGCCCGTATAATGATTGGAACAATGTATGCTCATCATAACGACAGACTCAGTTAAGAAAGCCTATTCTGAAACGCTTCATCGTCTGATTTCGGAGTCAAAGAAATATGATGATCCTGAAATTTTCAGGGAGGACATTGGCGTCATCAGTATCCAAGGCCACGGCGAACATGCGACCCCCATCGCCTTGAAAAAAGGCAAGATCGTTGATCCATTCCCCTATACGAAATACTTCCCGCACATTACAGAAAATCTTGTCGAACAAGAGATGCAGTATTGGAATCAACAGTTTTTGGACGAGGATAAGCTACCGCAGCTGGTCGAATATCTACGCGCCTTCCCAATGAGCAAGCGCGGCATCATTTTGTTTTGGGAAGACAAGTACCGCGATTTATCGAATGGGGCGGTGTGCGAGATCGCGGTCTTCTTCAGGATCAAAGATAGGCGCCTGGAGATGCATGCACACATGCGAGCGAACAACGCAGCATTTCTTCTCTTCATGGACATACGGATCTTGATGGGTATTCAGCAAATAGTAGCCAAAGATCTCGGCCTCGGCCTCGGCGAGTATGTGCATTTTGTCGATTCCCTGCACATCTATGAAGCTGAGAAGACTGAAGCCATCAACCAGTCAAAAATGATCGCAACGTCGGATATTTGGAATACACTTTAATACAATCATTATGAAACACTCAATTGAAGTCGAACTTCGAGGACTGCTCACACCGGAGGAATATGACGCGCTCATCAAACGCTTGGAACGTGAGGGAGTAGCCTTCGAGGCTGATGATAAGGATACATTCTTCTTTAACGTTCCGCAGGGCATCTTCAAGGTTTGCGACGAGATCTCAAAGGATCAAGGGAAGCTTAGTCTTAAGATCGGTTCAGAAGAAACAGGCGCGTTGAAGGAGATGGAGATCGTCATCAAACGCGAACAGGTGCCGTCTTTCATGGAATTCTTTGCGGCGCTTGGCTATACCGAGTACCATCACGTTCCTCAGAAACGCAAGAATTTCTTTTTAAAGGATTCGACATTATCGCTCAAGTTCACGCCGGATTTTCAATACCACTTCGAACTTGAAGGTGAACTTCTCGACGACGAAGCGCTCGTCGAGGAAGAAAAGAAACATCTCAAGAGCATCTGCGACCAATACGGTATCGTTCCGCTCGAACCGGAGGAGATCGCGGCAAAGGTCAAAGAGATCCGAAAGCAGATTGGGTTCGACAAATAGTTTCGGAAGATCTTTTCGAAGAACGATCTTTTTAGACCAGCATTCTATCGATGCCGTGTTTGGTAATTTGTGCATAAATAGCTTTTCTTAGCCAAATTAATGGGTTGAGTGAGATCCTGGCCCTCGGCACCATGCAACAAAACGGCTCACGCCGTTTTTTGCGTAATAAAAGTTGCGCCAGGCGTCACACGAAGACACATTCGTACGACTACTTTTTTGCAAATTCACTCTAAATGGGGTAAATTGTAGACTGCTTCAGTCTGATTTCAGAAATGAACTACTTCATTCGTAAATTATGAACAACAAAAAACTTTTTTACTGGTGTTTGTATGATTTCGCAAACTCGATAATTTTTATTAATTTTCTTCTTTATTTTTCTCAATGGATGGTGATCGAAGGTGGACTTTCTGATCTTTGGTATAATGCGATTTTTGCCATAACCTCTATAATGCTATTTCTTTCCGCCCCCACTCTGGCTGCTTTTACTGATAAGCACGGGGGTAGAAAATACCTTTTGAATTTTGCCACGATCGGTACCTTATTGGGTTATGGCCTAGCTGCCGTCCTCGCGTATTTAGGTACATGGCATATTTTTATCATCGCGGCCTGCTTTTTGATCGGACAGTATTTTTACCAGCTGTCTTTTGTATTTTATAACACGCTGATCGAGGATGTAGCAGATGTTGGGCACAGAGCGAGGGCTTCGGGTCTTGGCCAGTTCTCAAACAGTTTAGGGCAAGTAATCGGCCTAATTATAGCCATCCCGTTGTCGGCTACCAGGCTGCAGCCCCTATTTCCCTCGCTTTTTATTTTTATTCTGCTCGCTCTGCCGATGATGATTTTTTTCAAAGATAGCAGGCCTAAAGAGAGAAAAATTAATGCCCGAGTATTGGTGGACGGAGAGAAAGAGTATTTCAAAAAAATGGTGGCTTTTTTCTCAATCTCGATCGCAGTTCCGATGCTTGTGTCTTTCTTTTTCTTTAACGATGCGTTGGTGACAATCTCGAACAATTATCCGATATACATGGAGAGGGTCTTCGCAGTGTCTGATACGGTAAAAAATATTTTACTGATGGCCATTTTACTGATGTCCGCAATCGGCGGTTTAGTTTCTGGTAGAATCGCAGACAAAATCGGCGCGCTTAAAACCCTAAAATATATTTTGGTAGGTTGGATAATCTTAATTCCGCTAATCGCCTTGTCGAAGGGATTGGCGATGCTGGCCATCTTCTCTATTTTAGTGGGCTCGCTCATAGGTTCGATGTGGACTGTCAGTCGAGCGTATTTGAGTGAATTATTAAAAAAAGAAGAATTTGGTTATGGGTTTTCCTTTTATACGCTAGCCGAAAGATTCGCTACGTTACTCGGTCCACTGACGTGGGGCGGTATCATAACCGGGTTGGGAACACAACATACGAGTTATCGTATCGCGATGGCATCAATGACCCTATTTGTCATCATCGGCTTGATTATTTTGACGAGTTGGAAAAGGATGCCGAAGACGCAGGCCGTGTCGCAGTAGGCGTCGCACAAAGACACGTCGTGCGACCCAAATCAGCCTTCCGGTTGCCCTGCGGCATACGTCCTAATATGCGGAAGGGCTTGACATTTTGCTTAGAATCTGTTTTGATTAAGTCGGAGGAAAAATGAAAAAGCGCTGGATTCTCGCATACTGTTTTTTCGCAATTCTATCGCTCGGCTGCATCTGGAGTTTGTCTGCGCCACAGCGACCGCAAGACCCTTATCTGGAAAGCTATGCTGCAATGATGACGGAAAGGGAAAGGCGGGTGTGTTCCAGTCATACCTGCTCTTTAGGCCAAACCTGCGTGCTCACCTATCGCGGGGCAATGTGCACCTACAGGCTTCAAGCCTGTGTCGGAACAGGTTGTTGCTCCGCTGGCTACAACGTAGAGACCAAGCACGCCTTCAACGGATGCGTCGGCTTCTGATTCTGAAAAGACCCGGGTTACCGGGTCTTTGTCGTCTATTCCGGCGGCAAAGCATCTTGATTCGGCGGGATCGTATCGACAATCCGGCTAAGCGTTATGTCAGTCACTTTCTTTTCCGTTTATTCTCCCTCGACTTTCGGCATCTCCGGCGTCAGGTCTTCGGCGCGGCTCAAGGTGATGTAGGTCAATTTTTTTTCCGGGTCTGGCCAGATCGAAAAGCTGACCCCGATTTTGCCTTTGTTGAAATTCCGCGACTGCACCTGGTTCATGCTCGCGCTGTCCTTCAAAGTCCAGGCGTCGCGCTTGTAGCTGTCTTCGTACCAAGCCAAGACCTTCGCGGCGTCATCGGTCGAAGTCAACGTGACGTTGGCGGATTTCTCCTTGACCTTGGTCATGACCGACAGAATTTTCACTCCGTCATAGATCAAGACATCTTGAGGAAAATTCGCGGGGAGTTTTATGTCCTCGCCGAAAGCGATGGTGTCGCCGGTCTTATCATCCTTGAAACCGACGGAACCTTTATCGCTATTCACCTCTACTTTGCCGCCTGACGCTTGGCTCAAGATGCCGCCAGCCAAAGCATCAGCCGCTTTCTGCTCGGCTTTTTGCTTGACCGAAGCCAGTGGATTGCAACCTAAACCAAAAAGCGCCAAGGCGAATAAAGGCAGGACGAGCAAAGCTGGTCGTGTACGCATATGGAAAGATTTAAAATATTTCTTGTTTGAATTTAGTCGTGATATCGACGCCGCGCGCCAACAGCAGCGCCTTCATGTCGCGCACGAAGCTGACCGGTCCGCAAGCCAGATACTCGGCGTGGGGTACGATGCAATCCGCCAACAACGCGTCGCCTATCCTGCCCTTCTCCCCTGCCCAATCTTGCGGCGCTTCCCCGGTCAAGACGAAGATGAGATGGAAGTGCGGGTTGCGTGCGGCGCTTTCGCGCAGCTCTTTTTCGAACGTCAGACTGGCGCGGTCGCGGTTGGAATAGATGAGCGTCATCGGTCGCTCCGACTTCTCGAAAGCGCGCACCATGCTGCGCAAAGGTGTGATGCCGATGCCGCCGGCCAACATGACGAGCGGCGTATCGCTGTCGCGCGGCGTGAAAGCTCCGAATGGCCCTTGGATGCCCACGATGTCGCCCGCGCGCAAATCCTTGATGCGGCGCGTGAAACCTTCGCGCAATTTTATGGCGAGCAAAATCTTGTCCTTGGATTCTTCGGGCGAGCTGGCGATGGAATAGGCGGCTTTGCCGTCGAGCTGACCTTCCGTTCCGTAGACATGCAACATGACCCATTGCCCGGGCATAAAACCGAACGGCGGCGCGCCGTCAGCCGCTTCGAACGACAAACCCATGACGCCTTGCGCCAGGTCTTCGCGGCTTTGGACTTTGAATTTTTGCACTGTAGGAACTGACATTGGTTTAAAGCGTGATTTCCGTGCCGTCGTCTTCAAATAGCTTGATGGCTTGGACCGGACAGGCGCGCGCCGCCTCGAGGATGTCTACGCGGGCGTCGCGCAGCTCTTTGAGCGTGGCGTCGCTCGTGGTCTCGGGCGTATCATCTTGCACCAAAACGTAACACTTGCCTTCGCGATTGAGCTTGAAGGTCTTGCCTGCCAGCATGACGCACGAACCGTCGCCAATACATAAATTCTGATCAACTGTGATACGCATACCATGTAAGACAAAAACTATTTTTTAGCTTTTAACCTTTTAGATTTAATGATTTGGGCTTTAATTTTTCAATGCCGAAGAAAGACAAAAGGCCATCCAGCCTGTTCTTATAGTTTTTGTCTTACATGGCATAGTCTAGACAAGATATAGGGCGCTTAAGATTTTCGCAAATGGAAGAGTCCCGCGAGGGCGGGACTCTGTTGAGACGGGGTCAGGCGGAGCGCTGCTTGAAGGGCAGCACCTTGGCGCCCGCATCGTCGGCGCACGACCTGGAGCGACGGACTGCGCAGAGCGGACGGCAGGCGGACATGTAGGCGTGACCGACGCGTGAGCGCTTCACCTTTTCGATGGCGCGCAGCGTCTCGACCGCATGGTTGCTGTACGGTCGCGGCATATACCTCCGGTTGCACGCCAGGGCGTAAAGATCGTTCAACTCTTCGTTGGACAGAGCCGACAATTTCACGTCCCACCACGGTTTGCCCGTGACGCGGCGTGGCGCTTTGGTCTGCTTGACCGGCTGGCGGAAGCGACGGAGTTGGAGGATGTCCACCTCGTCCTCATCGCGACCGTATTCAAGATCGACAGCAAGCATCGAGGCTCGACTCATGTGTCTTTCTCCTGGTTGGCGGTCAGAATGCAATGCGCGATAGGTAACCCTTCGACTTCGCTAGCGCGGAGTTTACCCCGCACTCGATGCGGGGATCAGGGAATATTAGAAGAATGACTAATGTCTAATTTCTAATGTCTAAAGAATAGTTCCTGAGTTCATCGAAGGACTACCATGTCGGAAAATGAACTGGATATTAAAACACGAAAATGGGGTTTTGTCAAGCCCCTTGACCCCATTTTCCCTTTGTTTTACGGTCAGTGCAGGACTTTAAAGCGAGGATCAACATGCCGAACAGCATCGCCTTGGCCCTGGCCCGTAATCGTTACGAGTTCATCGAACGCACGGTGCGCGAACACGGCCTCGAAGCCACGCGTACGGAGCGCGACGACAACGGTTCGATCATCTGCCACGTCGAGGGGCTGGTCCCCCATCTCGATTTCTGCTGGTCGCTCGAGATAGACGACGAGGGCAAAGCTGGCGTGGAGTTCTGTCTCTGGTACTTGGACAACCCCGAGCACCAAGAGACCTGCTCGCTCTACATGAGCTATGCGGCGGAGGATGAGACGTGGACCTTTGGCTTCGCCTTCGAACCGGACGCAAAATTCGACTCCCCCAAAGGCCGCAGCATGGCCGAGAAAGCCTTTGGCTTCAAGGAACCGGGCGAGCGCAAGCAAGACGAAGAATCCGTGATCGTCGCCATCAACGCGCTCTTGGCCGGCTATGCCGCGAGCTTAAAAAAACATCAAGCCAAAAATACCTGACCCCGGCCCGCGACACTCTCGCGGGTCTGATTTTTTTAAAAAAAAAGTTGTCATCCTGAGCGCAGCGCTAGCGTAGTCGAAGGACCTTTATCAGCTATCGAATAAGAAAACTCATCGGTCGTCACGCTGCTTATAAAGGTCCTTCGACAAGCTCAGGATGACAATCAAGCCCAACATACCGACCAGGTCTGGCGACTCAAAAATATTCCCCCAGCATCTCGTCTTTAGTCAGCGCGGCGACGTTCTTTTTGTATTGCGCCCAAAAATGCGGATGATGGATGCGACGCACGTAACTGAACCATTTGCGGTACATGCGCGGCGGCGCTTGGTGATGCGCCAGCTCGTGGCAGATGACGCGCAGGATGGCGTCGAGCTTGCGCGTCTTCATGGTGCGCGGCGTGTAGAGATCGACGGTGATGAGCTTCTCGCCGATCTTGGTATAACCCAAAGCGTATGAACGAAGCTTGCCGCGACCGCGCACGCGACGGCGCAACGCACGCAACTCGAAGCCCGGCATGTCCAAGACCAAACACGCGCGCCGGAACAGATGTTCGACGAAAGCTTCGTGGCGCGGGTCAAGCATGTCAGACATATCAGCCTAAGACCATCAACAAAAAACCGGTCAGGCATCCGGCGAAAGCCGCCAGTTTCAAGCCCAGTTTTTCTTCCTTGAAGGCCACGCGTCCCGACAGCACGGCCAAAAGCACGCCGCACGCCCGCTTCATGGCGATGATCCAAGAACCGGCGGCGTACTGATACGACAAGCCCTGCAATAAAGAACCGAAACACGCCGACAAAATCGCCCAGGGCACGCCCTTGGTCTTCAAGAGGCCAAAGACATCTTCCTTGGTGCGCATGATCAGAGCAAAAAAGAAGATGGTCGAAGCCGCGTACATGATTGACTGTTCGCTCGCCACGGAGTTGAAGTTCAAATCGTATTTGTATAAGGAAACCGTCAGCACCGCGGTCAGAGCCGTGGCGATCACCCAACCGATGCCTTTTTTGCTGAAACCATGATTCATGGTCAAGACGGCGACGGACACGAAGGTGACCAAAATCCCGATCTGTTGCAACAGACCCAATCTATAGCCAAAGGCCACGTCGACGACCAACAGCAGGGGCACGGTAAAAGCGCGGATGAAACCGTAAGCGCTGCGTTCAGCCTTGGCCACCGCCTGCATGGTGCAATAGGCGATGAAAACTTCGAGAACAGTGCGGATAGATACAGTTACCCAAGATGACCATGAGAACACAAAGCCGTGCGGCGCCAAGCTGCCGTAGATCAGATAAAATACCAAAGTGACCAAGGATTGCAAAAAACCCAAGACGCTCAAGGTCTGCAAGCGCCGGGTCATGATGATTTTGTTCAAGGATAAAGTCACTTCCTCGAACAAGGACCCGAAAGCGATCAAAGCGAAGGCCAGCATGGGAATGAAGTATAGTCTCAACGCAGCGCTGAGCAAATAACCAATAATCAATATCCAATAAACAATCAAGCCGGACTTCCCGACTTGATTATTGTTTATTGATTATTGTTTATTCTTGCCTTGACCTTATCCCGCCAATATGGCGACCAGGAGCAAGGCCACGATGTTCAGGATCTTGATCATGGGGTTGATGGCCGGGCCCGCGGTGTCCTTGTACGGATCGCCGACCGTGTCGCCGGTGACCGCCGCTTGATGCGCGAAGGATTTTTTGCCGCCGTAGTGGCCAGCCTCGATATATTTTTTGGCATTATCCCAGGCGCCGCCGCCCGAAGTCATGGAGATGGCGACGAACAGACCAGTCACGATGGAACCCACGAGCACGCCGCCCAAAGCCACGGGGCCGAGCAGCCAAGCCACGAGGATCGGCACGATGACCGGCAGGAGCGCAGGCACGATCATCTGGCGGATGGCCGCCTTGGTCACGATGTCCACGCAGGCGCCGTAATCAGGTTTGGCCGTGCCTTCCATGATGCCTTTGATCTCGCGGAATTGACGACGCACTTCATCCACCACCGTTCCGGCCGTCTTGCCCACCGCTTCCAAGGCGAAAGCGCCGAAGAGATACGGCAGCAGGCCGCCGATGAACAATCCAGCCAGCAATTTAGGATTTTCGAGCGAGAAGACGAGCTGCTGTCCGCGATCCGCGAATTCTTGGGTGTAAGAGGAGAAAAGCACGAGCGCGGCCAAGCCGGCGGATGCTATGGCATAGCCTTTGGTCACTGCCTTGGTCGTGTTGCCGACGGCGTCGAGCGGATCGATGATGTCGCGCACCGCTTCGGGCAATTCAGCCATCTGGGCGATGCCGCCCGCCATGTCCGTGATCGGACCGTACGCATCGATCGCCACGATGATGCCAGCGAGCGACAACATGCTCATGGCCGCCACGGCCACGCCGAAGACTCCGCCCCAGTGATAGGCCAGCAGCATCGAAGCCACGATAGCCAGCACAGGTAGAGCCGTTGACTTCATGCTCATGGCCAGCCCCGCGATCACGTTGGTGCCATGGCCGGTCTCGGATGCCTTGGCGATGTTCTGCACCGGTTTATGCGCGGTCGAGGTGTAGTACTCCGTGATCCAGACCATGAAGCCGGTCAAACCCAAACCGACGAGCGAAGCTTTGTAGACGGTCCAGTAATCTATCGCGCCGCCTGCCGGGAAGAATCTTTTGGAGATGAAATAGAAGGCGACCGCCGCGATGAGGCCGGTCACGATCAAACCTTTGTACAGCGCACCCATGATGTCCTGTTTCGAACCCAAACGGATGAAGAGCGTGCCGACGATCGAGGCCAAGATGGCCACGCCGCCGATGACCAGCGGGAACATGAGGACGTGCGTGTTGCCGGGGTAAAGCAATCCGCCCAAGAGCATGGCGGCGATCGCCGTCACGGCATAAGTCTCGAACAGGTCAGCTGCCATACCCGCATCGTCGCCGACCATGTCGCCGACGTTGTCCGCGATGACCGCCGGGTTGCGCGGATCGTCTTCGGGGATGCCGGCTTCGATTTTGCCCACCAGGTCAGCGCCTACGTCAGCCGCTTTGGTGAAGATGCCACCGCCCAAACGCGCGAAGATCGAGATGAGCGAGCCGCCGAAGCCCAAGCCGATGAGCGCCTTGAGGTCGCCGGTCAGATAATAAAATCCCGCCACGCCCAAAAGTCCGAGCGAGACGACGAACAATCCCGTGACCGTGCCGCCTTTGACCGCCACATCGAGAGCCTGCTTAAGACCCAGCTTGGCCGCTTCGGTCGTGCGCACGTTGGCGCGCGCGGAAACGAGCATGCCGATGTAGCCGGCGAGCGCGGACAAGATCGCACCGACCGCGAAACCGAACGCCGTGTTGCGGCCGAGGAAAACCCACAAGATCAAAAATACCACCACGCCGATATAACCGATGGTCTTATACTGACGGTTCAAGAAAGCCATGGCGCCTTCTTGGATGGCTTTGGAGATCTCAACCATCTTGCCCTCTCCAGCGGGCTGCTTAAGGATCCAACGAACCAGATACGCGCCCCAGGCCAGGCCAATAGCCGCGGACACCAGGGCAAAAATCAAAGATGTGCTCATATGTTTATTCGCGGTCTAGTATGCAAAATAAGCCCAAGAAGGTCAACTCGGTGTGTTTACGTGTGCCTACGAACTATGAACGGCTGCATACGAATATACGAATTATGACCTACGCCTTCAGATAATCACGCGCTGTCATCGCAAGTCCTGACATCAAATGCACCTCATACTTTTTGCCGCCAAAAAGTATGCAAAAACCGCTGGGGCCTCGAATTCGCTTACATGTATATAGTTAAGCGTTCTTGCGGTTAGCTCAACTCTCGGCCCCAGACCCCACCTCGAGGACTTCGACCTTCATCATCCTGTCATTACCAGGGTCCAACCGGGTAATCCAGAGAGAAATCCATCCCTATCTCTCCTCTAGCCAATCAGGCGGGGGTCAGGGGGGTTTGCGTCAAGCCAGCCGCAAGATGAACCAAGAGACATGCATGTTGCGTATAGCAAACCCCCGGCGTCTTTGGTCACTTTCCACGCGGAAAGTGACGAAGCTATTCGTGTTTGATTTGTAATTCGCAGCAAAAACATCAAAAGGCGCGAATTCCGCGCCTTTTGGGACTGATGCCGAAAAAAATTTATACCAACTCTTTGGCCTTATCCCCTATTTCCGTTCGCTTCTCGGGCGTCTGCAATTCCTTCAAGATCTCATGATGCATGCTGACCTTGTGTTTGATGGTGGCGTCCACGGCTTCGTCGAGATTGCGCCCCTTCATGACGGCATTGCAGTCATAGCCGAAATCACGGCAGGCGATGACTTTCATATGGGCTAAATTATGCCCGAAATGGGCAAAAATGGCAAGCTCGGGTCGAATTTAGTGAATAAAGAATTTGGAATTTAGTGAATATAGAATTTAGAATTTGGAATGTGGAATTCAGGTCTTCCATATTCTAAATTCTATATTCTATATTCCAAATTCTAAATTCACCCGCATTCCAAATTCACCTATATGCTATATTCATCTCATGCGTTATTCCGTCGGGATCGACGAAGCGGGGCGCGGTTGCGTGATCGGGCCGCTCGTGGTCGCGTGCGTGGCGGCCGATCCGGCGGATCGGCGCTGGTTCTGCAAACACAACGTACGTGATTCCAAGCTCGTCCCGGCTGCGCAGCGCGATGCTTTGGCGCGCGAGATCATGCAGCGTTGTTGGTTCCAAATCGGAGTCGCCCAGGCGCCGCAAATCGACGAAGCGGTACGCGACCGCACGCGCACTTTGAACGGCTTGGAATTGGAGCTGATGTCCGACCTCTTGCGCGATTACCAAGATGAGTTCGCGGAGCGTGAAACGCTGGCCTTGGTCGACGCGCCAAGCGTGAGCGCGCAACATTTCCTGGAAAAACTTTTCATGCGCAGCGGCTGGGACGAGATGGAGCGACTCCAAGCCAAGCACGAAGCCGATCGGACCGATCGCACGGTGGCTGCCGCATCCATCATCGCCAAATATGAGCGCGAGCGGCTGATCGCCAAAATAAAAGCCGAAGTCGGACTTGATTTCGGCTGCGGCTATGCGCATGACGAGAGGACGCGACAATTTTTGACCCACTGTCCCAAGGCTGCGACGTACGTGCGCTGGACATGGGAGACATCCAAAATCAATACGCTCGCGGGATAAAAAAGGACGGCGCGCAGGCGTCGTCAAGGCAAAGATCAGTCTGCCTTTTCCACAAACGATTCAGGCAGCGTGACCAAAGGTTCGCGCGAAACTGCTTCAAGGTCCGTTTTTGCGTCCGTGACCACAGCTTCGACCGGTTCGGTGCACAAAGTTGATTCGCCGCAGCGGAATTTGAGCCGCATCCCGCTCTTGATTTCCTCCTGGGGTACGGCCTCGTCAAAAAAATCCTTGACGCCGCCCAACAGGAGACAACCAAGCATGGGGAGCGATTGATGCTTGCAAGCGGTCACGTCCAGGATGGACGAGCAATAGCCGTTGGCTACCGCGAAAATGTACAGACGCGTGCGATAATAAATCATGCCGCACCTCAAATGACATATAACGCCCTGGGGTCGGGATTGGCAAGTCGGGGCGACCCGTTGAATCGCCCCTTGATTTCTTTCCCCATCGCCATTAAACTCGCCGTGAAACTTGCGAATTTTTTGAGAGGCGCAAAGTGGCTGTCTGCGTGCGCGCGTAGCTCAACGGTAGAGCAACTGTCTTATACACAGTGGGTTCCTGGTTCGAGTCCAGGCGCGCGCACAGAGCCAGTCACTCGCTTCAACTGAATATTTCCGAAAAGTCGTGCTCAAGGCTTGACTTGAAAGCGGATAAATGATACGCAGAGTGCGTACTTTTTCAGGAAAGGTCGCATCATGGATCAAGACAGACTCAAGCGTGCGGTGAACTTCCATCTCGAACTTCCGGTCCAGGAAACAGTCGAGTTGCGCATCCCTGCGGCTCCGGGTTTCGGCTGGTCCAACGACCTCGACGAAGCCGCCAAGGAGAAACATGATCTCGCCTATGGGATCCTCTTCGCTGCCGTCAGCGGGCTGACCGATAAGCTCGTTTTCGGATCCGAAGCCTTTGAAATCAGAACCCACTTCAGCGACGACATCCTCATCGTCAGGTTCAAATGCTACGCCATAGTCGAATGGGAAGTGTACTTCACGCCCAAAGGCGCAGTCGAGTGCCGCAACGACATCCATTGCACTGTCACGGGTACGCCTGCGGTCTGGATGGCCGAGACGTGGCAAGAGGGCGTGGAGAAACTCCTGGCGATGCTGCAGACCGAGACGGAGGCGGAACTCCGATCAGCCGCCGAACGCAGCGAGGTGTTCAAGGCCTGCAAGGTCATGCTCGACCCGACCTGACCGCGCACATCCGCGAAACCAAAGATCGAACCGTCAGAGCGCTCTGCACAGAGCGCTCTTTAAATACACAGAAAAAATAGAGGGTAGAAAGTAGAGGGTAGAGGGTAGCCAGAAAATATAAAGCAAATGTCATCCTCGAGCGAAGCGAAGGATCTTCCTATACCTTAAGGAACTGGAAGATTCTTCGGCCGTCGGACGGCCTCAAGAATGACACTTTATTTTTTTGGTATACTGCGACTATGCGCCGCGGTTTTACTTTGCTCGAATTCGTCATCGCTTGCGCGATTTTTTTCAGTCTGGCGCTGGTCATGGTCAATGCCATCCATCCGGCGCGTAGCGTCGCCATCTCCAACAACGCGCAGCGCTGGAATGACGTCAACTCGATCCTGAACGGTGTGCACGAGTATTCGCTCGACCACAACGGCCGACTGCCTGCGGGAATAAACGGCGCGTCAAAAGAAATTTGCCGCCTGGAGCGGGATTGCACAGGGCTCGCGGACTTGAGCGTCTTGCTGGACGAAAAAATCATGCTGCGTATCCCCTACGATCCGACGGGATCTGCGCGGAACGGAACAGGCTATCTCATCCGCCAAGACGCACGCGGCCGATTATTCGTCGCAGCGCCGCAAGCCGAACTGGATGACGTAATCTCGGTCATCCGATAAAAAAGAAATGCAAAAAAACCGTCCCTGACACCATGGGACGATTTTTTCTTTTGAGATCTATTGGACCGTCAACTCAAAATCGTTGCTGTAGACTCCGCACTTGCCGCCCAAATATTCACACACCCTAAAATGATAGATGCCTGCATCCAGGCTTTCCCAGGTATCGCTCCTGACATTCGCATCGGACAGGTAATGATATTCGTCGCCGGGATAGACTGGATTGGCGTGCTCTGACTTCACGATCTTGAAGCCCATGGACGAAGTCATGTCCTTGAGGCTCCAGGTCAAAGCGACTTTGCCGCTTGAATCGAGTTGCGCGTTCAAACTGATCGATCCCGTGCCCGTCTCGTTCGTTTGACCGGGCACGGTCAGGGTCACCTCGTTGCTGTAGACTCCACACTTGCCGCCCAAATAGCGACAGACGCGGAAGTGCCAGGTCTTGCCGGCCGACAAAGATTCCCAGACATCACTGCGCGCCGCGGCGTTCGAGAGATAATGATAATCGTCACCGGGATAAATCGGGGCGGCATGCTCGGACTTCACGAGCTTGAAGCCTTGGGCAAAGTCAGCGCCCGTCGCGGTCCAACTCAAGGTGGCTTTGGCGCCATCCAACTTTGCCATGAGCACGATGGCACCCGCGGTATCAGCGACATCGGCGGGCTTAGGCTCTTCCGCCTTAGTGGCCAAACTGGTCTCATCGATCTCTTCCAGCGTCTTGACGAGCAGACGCTTGATGCCCGACGCCGTCACGTTATACAACTCGCCACGCGATTCCACGCGCAAGACGATCTTGCCCTTGAGACGTTTCAAAAGAGCCTTATCCCCTTTCAAGAGCTGGCCGTAACTGCGCTCGTTGACGCCGACGATGCTGTAAGCGATCGCCGGGGCTTCTTTTTTGGCCGGTTCAGCCTCCTGTTTGACCTGTTTGGCTTCGGATAAGTTTGACGCTTGGATCAAACGGCTGCCTACCCAGCCCGTGCTGTTACCGAATTTAACTTTGTACCAGCCGTCCATCTCGCCGACTATCGTGACTTTGGCGGCGCCTGGAATCACGCTCATGACCTGGGAGTCGGCCATGCAGGGCCGGTTGCGCAGACGCGAACCCATCAACGTTTTGCCGGTGCCAGCGCGGGCGTACAACGGATCGCCGTTGCAGGCATAAGTTTCAGCGCCCACAGCTTGAGGCAGCGCCAAGGCCGCAGCGAAAACCAAAGCAGATAAAATAATCAAGTGATTTTTCATATATATGATGATTATATACGCATTGTCGCTTGAAGCGCAGAATAAAACAAACCCTCCGTCAACGGAGGGAAGTGATCAGATCGAGGGCAGAGGTTTGCCATCGGTCGAAGGAAGGTCTTGGCCGACCTTAAACCACCAAACCAAGGCAACGACGCCGAGCATGTCGCGGACGAGAGAGTATTCCATGCCGCTCTCGATCAAATCGGATGCGCCGGACAAATCCATGAGGTCCAGCGCCCCACCGTGCTTCATGCGCGAGATCAACGTGTCGAATATCTCGGGCGCTATCCCGCTGGCCTGCGACATCTCGTCCAGATATTGCATGACGCGATCTTTTTCCCGGTCGTCCAGGGATAGATCAGGGAAGTGTTCCAGGCCAAGGAGCCGATTGATGACGCGACCGCCATCTTCCGCGCCATGTGGCGTATAGCTGCGCGCCAACTGCCGCAATTGTTGTGCGGCCGCATTTTTAGATTTCCGCAAGTCCTCTTTACGAACGTGCATCAGGGTCTTTTGTTGCGCATTCATTTTTTACCCCAGGATTGGATGGTATGCCGACCCTGGGAAAAGCGCAATTTTTGACTTTTGAGACCTCAAAAAGTACGCTGCAATAGCTCCTTTTGCAGGAGAAAACTATGCCAGGCAAATTCATCGTCATCGACGGCACCGACGGTTCAGGCAAGACCGTGCAGGCCAATCGTTTGATCGAGCGGCTGCGCGAAAGCGGGCGAGCGGTCGAACTCTTGGACTTTCCGCGCTACGGCCAACCCTCGGCCTACTTCGTCGAGAAATATCTGGCCGGCGGATATGGCACGGCGGATCAAGTCGGAGCGCAAAAGGCCTCGGTCTTTTTCGCCCTCGACCGTTTTGACGCGGCGCCGGGCATCCGAGCCAAGCTGGCGGAAGGCACGATCCTCGTCTCGAACCGCTACGTCTCGGCCAACAAGGGACACCAGATGGGCAAGATCGCCGATCCGGCCGCGCAAGCCGCGTTCCTCGACTGGCTGAACGGGCTTGAGTACGGGATCATGGGCATCCCCAAACCCGACCTCACGCTCCTGCTCCACGTGCCGGCGGAAATCGGCTTCGAGCTGGCGCGCGGACGCGACGGCGACAAAAAGGATATCCATCAACAGAACCTCGACCATCTGCGCAAGGCAGAAAAGGCCTACCTGCGTCTGCCCGAAATCGACCATGAAGAAAACTGGCGCGTGGTCGAATGCACCGCCGACGGCAAACTCATGCCCATCCCGGAGATCCACGAAAGAGTCTGGGAACTGGTCAAGACGATCGTCTGAAACGGCGGCCCACCCGGGCCGTCTTTCTTAAAAACATTGGTCCGATAGGACCTATAAGTCCTTTTTTTATTTTTTCTTCAACACCAGCGCGAACTCGTTGATGGACATATCGCGGCCGTCCGGCGAAGTCGCGTCAAAACGCAAAGGCACCTCAAGATACTCGATGCCACTCTTATTCAAATCCGCTTGCAGCGCGTTCAGATCCACTTTATAGGTCCCGGGCAAAGGCGCGTAATCCTTGGGCGGATCGAAATCTTCTTGGTTGAAGATGTGGATGGCCATGCCGCCGGGCGCCAAAGCGTCCCAGGAATTCTTCAGGACTGCGAATTGTTTCGCGGGTTCCAAGAAACGCACCAAGATATCTCCGTAGATCATCCCGTACGGCGGCACAGGCAGCGGCAAGGCGGCATCGTGTTGGATGACTCCCGCGATGCCTTGAAGATGTTCGATGTCGACATCGAGCGTGGTGAGATCGACAGGTTTGCCCAGGAGGCTGGAAAAAATCCGCTCATGCGACGCGATGAGCCGACGATCAGCGCAACCCAACACCAGCACGCGGACCCTGGGGTCGGGCAGTGTGGGCCGGCCCAAAGTCATGATGACTTGGCGCAACCCCAGCTCTTTGACGTTGGCGCGCGCGGCGATCTCGTCGTCGTTCAATTTGGCGTAGACTTCGTGATAGACGGAGAGCATAGGAAGAAAGTTTAAAGTTTAAAACTTAAAGTTTAAAGTTAAGGATGGTTTAAGGCTTAAAAAAACCTAAGCTTCAAACTTTAAGTTTTAAGTTTTGAGTTATCTGCTCACGCATACCACTTAGCTTGTTCATTATACAGCTCTGCATATTTTCCATGGCGCGTGATGAGTTCGTCGTGGCTGCCTTGATCCACCAGCCGTCCTTGTTCGAATACCAAGATGCGCGGGGCGCGGCGCACGGTGGAGAAACGATGCGAGATAAAGATCAAGCCGCGGCCCTGCATGACTTGGTTCAAACGGTCGAAAAACGAAGTTTCCGCCAGCGCATCCATGGCTGAAGTCGGCTCGTCGAAACCGATGATGCGTCCGCCGTGGATCAGGGTGCGCGCGATGAGCAGCTTTTGCTCCTGACCCCCGGAGACTTGATGCGCCACGACTTCCGGAGGCGCCACCCAGTGACCCAAAAAAGTCCCCAGGCCTTCGGGCAAATCGTGGATGACGCTGTCGGCGCCGGAAATCTTGACCCCCTGCTCCAAACCAAAAGCGCGGCTGGTCTTTTTTCGCGGCGCGCCGTAAGTCAAATTTTCGCGCACGAAATCCTGGAATAAATTTGCGTTCTGCAACATCAAATGGAAGGCACGGCGCCACTCGCTTTTGCGATAAGCGGAAAGCAGCTTGCCGTTGACCAGGATTTGACCGGAAGTCGGCTGATCGAGGCCGGACAGAAGACGCAGGAAGGTGGATTTGCCCGCGCCGTTCTCGCCCACTATGGCCAAGTGTTCATTTTCGCGGATGGTCAGATTGATTTTGCTCAAGGCATCGCGCTCTGCCTCCGGATAGCGGTATGAGACATCCCGAAAAACTATTTCCAGCGGCTGTTTGGGCAGACGCGAACCTGATTCGTCTTCGGCCGCGACTTGAAACAGGTTATAGACATGGACCAGGATGCCCAAGTCGGACGAGAGCTGGCTGACCGAACCGGAAATCCCGTTCAGGGCTTCGCCCAACAGACCGAACAGGTTGATGGAGACATATAGGACGGCTAAAGCTTCCGGACCCTGGAAAGCGCGGCCGCCTAGAACCACCAAGACGATGGCATAGGCCGCGACGTGCAGCACGCCCAAGAGCAAACGATTGCGCAAGCTGCGCATGGCCGCGATCTTGAAACGAGCCACGATATTCCGCGTCGCCAGTTTCACTCTGCCTAAAAACGCTTCGGCCGCGCCCAGCAACTTCATCTCGCGGAACTCCTTGCCCATCATGAAGATGTAGCGCGCATACTCGAAACGCCGCCCTTCCAAAGAATTCCACGTCGCGGCCCACAGATCGGATTGCGATTCGGCCCAATAGTTGGCGGCCTGGATCAAAGCATCGAACATGACCAAGGCAGTGACCCACCAAGGCGCGACCAGGGCCAAGCCCAAGGAAAACACCAACTTGAGCACGGAACGGATGAACCATTCGGTACGATCAGGCAAACGATTCAAGCGCCACAGTTCCTCGCGGATGAAATCCAGGCTGCGCCGGATTTTTTTGCGTTCCAAGACTTCCGGATCCAATTTTGAGATGTGGTCGAAAATCGCGAACTGGGTGGCGAAACCGGTGCTGCGCTCGAACCAATCCATGACTTTGGAATAGGTCGCATCGTTGACCAACCGGCGGCAGCCGTACGACGCGATCACGATCAGGATGTAGAGCGGCGCGTGCTCCATGCGACCCGAAGTGATGGCGCTGATGAGCAAAGAAAAAACATAGACCTCCAACGGCTGGAGGAAGGAGCCGGCCACCAACAAAACAAAACGGAAAAACGCCAAACCGCGATTGGAGCGCCAAATCAAACCCAGGAAAAAACGGTAAGCCCGCATTTTTTGTCTGAAGGGCACCTGCATGTCCTGTTTGATTTTTTGATTTTCCACCTGCATCCCCGTCATGATAGCTCGGGAGAGCGGAAAAACGAAAATTTTGGTATGCTAGAGGCAAATCTATGCCTTCCAATCTACCCGGCGCCGGTTCGCTCGTGAAAGACGCGTGGCAACTCTTCATCGCGACCTGGGCCAAAACGACGAAAGTCTCGATTTGGCTGGTCTATTTCGGCCTGGCCCAACTCGCGGGTCTCGCCCTGCTCAAACTTCACTCCGCGTTTTACGTCCTGCTCGTCCCGGTCCAACTCGCCATCGTGGTCGGCAGCGTGTGGGTCGGCATCCGACTGGTCAAGACTGCGTTGCGCGCGGAAGACGGCAAAAACGTGGACGAAGGCGACGTCGAGCGCAAACAGGCGTGGAGTTTTTTCTGGCCCGTGCTCTTGGTCGGCTTCCTGCAAGTCCTCATCATCTTCGGCGCCTCGCTCTTGCTCGTCATCCCCGGCATCTACTTTGGGCTGGTGTTGTCTTTCTCCCAAATCATCCTGATCGACCAGGACAAACGCGGCTTCACTGCTTTGAGTTCTTCGTGGGAATTGGTCAAAGGCAGATGGTGGGCGGTCCTCTGGCGCAACCTGGTCGCGGGCGTGCTCTTCGGTCTCGGCGTCGGCGTAATCATGACCGTCATGCTCCTTATATTCGCCGTCATCCTGACCCCGGGCAAATTGAACGCGCTCATGCAGGCGCAAAATCCCGACCCGCTCTTCGAAGGCGCTTACGGACTCGTGACCGCCGTGATCCAAGCCGCCGTGCTGCCGCTGTTCATACTCTACCAGGCCAAGCTGTATCGGGCGTTGCAGAGGAATAAACAAACAAGTAGTTAGCATTTAGTAGATAGTAGTCAGGGAACCGGGCGACGAGCCCGGTTTTCCGTTTTAGCAGTTGGTTAGGGAGGCTGACCCTAACTACTAACTACTAAATGCTACCCCAATGCTTCCCCAAGCTCGACGTTTTTGGTTCGACGCGTTAATGTTTGGCTACTCTCTACCCCACGGGCGCATGACCATGCGCCCCTACCCTAATATATGAAACTTCTCCCCATCATCGGTTTGGAAATCCACGCCCAGCTTAAGACGGCGTCCAAGATGTTCTGCGCTTGCCCCAACGTGGATGATGGCGCAGCGCCCAACTCGGCGATCTGCCCGGTCTGCACCGGTCAACCCGGCGCGCTTCCGGCTTTGAATCAGCAAGCGCTCGAACTCGGCGTGCTGACGGGTTTGGCTTTGGATTGCGACATCCCGGACTTTTCCGTTTTCGACCGCAAAAATTATTTTTACCCCGATTTACCCAAGGGCTATCAGATCTCGCAATTCCATTTGCCCATCGCGCTCAAAGGCACGCTCGAGATCGATGTGCCGCCCGGCAGCCGCATGGACGACTCGCGCGCCACGATCAGCGTCAACCTCACCCGCGCCCACCTTGAGGAAGACGCCGCCAAAAACGTCCACGCCTCGGGTTCCGGAGCAGAAGCTTCCGCGACTTACGTCGACTACAACCGTTCCGGCACGCCGCTCCTCGAGATCGTGACCGAACCGGATCTGCGCTCGCCGCAAGAAGCCAAAATCTTCATGCAGGAACTGCGCAGCCTGCTGCGTACCATCGGCGCCGCGGATGCCGACATGGAAAAAGGCCAGATGCGCTGCGACGCCAACATCTCGCTCTTGTCCGTGGATGCGGACAACTTGCCTTTGCAGCATGATTTGAATCCCAAGATCGAAATCAAGAACCTGAATTCGTATCGCGCCGTGGAACGCGCCCTGACTCACGAAATCAAACGCCAGACCGAGATGCACCAAGCTGGCCTCGTGCCGAGCGGCGCCACGCGCGGCTGGGATGAGGATAAAGGCGAGACTTTCGAACAGCGCAGCAAAGAGACTTCATCCGACTATCGCTATTTCCCCGAACCCGACTTGCCGCCGCAAGATCTGCGCGAGCTGAAGATAAAGCTCGCCTCAAAATTGCCCGAGCTGCCCAAAGCCAAACGCGGCAGGCTGGCGGATGAATTCGGTTTTTCCGCGGCTGACACGGCGTTTTTGACGGGCAACGACGGCTGGGCGGATTACGCGGAGCATGTGATGGGCGAACTCGGCGGCTGGCTCGAAGCTTCGGACGACAAAATCAAAGCCGGCGGCATGCTCATGGACGAGAACAAAAAGAAGCTGGCCAAGCTCGCCGGCGGCTGGCTCACCTCGAAGCTGGCCGGACTTTTGGCCGACAAGAATATCCCGATGGCGCAACTCAAGATCGACCCGGAAAATTTCGCGGAATTCTTGAAGCTCATATACTCGGGAGAAATAAACTCATCCAACGCCATGAAGTTGCTCGAAATCATGCTCGAGACCGGCGGCGATCCGTCGCAAATCATGGAAGAACGCGACTTGGGACAAAACATGGACGAGGGCGCGCTGCTGGAGACGGTCAAACGCATCGTCGAACAAAATCCCGACCAGGTCGCGCAAGTCAAAGCGGGCAAGCTCGGAGTGATTAAATGGTTCGTCGGCGCAGTGATGAAAGCCACGGAAGGCAAAGCCAACCCAGCGCAAGCGGAAGAAATGGTGAAGAAAGAGATTGGAGTCTGAAACACGGAACCGCCGACGCAAGCCGGCGGTTTTTTTGCGCATAAAAAAAGACGGCCGGGGTTTTGTGTCCGGCCGTCGACATGGACGGGAGCGCCGTCCATGACTCCGCGGGGGAAGTTTTCCCGCGGACCTCGGGCCCTGTCGCCAGGGCAACGATCGGGGACATCTAAGCAGAACGGCTGGATAAGTCAAGTCAGGTAGGGGCGACCCAGCGGGTCGCCCCTACATTGACAGGATCAGTTGAAACGCATAGGTTGGGATATGCTATCCTAGCGATATGAAGCCCGTAAAAATCATCCGCGACTCTCTCGTCAAATTGCTCAACGGCCAAAAATCCGTCCCCGAAGGGTTGGTCGAGATGCTGCGTTATTTCAAGAATAACGACGCGATTGTTTTTGCCTATCATCATGAAGATGGTGAGATCGTGGCGGTAAGCGAAAACTTTCGTCACGGAAGCATCGTCACTTCAGGCAAGAACGAAAAAGAACTGGACGCGAACATCCAAGACGCTATCTTGACCGCGTTTGAAATTCCCTCCGTATATTCCAATCTGGCGAAAGTGCAAAAAATGGGAACGGAGTCACGGAAATATGCCGCCGCTTAGCGAATTGCCGGGAGAAATTTCCCGACATGAATTTTTGCATGCGCTGCGCCGACTCGGTTTCCAGATTGATGAAAAAGGCGGCGACGGCAGCCACTGCAAAATCACTTGGCCGAAAACTCAAAAATCCGTGACCATCCAACAACACCTGCCTAAGCAGGTTTTGAAATACATCTTGAGACAAATCGAAATCGCCTCGGAAGTAACCTGGTACCAAATCAAAGAAAAAATGTAAAACTCTATGCCGCGAATCCGCCGGCGTTGAGCCATTCGCGGGCTGCGTCCACGGCTTCGTAAGCGTTTTGGCACCAATGGATGCGCTTGTCGCGCTTGAACCACGACTCTTGGCGTTTGGCGTAGCGGCGCACCGAGCGCTTGGTCAGCTCGACGGCGCGCTCCAGCGACTCTTCGCCTTTGATGTAGTTGGACAGTTCGCGATAGCCGATCGAGGTCATGGCCGGGGCGCTCGCGGGGATGCCTTTTTTCTCGGCCTGCCGGATCTCTTCGGGCCAACCGCGCTCCATCATCAAATCCACGGCGGCGTCGATGCGCGCATACAGCTCGTCGCGCGGTCGCTGGATCCCGACTTGGAAAGCGTTGATCACCGGCTGGCCGATTTTTTTCTGCGCCGTGAACGGTTTGCCGGTGAAGGTCGCGACTTCGAGCGCGCGGATGACGCGGCGCGGATTCTTGAGGTCGACGGAATGCACGGCGTCGGGATCGAGCTTGAGCAGCAGCTTGACCAACTCGTCCAGCGGTTTTGCTTCGAAGGCTTTACGCAGTTCCGGCTTGGGTTCGATCTTGGGGAAAAGCAGGTTGTCGACCAATGACTTGATGTACAAACCGGTGCCGCCGACCACGATGGGCAGATGGCCGCGCTTGGCGATGCCCTGGATGGCGAGCAGCGCTTTCTCGCGCCACTCGGCGACGGTGAACTGCTCGCGCGGGTCCAAGAAGTCCATCAGGTAATGCGGCACGTCCTGATACAAAAAAGCGCGGTGACCCGCGAATGTCGCACGCTTGCCTTCGGGCTTGCCCGTGCCGATGTCGAAACCTTTGAAGATCTGGCGCGAGTCGGCGTTGATGATCTCGCCGTCGCAAGTCTGCGCGATGCGCACGCCCAAATCGGTCTTACCTGAAGATGTCGGACCCACTACGCAAATGACTTTAGGAAGTTCAACTGGCACCGAAGTTTTTTTCGGCATAGGCAGGAAGCTCCTGAATGTGCTCATCATACCAGTTCGCCCTTGAGTTGCCAGGTCAAAGCCTCGCTTATTCTGACCGGCACTTCCTTTCCAAGCAGCGCTTGATCGAGCGCGGGGAAAACCACCAGTTTCAGTTCGCGGGAGTTGCCGGAGGCGCTGCCGTCTTGGATTTTTTCAACCAACACGTTTACAACCTTATCCACACAGCTTTGATTTTTGCGCAGCGCCGTCTCTTCCATCAAGGCTCGCAGGATGTCCCAACGCCGGCGTTTTTCCTCGCGCGGCACGTCGTCGGCATACAGCTTGGCGGCCAGCGTGCCGGAGCGCGGACTGTATTGCGCGGTGTAGGAGATGTCGAAGTCGCAAGCGCGGTAAAGCGCGACGGTCTCCTCGAATTGTTCCGGCGTCTCGCCGGGGAAACCCACGATGATATCCGTGCCCAGCGCGATGCCCGGACGCGCCGCTTGGATTTTACGCAGCGTGGCGAGGAATTCTTGGCTCGTGTATTTGCGGTTCATGCGGCCGAGCACCTCGTCACTTCCGGATTGCACGGGCAGATGCAGATAATTGAGTTGATGCGGCAAAGCTAACGCCGCGATGACTTCGTCCGTCATCGAGGTCGGATGCGCCGCGGTCCAATGGATGCGCGCGATGCCCGGGACTTGGTTAGTCTCCCAGAGCAGCGCCGCGAAGTGATCGGAGAACGGGTTGTCGGACGAAAAAGTCTCCGGGTCGGAGGCGCGATATGAGTTGACCGTCTGGCCGAGTAAAGTCACTTCGACGACGCCCAGCTTTGCCAACTCGCGGATCTCGGCCAGGATATCTTTGGCCGGCCGATTTTTTTCCAACCCGCGCGCATACGGCACGACGCAATAAGCGCAGAACCGATTGCAGCCGGTCTGGATGGTGACGAAAGCTTGGGCCGACGGCACGCGCAGCGGTTTCAGCTTCAGATAATCGGTCTCCAACTCGGAAGAATTCGCGAGTTCCGGCCGCAGCTCCGCGATCCAGCGCGGCAGGTTGACCATGTCGCGCGTCGGGAAATACAGATCGACGACCGGCATCTTCTTCAAGAATTCGCGTTTATGGTCGCGCCCGGCCATGCAACCTGTGAGGCCGATGATGAGCCGCGGATTTTTTTCCTTGAGCTTGGCGAAATCCTCCATCTTGCCGTAGATGCGCTCCTCCGCGCTCTGCCGCACCGAGCAAGTGTTCATGAGGATGAGGTCGGCCTCGGCTTCGTCGACCGCCGGCGTTGCGCCAAGCGTATCCAAAATCCCGCACAGACGCTCTGAATCGTTCTTGTTCATCTGACAGCCGAAGGTGATGACCAGATATTTCATGGCCGAAAACTAACATAAATTAATCGACTGGTATAGAGGAGAGGAATAGAAATATATCAATGTCATTCTGAACCATAGAGCAAAGGGCGAAGAATCTTCAAATTCCTTAAGGAATAGGAAGATCCTTCGCGTTGCTCGAGGATGACGTTTACTTTGGTTACCCGCCCCCTACCCTAATTCCGCGTCTCTGCTATCATCCTGCTATGGCAAAAACCTGGACTATCGACTTAAAGGACGCGAACAAGCGTTTGGACGTTTTTTTATCCGAAAAGCTTGACGCTCTGACGCGCAGCCAAGTCTCCAAACTGCTCAAGAACGGCGCCGGTAAGGTCAACGGAAAACCGGCCAGCGTGCATCATTTCGTGAAACAGGGCGACAAAATCGAGTTCGGCGAAGCGGAATCAAAACGCGGCAAAGTCGAAACGGTGGATGCGGAGTTGCCGATTCCGAAACTTCATATCGTGGACGAGACGGCGGATTTCATCGTGCTCGACAAACCGACAGGCGTCTTGGTGCATCCTGACACGCGGCAAAAAAGCGGCACGCTCATCGACGCCTTGGTGGCGCACGATCCCAAGATCGCCAAGATCGGCGAAGATCCGGAACGCCCGGGCATCATGCATCGCTTGGACCGCGAGGTGAGCGGACTCATGGTGGTGGCTAAGACGCAAAACGCGTTCGATGATCTGAAACATCAATTCGCCGAGCACTCGGTGGACAAAATCTATCTCGCCATGGTCTACGGCGAGATGCGTGAAGAGGAAGGCGACATAAAATTCCGCATCGCGCGCTCCAAGACCAAGAGCCGCATGGCCGCCCGACCGGCGCATGAAGAAGAAGGCAAAGCGGCCTGGACGCATTACCGCACGCTCAAGCGTTTCAAGAACGCCTCGCTCCTCGAGTTGTCGATCTTTTCCGGACGCACCCATCAGATCCGCGCCCACCTCTTGGCCCTCAATCATCCGGTGATCGGAGACGTGCTATACGGACGCAAATCCGAGGACCGCAACATCAAGGCGCCGCGTCTCATGCTGCAATGCATCAAACTGGGGTTCAAGGACCCAAAGACGCATGAAGACAGGGTTTACGAGCTCCCGCCGATCAAGGAATTCAAGGAGTTGAGCACCAAATTGAGCTAATCGAACGGAGCAGCTAGTAGCTAGTATAATTCACCGACCCATACCAGCTACTAGCTACCAGATACTAGATACCTCTATTATCCAAACCTATGATCCTAACCATCTCCGGCGTACCCGGATCAGGCAAGACTTCAGTCGCCAAACTCATCGCGCAAAAGTTGGGTCTGAATTTTTATTCGGTCGGCGGGTTGCGCGGCCAGATGGCGCTGGAACGCGGCCTGACCATAAACGAACTGAACGCGCTGGGCGAAAAAGACAAGACGACCGATACGATAGTCGATGATTACCAACGCGAGCTAGGCGAGAAGGAAGATGATTTCGTAATCGAAGGACGTTTATCGTGGCACTTCATCCCCCGCTCGTTCAAGGTCTTCTTGGATTGCGCGCCGGATGAAGCGGCTCGGCGTGTGCAAGCTTCGCGCACCGAACGGCCGGATGAAAAAATCCCATCAGATCCAGCCGCCGTTCGTGCCGAACTCGATGCGCGCACAGCCTCCGACAAGCGACGCTACCAAGAATTCTACGGCGTGGACTATCTCGACCCCAGCCACTACGACCTGGTCGTGGATACGACCGACCTGAAAAGCGCCGCGGAAACGGCAGAGAAAATTTTGGCGGCGCTGCCCGTAAAATAAAAACAAATGTCATCCTGGAGCGACGCGAAGGATCTTCCTATACCTTAAGGAATTGGAAGATTCTTCGGCCGTCAGACGGCCTCAAGAATGACATTCTCTTAATAAAACCACCCCGCCCGGAAGGACACCGGACGGGGGTTGTAGGGGCGCCTGGCCATGCGCCCAGATTATTTGCAGAAGAGCTCGACGATGCGCTTACGGCGGTAGGCTACAGTTTCGAGGCGAGCGATGATCAAGTGGCGGGAGTATCTGAAAGATAGAAGATTCACCTCGCGTGGCTCGTAACCCAATTTAGTCAGGATGCCGTTCCAGGCGGAAAGACGGGCTTGGCGAAAACCCACCAACCCACCCTCGCCGTTCCAGAATGACAGAGCTTTCGATCCTGAAATAAATTTCAGGACACAAGTATCGCAGCAGCAGAAGTCGTTTTTATTCCAGTGATCAGGCATCATCCTGACAAGTTCAGCCAAGAACTCATGCGCCGGAGCCAGGTCTTCGGAAATCGGTTTTGAGAGATCGACTCCCCAAGCCTTCAGCTGTTCGTACTCCTTCTTCAACTCCGCGTACTCCTCGGTCTCCGCGACGAACCGGCGGAGCAGGTCCAAGTTCTTTTTTTCGGAGAGGACCTTCCAGAACTCTTTGCCGCCGCCGACGCCACGCGCAAGAACGACGACGTCGTGAACCAAACCCATATCTTTGCCGAAATCGCTGCTCATTTTACACTCTCCTGTTTTGACACACCCCGCCTCGAAATCAAGCGAGACGCACCGTTGAGAAAGACCGAATGTAGTTCTGAATATCATTTTTTGGACGAAAAGTCAAGGATTCGGCCTGAATCTTGACTATTTCCGCGTAATCCTATAATCTTTGGCCACAAATCATATGGCAGAAGCTAAACACGAGACCCTCCAACCGACTGACGTGAAGTCCGGTATGCTGATTCGGGTCCACCAAAAGATCAAAGAACTCAACACCAAGGGCGAGGAAAAGGAGCGCATCCAGGTGTTTGAAGGTACGGTCTTGAACGTCCGCGGCATCGGGATACGCAAGACCATGACCGTGCGCAAAATCTCCAGCGGCGTAGGCGTGGAGCGCATCTATCCTGTTTTTTCGCCTATCCTCGACAAGATCGAATTCGTGCGCCGCTTCAAGACGCGCCGTAAAGTGCTGGGCTTCTTGCGCAAGACCAAACGCAAGTTGAAGGAAGTGAAATAAAAAAGAGGCGCAAGCCTCTTTTTTGAATTCTCTATGTCACTTTCCGCGTGGAAAGTAACCAAAAACGCCGGGGGTTTGAATCAAAGAAAGGCTCAAAGTATCCAGGCGGGGTCTGGGGCCGAGAGTTGAGCTAACCGCAAGAACGCTTAACTATATACATGTAAGCGAATTCGAGGCCCCAGCGGTTTTTGCATACTTTTTGGCGGCAAAAAGTATGAGGTGCATTTGATTTTAGTATTTTTTGCATTGCCCCGAAATGGTCCGATAGGTACGATTTGAGGCAATGAGCGGATCGAGGTTTTTCCGAGTGTCGGCGGTCAAACGTAGCTTCGTCACTTTCCGCGTGGAAAGTGACCAAAGACGCC